>OLIT01000122.1_pt1 | contig 79287 bp, 72 predicted proteins | sample 1601341 | NCBI WGS metagenome assembly OLIT01 (sample SAMEA2452121, study PRJEB22498) | human gut metagenome | biome: human feces; feature: human gut; material: feces | place: Australia | collected 2012
GAATTCAGTTTTAGAATCGTTTCCTTGCCAAGGTCGGAAATTTATATTTCTGGGGGCAAGGTCGTGCTCTACCAACTGAGCTATTTTCGCATTTCGATGAATTCAGTTTTAGAATCGTTTCCTTGCCAAGGTCGGAAATTTATATTTCTGGGGCAAGGTCGTGCTCTGCCAATTGAATTTTCACTTATGTAAAAGAACTTTTTCTTTTAGCGACTGCAAATATAAGGTGTTTTTTAGTTTGTACAAATAAAATCATAAAAAATATTTTTAAGACTTTCGGAAAAGGAAAGGAAAAAAGAAAAAAAATGGAGAAAGAAGAGAGATTTATCGGATAGAACGTATTCAAATTATTGTAGGACGAGGAGATTATTATTATATTTGTCAGGTTTTTAAGAAAAAGTAAAATGACCGGGAAAAAAAGCAGAAGAGTTGTCGGTTCCTATTTCGTTTCTACATTGAGTATTGCCTTGGTGTTGGTTGTGGTAGGGATTTTGATATTTATTCTGTTAAATGCAAGGTTTATTTCTGATCATGTAAAACAAAATATCGGTTTTTCCATTATTGTAAAAGATAATGTCAATGAGGCAGAAGTGAAAAAGATGCAAAAGATTTTGGATACCAAGCCTTTTGTTCTCTCTTCCGTTTTTGTCAGCAAAGAAGAAGCTGCCCGTAATTTTAAAGCAGAATTAGGAGAGGATTTTGAACAGGTTTTGGGGTATAATCCTCTGTTGTCTTCTATTGAGATAAAGCTTAATCCGCTTTATGCCAACAATGACTCTCTGGCTATTTTAGAGAAAAATCTTTCTGCTTACGACATCGTTCAAGAGGTTTCTTACCAGAAGTCATTGGTACAATATATTAACGAGAATATTCGTAAGATCAGTTTGATACTTCTCATTGCGGGGGCAGCTTTGGTTTTAATTTCTTTTACGTTGATCCGGAATACGATTCACTTATCGGTTTATTCCCAGCGTTTTTTAATTAAAACGATGCAATTGGTAGGAGCTAAGCCCTTTTTTATTTGTAAGCCTTTTATCCGGGATGGGGTATGGTTTGGCTTTTTCGGAAGTATGTTTGCGAATGTCATTTTATTGACAGCCGTTTATTTTTTGCAGCAAGAAGTGGGAGGAGTAATTAATATACTGAACAATCAGATATTGATTATTATGGTGGTATTTGTGTTTATCACGGGTATTTTGCTTTCCTTTTTTTCTTCTTGGTTGTCCGTGGTTACTTATTTAAACAAGGATCTGAATGATCTTTATCAGGTCTGAGATGTATAAAAATTGAAAAGAAAGAATATGGCAAAAAGTAGTAATGTAAAAGATTCCGTAAATAAAGCCGGTTTCCCGATACCGGTAGGGAATTATAAAATGATATTGATTGGTTTCGGAATTGTCATTTTGGGATTTATATTGATGATGGGCGGAGGAAGTGAAGATCCGAATCAGTTTAATTATGATATATTCAGTTTTAGGAGAATAACGCTGGCTCCTATTGTGGTGTTGGGAGGTTTTGGATTTGTTTTTTGGGCAATAATGAGGAAACCCCGGGAGAAAAAAGAAAATCTTAAGGAGTAGGACAATTAGATTATGGATAGGGAAGAGGAGGGATAGAGAACTTCCCGTTTTAATTTCAGAAGAATATGGATTGGTTAGAAGCTATGGTGTTGGGGCTTATCCAAGGCCTTACGGAATTTTTACCGGTAAGTAGTTCCGGGCATCTTCAAATTTTTAATGCGATTTTTGGAATTCAGGGAGAGGAGAATCTCACTTTCGCCGTTGTCGTACATGCTGCTACTGTGTGTAGTACGATTGTGGTATTACGGAAAGAGGTTGCTGCTTTGTTGGCCGGGTTATTCCGGTTTAAATGGAATGAAGAGACGATATATATCACTAAAATTGTGATATCTATGATTCCGGTAGGGATTGTAGGCTTTTTCTTTAAAGATTATGTGGAGGCTCTTTTCGGTTCTGGTTTGATGGTGGTAGGGGGAGCTTTGTTGATAACGGCTGCTTTATTGGCTTTTGCTTATTATGCGAAGCCGCGTGTAAAGACAAAAATTTCTTTTAAAGATGCGTTTATTATAGGCTTGGCCCAGGCTTGTGCTGTTATCCCCGGCTTATCTCGTTCCGGTTCGACGATAGCTACGGGAATTTTGTTGGGAAATAATAAAGAGAATGTAGCTAAATTTTCTTTTTTGATGGTGTTAGTACCCATTTTGGGAGAAGCTTTACTGGATTTGATGAAAGGCGGATTTTCTCAGGGGCAGAGTGGAATTACTACTTCGGCTTTGTTAGTCGGTTTTATATCTGCTTTTCTTTCCGGTTATATCGCTTGTAGTTGGATGTTGAATCTGGTCAAAAAAGGAAAATTAATTTGGTTTGCTGTCTATTGTTTGATTGTGGGCGTGGTTCTCTTAATTGTAAAATGATTCGGTATACAATCGATTTTGATGAAATATGATTTTATTTAAGGAAGAAGGGGTATTTGGGGAAGGTGCTTTGGTTTTAGTGGATAAACCACTGAAATGGACTTCTTTCGATGTGGTGAACAAAATACGTTGGTGTTTACGGAAAAAATATGGGAAGCTGAAGGTCGGGCATGCAGGTACTTTGGACCCCTTGGCTACGGGTTTGGTGATCATATGTATTGGGAAGTGGACGAAAGAGATCGAACGCTACATGGGGCAGCAAAAGGAATATCTGGCCCGTATTTGTTTGGGAGCTACAACTCCTTCCTTTGATTTGGAGACAGAAATCAATGCAAATTATCCTTGGGAGCATATTACCCGGGAATCTTTTGAAAAAGTACTTTTACAATTCGTAGGGGAAATTCAGCAGATCCCCCCTGTGTATTCTGCTGTGCGGATAGATGGCGTGCGGGCTTATGAAAAGGCTCGCAAGGGGAAAGGACCGGAGATGTTACCCCGGGAGGTTTATATTAAAGAAATAGAGGTAGTTAACTTCGAACTTCCTTATGTAGAACTCCGTATTGTATGTGGGAAAGGTACCTATATTCGTTCCTTGGCTCATGACATTGGAAAGGCTTGTGGAAGTGGAGGTTATTTGTCTGATTTGAGGCGTACGCGGATAGGGGAATTTCAAGTGGAAAAGGCAAATAAAATGGAAGATTTGATTGCTTTTTTACAAGAAAAAGCCTAACTTGCGCAACTTATTTTGAACTTGGGCGTTTCTTTTGAAAGAGAAGAGAAAAGTGTTCCAAGTGTTTCATTGTGTGGATACTTATGGTTAATATAAAATTAGAGATATGAAGTTATCGAAGTTTAAATATAAATTACCTTCTGATTTAATAGCCCTTCATCCGACGCCTAATCGGGACGAGTGTCGTTTGATGGTGTTGGATAAAAAGACGGGAAAAATTGAACATAAGATTTTTAGGGATATTATCGACTATTTTGAAGAAAAAGACGTATTTGTATTCAATGATACAAAAGTTTTTCCGGCCCGTCTTTATGGAAACAAAGAGAAGACAGGGGCGGAGATAGAAGTTTTTTTGCTGAGAGAATTGAATAAGGATTTGCGCATTTGGGATGTATTGGTCGATCCGGCTAGAAAAATTAGAATTGGGAATAAGTTGTATTTCGGAGAAGACGATAGTTTAGTGGCAGAGGTAATTGACAATACAACTTCGCGAGGCCGTACCTTGAGATTTCTGTTTGATGGAGATTACGACGAGTTTAAAAAGATATTATATGATTTAGGGGAAACACCTCTGCCAAAGTTTATCAACCGGAAAGTGGAATCGGAAGATGCACAGAATTATCAGACCATATTTGCTAAGAATGAAGGAGCTGTTGCTGCTCCGACTGCCGGATTGCATTTTAGTCGGGAGTTGATGAAGCGTATGGAAATCAGAGGGATAAACTTTGCTTTTTTGACGCTACATGTCGGTTTGGGTAATTTCCGGGAAGTGGATGTAGAAGATCTGACAAAACATAAAATGGATTCGGAACAGATTATTGTAACGCCGGAAACGGTAAAGATTGTCAATGAAGCCAAAGATGAAAAACGGAAGGTCTGTGCTGTTGGTACGACTGTTGTAAGAACATTGGAGAGTTGTGTCACAACTAAAGGGCGTTTGACGGAATTTGAGGGATGGACGAACAAATTTATTTTCCCTCCCTATGATTTTAGTGTGCCGGATGCATTTGTCTCTAATTTTCATTTGCCTTATTCCACTTTATTGATGATGGTAGCTGCTTTCGGAGGGTATGAAAATGTCATGAAAGCCTATGATGTGGCGGTGAAAGAAAAGTACAAGTTTGGTACTTATGGGGATGCCATGTTGATTATTTGATCTTTTGGGGCAGAATCCCTTGGGGTTGGATAAGAACAGGTTGTTGGCGGAGGCAGGGAGGTATCTGTATAAAGAAATTTTTAGATTATTGTTGGTAAAATAAGAGGTTGCCGGGATTTTATTCAGGTAACCTTTTTTGTTGAGCTAAATGTTTTGCATCTCCTTGAAACCTTCGGCAGTTTCAGTAAGTAAAAAAGTATAGGTAAAAAAGGAGATTATGAAACTTGTGAGAATTTTTTTTATAGTGATTTTGGCATATTTGTTTCAGCAATGTGCAACGGTTCCGATTACGGGGCGTAAGCAGCTTTTGATATATCCGGAAGGAGAAATCATGCAACTGAGTCTGACTTCTTATCAGGATTTTTTAAAAGAAAACAAATTGTCTACGGATGCAAAAAATACGGCTAGAATAAAAAATATCGGTAAGAAAATAGCTCAGGCTGTGGAAACTTATTTAAAGTCTCAGGGAATGGAATCTCGGATTGAGGGGTTTAACTGGGAATTCAATTTAGTACAAAGTAAGGAAATGAACGCTTGGTGCATGCCGGGAGGGAAAGTCGTTTTTTACGAAGGAATTTTACCGGTATGTAAAACTGATGCCGGGATTGCTGTCGTCATGGGGCATGAGATAGCACATGCGATTGCCAGGCATGGAAATGAGCGTATGAGTCAACAGATGTTGGTACAGGCTGGGAGTGTAGCGGCGGCTTATGCTTTAAAAAATAAGCCGGAAACCACTCAGACAGTATTGGGAGCGGCCATTGGCCTGGGAGCCAATTACGGCCTTGTCCTTCCCTTTTCCCGGAAACACGAAAGTGAAGCAGATCGTTTGGGATTGATCTTTATGGCTATTGCCGGTTATGATCCTCATGAAGCGGTTGATTTTTGGACGCGAATGGCAGCGGCCTCTTCCGGTCAGAAAGTTCCTGAATTTGCGTCTACGCATCCTTCCGACAGTCGTCGGATTGCTGATTTGAAAGCTGAAATGCCGGAAGCGATGAAGTATTATAAAAAATAACGGAGGGCTGTCTTCGGATTTTTTTCAGCCCGGTGGGTGGTTTTTCAGGGCTGATAGGTAAACTATTTTTTGAAAGTTGATATGCTGATTTTTAATGAAATAGTAAAAGAAAGTGATGCGTTAATAGAAAGATTATGAAAAAAGTGGTGTTTATTCTTTATGTGTGTGTCATTGGTTTGGTATCTATCCCCGAGAAGGGGAATGCTCAGTGTTTTCGCTGGCAACCGGAATATGAGGAATTGACGGATGCTAGAAAAGCAGCTGTTGAAGAATGGAGTAAATTGAAGGATTCTGTATTTGTTAGTTGGGGATCTACGGATGTCCGTTACGTGAAAACGGAAATTCCCCGCTCTCTGGTAAGGCGTCAGCTGTGGAAGGGAAGGGCTTGGAGAGGTGAGCGGGTAAATGCGCAGGCTTTTATACGGACTTTAAAAGATCTGAAGCAGGTGGAGGTTTCGGTCAGTGATTTGGAAGCTGCGGGAGGGGGAAAAATTACGGCCCAACATGTAAATGCCGGATTTGTCCGTTATGTTATGACAGATGAACTAAATAAAGATAAAAGGGGGACTTGTGGATATAGGCCGGACCGGACTTTGTTTGATTCTTCTTTGGTCGCGGATGTCATCGACCGGAATGTAATAGAGTGTATAGAGGCAAAGAGTGTACGTCCCTTATGGGTAACGGTACGGGTTCCGTCAGAGACTCCGCCGGGTATTTATCGGGGAAAGTTAACTTTTAATCGGGAAGAAATCGCCCCTTTAACGATAGAATTGAATGTCTCTTCCAGACAGTTACCGGCGCCCGGGGACTGGGCGTTCCGGCTTGATTTATGGCAGAATCCCTATGCTGTAGCCCGGTTTTATGATTTACCTCTTTGGAGTGAGGAGCATCTGGAAGCGATGCGTCCGCTGATGCAATTATTGGCGGATGCCGGTCAGAAGACAATAACAGCGAGTATTATGCATAAGCCTTGGGGAGGGCAAACAGAGGATTATTTCAAATCGATGGTGATGCGGGTGAAAACGTTGGAAGGGAAATGGATATACGATTATGCTGTGTTTGATAAATGGGTAGAGTTTATGATGGAATTAGGGATTGACCGACAGATCAATTGTTATACGATGATTCCTTGGGATCTTTCTTTCCGGTATTTTGACCAGGCTTCTGATTCCTTCCAATCCATCCGGGCGGATGTAGGAAGTCCGGAATATATAGCTTATTGGCAGCCATTTTTGATGGATTTTGCCCGGCATTTAAAAGAAAAAGGTTGGTTTGAGATAACAACTATTGCCATGGACGAGCGACCGATGAAGGCTATGCAAAAAGCCATCCGCATCATACGAGAGGCTGATCCGGCTTTTCAGATAGCTTTGGCAGGTAATTATCATGCGGATATTGAAGCCGATATATTCGATTATTGCTTAGCATCTGCTCAGGTATTTCCGGAAAAAGTACTGCAGGAAAGGAGGAAAAGCGGTAAAATAAGTACCTATTACACCTGTTGTTCTGAATCGTATCCCAATACCTTTACGTTTTCGCCTCCAGCAGAATCCGCTTGGCTCGGATGGTATGCAGCGGCCAAAAATTTTGATGGGTATCTGCGGTGGGCTTACAATAGTTGGACAAAAGATCCGTTGAGAGATTCCCGTTTCCGGGCTTTTGGCGGAGGAGATTGTTATTTGGTTTACCCGGGCGGACGTTCGTCTATACGTATGGAACGATTGATTGAGGGAATACAGGATTATGAGAAAATCCGGATCCTGAAAAACGAATGCGAAGAAAAGAACAATACGGCTGGTTTAAAACGAATTGAAAAAATGTTGGCGGATTTTGAAATTGACAGATTGCCTGAACAATCGGCTGCGGAAATGATTCGTAAGGCCCGTCAGTTGCTGAATAAATTATAAAAAAAATGTCCCAAACAGGCTTTGGGACATTTTTTATAAGCGGGAGGGATTACAAATTATTTGCATCCACCAATGTTTCTTTGTTGTATTCGCCTTTTGCTAATTTTTCAGCAACATTCTTAAAGGCTTTGATGGTGTATTTCACATCTTCAAGCGTATGAGTGGCGGTAGGGATCAGGCGTAACAATAACTGGCCTTTGGGAATAACCGGATAAACAACGATAGAGCAGAATAAATTGTAATTTTCTCTCAGATCGGTGGTTACTTGCATTCCTTCAGCTACGCTACCGGAAAGATAGACAGGGGTGACCATAGAATTTGTCTTTCCAATATTCAGACCGTCTTCTTTCAGTCCTGTTTGTAAGGCATGAGCAATTTGCCACAATTTTTCGCGGCGTTCCGGTTGTGTCCTCAGCAATTCCAAGCGTTTGATAGCGCCTTCTACCATAGGCATGGTCAGGGATTTTGCAAAAGTTTGAGAACGCATATTGTAGCGGAGATACATACAAATATCCTCTTCGGTAGCGACGAATGCTCCGAAACCAGCCATAGCTTTGGCAAAAGTACCGAAATAGAGATCAATTTTGGCTTGTACGCCGAAATGTTCTCCTGTTCCTGCTCCTGTAGGCCCCATTGTTCCAAAACCATGAGCGTCGTCTACTAATAAACGGAAGTCAAATTCTTCCTTCAAAGCGGTAATTTCGTCCAGCTTACCTAAGTCGCCTGCCATGCCGAATACACCTTCGGTAATAACCAGGATTCCTCCGCCTGTCGTTTCCACCCATTTGGTAGCTCTTTCCAGTTGCTTACGGAGACTCGGAATATCGTTGTGTACATACACAAAACGTTTTGCTGGCGAAAGCCGTAAACCGTCCATAATGCAGGCATGAGATTCAGCATCGTATACAATGCAATCGAAACGACTGGTCATCGCATCGATGATAGAAATCATTCCTTGATAGCCGAAATTTAACAGAAAAGCGTCTGGTTTGCCGACAAAATCCGCCAGTTGAGATTCCAGGTATTCGTGACGGGAAGTCTGGCCACTCATCATACGAGCTCCCATGGGGTAAGCAAGTCCCCATTGGGCAGCGTATTCTGCATCTGCCTTTTTTACTTCCGGGTCGTTTGCCAGACCAATGTAATTATTCAGACTCCAGTTTAACACTTCTCTGCCACGGAATTTCATCCGGGGACCGATTTCCCCTTCTAGTTTCGGGAAAGCAAAATAGCCATGAGCTTGTTTTGCATATTGACCGATATTTCCTTTCTGTTTTTTTACTCTTTCAAAAATGTCCACGTCTTTACTATTTTGGAATTTTTAGAATATCATTAAATTTGAAGCAAAGGTAATTAATAAAACTAAAAGCGGAAAGCTAAAAACTAAAAAATAGCAGAGAGGGTAAAAAACAATAGAAGGAAAGGAAGAAACAGATTTTTTAAGAAGGGAAAGAACTTAAAAAAACAATTTTTAAGTTTTTGAGCCTTAGTTTTCACCTAAAATTGTTGTTTGTTGGGATTTATGCTGTATCTTTGCATGTTGCAAAAAAAGCATTCATTTTATGAAGAAAATAATAGGATTTATTCTGGTTGTACTGATGTTCAGTTCTTGCGGTGAATATCAAAAGCTTTTGAAAAGTACGGATTATCCCTATGTGTATTCTAAAGCTATAGAGTACTATAATAAGGGTGAATATCAGAAAGCGATGAATTTGTTCGATGGGATCCGCTCTATTTTTACCGGGACCAGTAAAGCTCAGAGTATAGCTTATTATCGGGCTTTCTGTACTTATAATCAAAAAGAATATCAATACGCTTCAGAGCTTTTTAAGCAATTTGTTTCCCTTTATCCGGAAAGTTCTTATGCAGAGGAATGCTTGTATATGATGGGGTATTGCAATTACATGGCTTCTCCACGGCCGCGTTTGGATCAACAGACGAGTTTAAAAGCCATTCAGGATTTTCAGCTTTACCTCAACCGTTATCCAAACAGTATGCGGAAAGAAAAAATAAACGGATATATCGATGAATTATTGGATAAATTAGCCTATAAAGATTACCTCAGTGCTAAAAATTATTATTTACGTGAACATTATAAAGCAGCCGTCGTAAGTTTACAGAATTGTCTGAAAGATTATCCTGGCTCTAAATACAGGGAGGAAATCATGTATATGCTTTTTAATGCGAAATATGAAATGGCAGTCAATAGTGTGGAGGATAAAAAATTAGAGCGTTATAACGCTGCCAAAGAGGAATATTATTATTTTGCCGATGAATATCCGAACAGTAAATATGCCAATGAACTCAAAAAGAAGTATGACACAATAAATGCTTTTCTGGATAATTACAAATTTGACGAATAAAGTAAATTAATATAAAATCAATTATGGTAGATTTTAAAAAAGTAAAGGCGCCGAATAATACGGTTACCCGTAACCCGGCTGTTTTTTCAGCTAAGGCCGGGAATATTTATGAGGCAGTTGCTATTATTGCAAAAAGAGCAAATCAAATTTCTGTTGAAATGAAAGATGAATTGAGCCGGAAACTACAAGAATTTGCTTCTTATGCCGATAATCTGGAAGAGATTTTTGAAAATCGCGAGCAGATTGAGATTTCGAAATATTACGAACGAATTCCGAAACCTGTCCTGATTGCTACCCAGGAGTTTTTAGATGATGAGATTTATTTCCGTAATCCTGCGACAGAAAAGGATAGGGAAAAAGTTGCAAAAGAAGATTAATCTATAAAGCCACTCAAAAGTGGCTTTTTTGGTTTTTTCCGGAGGTTTATTTCCAATCATTTTTATTATGCTGAAAGGAAAACATATTATTTTAGGAATAAGCGGAAGTATTGCGGCTTATAAGGCTGCTACTTTAATTCGCTTGTTGGTAAAGGAAGGGGCTGAGGTAAAAGTCGTCATGACTCCTTTGGCAAAGGAGTTTATTACCCCCTTAACCCTGGCGACCTTGTCTAAAAATCCGATATTAGTCGATTTTTACAATCCTGAAAATGGAGATTGGCATTCTCATGTAAGTCTTGGATTATGGGCAGATTTATTGCTGATTGCTCCGGCAACTGCCAATACCATCGGGAAGATGGTTGCCGGAATTGCAGATAATTTATTACTGACCACTTATCTCTCGGCCAAATGTCCTGTAGCGGTGGCTCCGGCAATGGACCTGGATATGTACTGGCATCCGGCTACACAACGGAATCTGAACGTATTGAAATCCTATGGAAACTGGATTATAGAACCGGAAGAAGGAGAACTTGCCAGTGGGTTGTCGGGCAAAGGACGCATGGAAGAACCGGAAAAAATTGTGGCTTTTTTGTCTACCCTTTGGCAAGAAAAAAAAGATCTGACAGGTAAGAAGGTTTTATTGACAGCTGGTCCTACTTATGAGAGAATCGATCCTGTACGTTTTATCGGAAATTACTCTACAGGAAAAATGGGGTTTGCATTGGCCGAGGAATTTGCGGCCAGGGGAGCGGAGGTGATTTTAATTGCCGGACCGGTAAATCTCAAGACTATTTCTGCTGCTATCCGGAGAGTTGATGTTGTATCTGCCGGGGAGATGTTTGAACAGGTCCTGCAGTTTGCCGATCAATGTGATATAGTCGTCTCCTGTGCCGCTGTGGCGGATTTTACTCCCAAAGAAAAGTCCGGTACAAAAATAAAAAGGGGGAAAACGGATTTAAATCTGGAATTACAACCCACTCAGGATATTGCTGCTGAATTGGGACGAAGAAAAAAAGCCGGGCAATTGCTGATAGGCTTTGCTTTAGAAACGGATGATGAGGCTTGCAATGCGGTTCTCAAACTTCGGAAAAAGAACTTGGATTTAATTGTACTCAATAGCCTCCGGGACAAAGGTGCCGGTTTTGGTGGGGATACCAATAAGGTGACTGTGATTGATAGAAAAGAGCAACAGTTCGCTTATGATTTGAAATCCAAACAAGAAGTAGCTACAGATATTGTAGACCGGATTGTCGATCTGTTGCAGGTAAAATGAAGCCTAAGACAGCGGAAAAAGGAAAGAAAAGAAGGAAAAATGGAAATCTGCAAGATTTTATTTGAAACAAAGTTCTATAAAATTGTAACATTTTAAAATATTGTTTACATTTGAATTCTGATATGATGTCAGAATTTAAAGATATAAATCAGCATGATTTCAGACAGGATCTGAAAGAAAGACATAGTTCAGCTATACAGAACGGAGAAAACCAACATTGTCTATGGACAAATGTTGGTTTTTTTTATATCCGAAAAGTGAACGCTTACCGGAAAGGAAAGGTTTAATTTGAATACTTAAATATAAAAATATGAATACATCTAGTTTAGTATCGATCGAAGATTATACGAAAGACGAAATTTTAGAAGTGTTGAAATTAGCTTCAGCATTTGAAGAAAATCCGAATCAGCGGCTTTTGGAGGGAAAGGTAGTCGCATCCTTATTTTTTGAGCCTTCTACCCGTACCCGATTGAGTTTTGAGACGGCGATTAACCGTCTGGGAGGACGTATTGTCGGTTTTTCTGATGCTTCTTCTTCCAGTGTGACCAAAGGGGAAACGTTGAAGGATACCATTAAAATGGTGGATAATTATTGTGATCTCATCGTTATGCGGCATCCGGTAGAAGGAGCCGCCCGCTATGCCAGTGAGGTTGCGGCTCATCCCGTTATCAATGCAGGAGACGGAGCCAATCAGCATCCTTCACAAACCATGTTAGATCTTTATTCCATTTACAAAACACAGGGGACACTGGAAAATCTGACTATTTGTATGGTGGGCGACCTGAAATACGGACGTACAGTCCATTCGTTATTGCAAGCAATGAGTCATTTTCATCCGACTTTCCATTTTGTCGCACCAGAGTCTTTGCAGATGCCGACGGCTTATAAATTGAAATTGCGCGAATTGAATATTTCTTATTATGAGCATACGGAATTAGATGAAGTCATTGACCAGGCGGATATTTTATATATGACTCGTGTACAGCGGGAAAGATTTGCAGATCCTTTGGAATACGAGAAAGTGAAGAACGTTTATATTCTGAAAAATGCCATGTTGGCAAATGCCAAAGAAAATATGCGTATATTACATCCTCTGCCCCGCGTCAATGAAATTGACGTCGATGTGGACGAGAATCCGAAAGCTTACTATTTTGAGCAGGCCCGTAATGGAGTATTTGCCCGTCAGGCTATTATTACCAAAGCGTTAGGACTGAAATGAGGGGGAGAGGAAAGCTGAGTCTGAAATTTTAAAGATTTGAATTTTAAATTAATTTATTATGGCTAAAAAGGAATTACAGGTAAGTGCTATTGAAAATGGTACAGTCATCGATCATATACCGGCAGATAAATTGTTTGATGTAATCAATGTGTTGGGAATTGCAGATATGGAAAATGCAATGACTTTCGGAACCAATTTGCGTAGCGTTAAATTGGGAAAGAAAGCAATTATTAAAATTTGGGATAAGTTTCTGGAGGACGATGAAGTGAATAAACTGGCCTTAGTGGCTCCTGCTGCAAAAATTAATATTATCCGGGATTATGATGTGGTCGAGAAAAAAACAGTAAATGTGCCGGAGAAAGTGGAGGGAATTGTTAAATGTATGAATCCGAAATGCATCACCAATCATGAGTATGTCCGGACTAAATTTACGGTAGTCAACGATTCTCCCATTGTTCTGAAATGTCATTATTGTGAGAAATTGACGGATCAGGAGCATATGGAAGTAATTTAGAGAAGAGAGACGACAGACTTTAAATGAAAAGCCGTTATCGAAATTTCGATAGCGGCTTTTCGGATTTATTTTTTAACCGATATAGATTTCCAATATTTCGCTTTCCCGTTCAGGAAGTAAAAAGATGTTTTGTAAAGAAGCAGGGATCAGTACCGTTTCTCCTTTTTTCATCTTGATGGATTGGTCGATATTATAGACGATGGAAAATTCTCCTTCCAGGCACATATAGATGACGAAGGAGTCTATTTCGAAATAGTCTTTTTCGATTTCCCGGTCGAATTTCAGATAATTAGTTGTAAAATAATTACAGGATACTAATTCTTCTGTATGATTTTCATGGGAGTGGTAATGTATGCTGTGTTCTGTTTGTTGCTTAAAGCAAATGACATCTGTAGCCAGTTCGGTATGGAGTTCTCTGGCTTGCCCGTTTTTATCCCGGCGGTCGTAATCGTAGATCCGGTAAGTAATGTCTGATGTTTGTTGAATTTCTGCAATCAGACAACCTTTTCCGATAGCGTGTACTGTTCCGGCGGGGATAAAAAAGCAATCTCCTTTTTTTACTTTTTCGACATTGAGAAGTTCAGGTAAGGTATGATGCTGAAGTTTGTCCAGGTATTCTGTTTTATCAGTATTTTTATTGAATCCCAGTAATAAACGGGCTTCCGGGCTGGCATCTACCACATACCACATTTCTGTTTTTCCGTAGGCATTGTGCCGTTCACGCGCAATGGTGTCGTCGGGATGTACTTGGATGGATAAATCGTCGCAGGCATCTATGTATTTAATTAATAAGGGGAATTCTATACCGAATTTTTCATAGACCCGGTCGCCTACCAGGTCGCCCATATAAACTTCAATTAATTCTTCCAAATTGTTGCCCGCCAGAGGACCTTCGCTTACGACAGACTGGTTTTCCTGAACGCCTGATATTTCCCAACTTTCCCCGATGGGAGAAGACTGTACGTTCTTATTTTGGCTTTTATAAGCTAGTTTTTCTCCCCCCCAAATTGTTTGTTTGAGGATAGGGGTAAATTTTAAAGGATATAACATATTTTTGTTTTTATTGTCGTGTTTATTTTTTTTCTTTTCTGGCATAAAAATTGTACCTTGCACAAAGATAGAGAAATTTAAAAACCAAAAACGAATAATTAAAAGCTAAAAATTGACAGTTATGAAAATCTTGAAATGGATGTTGGGAACGATGTGCTTGTGTGGGATGATTTCTTGTAGTGATGATAACGGGCGTGACGATACGATACTGGAAATGCATCGGCTTACCGGAAAATATTGGTATTGTACGAATTGGGCGAATAACAAAGAGGGGTATACCACTGACGATTTACTGGAAATATTGAAATTCGGGGAAGACGGAAAATTGTGGCGGATGGATTTTGGCGGAAAGATTGATGAGGTAGTCGGAAGCTGGACGAGTGATAACAATGTAATTACTTTAAATTATACGGAGAGTGGGGAAGAAAAGTGGAATGTGTTGCATAGTGGAGAGGATTACCTTCATGTAAAGGTAAACAAAGGAGAACGGAATTTTGTGCTTGAACCTCGTTATTTGCAGAATTTAGCTGCTGATGCTTTTTTAATTCAAGAGATAAGTAAGACGGAAGAAGTGCCCCTGCGGGTGGGGGTAGAGATAACCGGTGCTAATACAGTAAATATTGGAGATGCTGAAGTCATTTTGGCAAAAGGTCAGGTTGTTCCGATGGTATATAAAAGCCGTACCAAATCTTGGAATGCCCGGGATGTTATTGAAGCGAATCATTTGGGATTGCCTGGAGAAGAGCGGTTGGTCGTATTTTATATAAATGCAGGGGGGAACCCTGTAAAATTCAGTGATCGTATTTATGCCGGAGAAGTTCCTTCAAAAAGTTTTGATGCTTTCCAATTGAATGCGATTAATAAAGGACAAGTTTTGGAAGTAAGCTGGAATGCTTTTGCTCAAGCCGGAATTTACTACCGGGTAGAGGTGCTGAATGGGAATATGGATACTTCTAATCCTTATTTTGTAAGCGTATTGTACGACAATATCAGCACTTTATCCATTACCAAAGATACAAAGACAAACAATGATCTGCCTAACCGTATGGGGGAACTGAAAAACGGGATGAATTATGTGGTCCGTTTGTCTGCTATTGTCTTGGAGCCCGGCATGGATTATAATCACAAATACAGCTATACGAATCTGCAGTCTGTTACTTTTGTAAAAAGGGCCTTTGTCTGGGAAGATTAGGCAAGAAAGGCAGAAATAATTTCCGCAAGAGCTTCTGGTTGTTCAGCATGTATCCAATGGGAAGAGCCAGCTACTGTGGTGATCCGGGCAGCTGGAAAATACTTTAGAATAGACGTGATATTTTGAATGTAGGATGAATTTTCTCCTTTTATAAATAAAACAGGATCTCTGTAAGTTGCTTCCTTCCATGTGGCGGGATAGCTACAGAGGTTTTCCATATTTTTTTGTATAAAATCAGGATTCGTTTTCCATTCAAAATACTTATCTGTTTTGGAAATATTTTTTAGAACGAGCTGTACGAATTTTTCTTCCGGAAATTGTTGACGGAGGGAAATCAGTAAATCTTTTCTTTCTTTGAATTCATTGATAGGGATAGACTTCATATAATGGAGGATACGCTTGTGTTCTGCAGAGAGGGGATAAGCAACCGGGGCAATATCTACCAGGATTGCTTTTCGTACGAAGGAGGGATAAGTCAACAGAAGTTCCATAACCGTTTTTCCGCCCATCGAGTGGCCGATGATATGCGGTGGAACTGCAAGCTTTAAGCCGGTAATAAATTCTCTGACATCTTCGCTCATCGCTTGGTAAGTATGTTCCGGATGACGGGGAGAACGGCCGTGATTCCGTAAATCCGGAAGAAAAACGTGAAAATGTTCAGCTAGGAGATTGGCTACAGGTAGCCAGTTTTCAGAAGCTCCCCATAATCCGTGCAGAATAATCAACGGATAGCCTTTGCCTTTTTCTCTGTAAAATAATTGCATATATGCAGGAATAAAGGAAAAAAGCCGCCCGGAGGCGGCTTCTTATTTAGTCTTTCAGTTTTGCTTTTAAGAACTCCCGGTTGAGACGGGCGATGTGTTCGATAGAAATGCTCTTTGGACATTCTGCCTCGCAGGCGCCGGTGTTGGTACAGTTTCCAAAACCGAGTTCATCCATTTTAGCGACCATCGCTTTGGCTCTTCTGGCTGCTTCTATTTTTCCCTGAGGCAATAGGGCCAGTTGGGAAACTTTTGCGGCAACGAAAAGCATAGCGGAAGAGTTTTTGCAGGTAGCGGCACAAGCTCCACATCCGATACAAGCTGCTGCATCCATTGCTTCTTCGGCATTGTCGTTAGAGATAGGAATGGCATTTGCGTCGGGTATTCCTCCCGTATTTACGGATACGTAACCTCCGGCCTGAAGAATTTTATCGTATGCTTTCCGGTCGACGATAAGGTCTTTTATAACGGGAAAAGCTCCGCAACGCCAAGGTTCTATAGTAATCGTAGCTCCTTCTTTAAAGCGGCGCATATGTAATTGGCAAGTCGTTACATCGTCGTCGGGTCCATGAGCGCGACCGTCGATGAATAAACTACAAGTGCCGCAGATGCCTTCTCGACAGTCGTGGTCGAAAGCTACCGGTTCTTTGTTTTCGCTTACCAGTTGTTCGTTCAAAATATCCAGCATTTCCAGGAATGAAGTACCGGTAGAGATATTATGGACTTTATAGGTTTCAAATCCGCCTTTGGATTTGGCATCTTTTTGACGCCATACCTTAAGTGTTAGTTCTTTTAATATTGTATCTGCCATAACAGTTTTCTATTTATGATTTACGACCGGGACATTCGCTTGAGGGGCTTATGTCCTTGTCTGAATCGTCAATTATTTATATGAGCGTTGTGTAAGTTCAACATTCTCGAATACCAGCTCTTCTTTATGTAATTCCGGAGCTTTGTTTTCACCTGTATATTCCCATATGGAAACATATTTATAATGCTCATCATCCCGTTTTGCTTCTCCATCGGGAGTAACAGATTCCAAGCGGCAGTGTCCTCCGCAGGATTCGTTCCGGTCCAGGGCATCGTGAGCCATCAAATCAGCTAATTCGATAAAGTCTGCTACGCGGGCTGCTTTTTCCAGCTCGTTGTTCATAGCGGTAAACTCACCTACTACGCGCAAATCTTTGTAGAATTCTGCTTTCAGATCGGCAATTAACTGGATGGCTTTTTCCAATCCCTTTGCTTCACGGGCCATACCGATATAATCCCACATGATGTGTCCGAGTTGTTTGTGGAAATGATCCGGAGATTTGGTTCCTTTGATATCATATAACTTACGCAAGCGGTCAGTAACGTGTTTTTCGGCGGCTTCGAATTCCGGTGTATTGGTTTGGATTTTCGGAGTTTGGATTTCTTTCGCCAGGTAATCTCCAATCGTATAAGGCAGGATAAAATATCCGTCAGCTAATCCCTGCATCAGGGCAGAAGCTCCCAAGCGGTTTGCTCCATGGTCAGAGAAGTTACATTCCCCTATGGAATATAATCCGGGGATGGTAGTCATCAGGTTGTAATCTACCCAAAGTCCGCCCATAGAATAGTGAATTGCCGGATAAATCATCATCGGATTATGGTAAGGATCAACGGCTGTGATTTTTTCATACATTTGGAACAAGTTACCATACCGTTTTTCAATGGTTTCACGGCCTAATTGTTCAATAGCGTATTTAAAATCGAGAAATACTGCTTTTCCGGTATTGTTTACGCCGTAGCCTGCGTCACATCTTTCTTTGGCAGCACGGGAGGCCACGTCACGGGGAACTAAGTTCCCGAAAGCCGGATAGCGGCGTTCCAGATAGAAGTCGCGATCTTCGTCCGGTATATCATTGGGATTCAGAGTCCCGGCTTGTAATTTTTTGGCATCCTCTATTTTTTTAGGAACCCATACCCGGCCGTCATTACGCAAGGATTCAGACATCAAGGTCAATTTACTTTGCTGTTCGCCGTGCACCGGAATACAGGTCGGATGGATCTGTACGAAACAGGGATTTCCGAAGTAGGCTCCTCTCTTATAGGCTTGCCAGGCAGCACTTCCATTACATCCCATAGCGTTGGTAGAAAGGAAAAATACATTTCCATAACCTCCGGTAGCTAGAACAACGGCATGTGCTCCGAAACGTTCGATTTTTCCGGTTACCAAGTCGCGGGCGATTACCCCTCTGGCTTTACCTTCTACGACGACAACGTCTAATACTTCATGACGATTATATACTTTAATTTTCCCTTTTTCGATCTGACGGTTCATAGCGGCATAGCAACCTAACAATAATTGCTGCCCCGTTTGACCGCGAGCATAGAAAGTACGGCTTACCAAAGCTCCTCCGAAAGAACGGTTTGCCAATAAACCGCCGTAATCCCGGGCAAAAGGTACACCTTGTGCCACACATTGGTCGATGATGGCGTTACTTACTTCAGCCAAACGGTATACATTGGCTTCACGGGCCCGGTAGTCACCACCTTTTATCGTTTCATAAAATAATCTGAATACAGAGTCGTTATCGTTGGGATAGTTTTTGGCCGCGTTAATACCTCCTTGAGCAGCGATAGAGTGTGCCCGGCGAGGAGAATCCTGATAACAAAAAGCGGTTACATTGTAACCCAGTTCGGCAAGGCTGGCTGCAGCAGAACCACCGGCTAAGCCGGTACCTACTACGATAATATCTAATTTCTTTTTATTAGCCGGACTGACCACACCGATGTGGGCTTTATGGTTTGACCATTTGTCTTTTAACGGTCCGGCAGGTATTTTAGCATCTATTATTGACATAACGATTAATTTAGAATTTTTGATGTGATTTTTGAACTCTTACTCTTCAGTAAGGGATCTGCTCCGACTGGGCTTAGTTCCCTAATCCTGCCATGAAATACAGCGGTATAATACTGAAACCAACCGCAATGATGACGGCAAAAATATAGCCTAATGCGCTCAGGCGTTTCCTCCAGATATCGTTGGAAAAACCAATGGATTGGAAAGCAGACCAGAATCCATGTGTCAAGTGGAGACCTAACAAAATTGCTCCGGCAATGTATAAACCACAGTAGACAATACTGGACTTAAACAAACTGGAAACCAGTAAGTAGGTGTTTTCCATTTCTACGCCATCCACGACAACGGCTTCGAGATTACCTGTTACCTTGATGTTCCACCAGAAATTGTAAATGTGAATCACCAGGAACACCAATACTAAACCACCCAAGATGTACATGTTGCGGGATGCCCATGTGGCATTTTGGCTCTGATTTCTTTGGGCATACTTAATGGGACGCGCTTTTTGATTTTGCAAAGTAAGTATACTTGCCCAAATAATGTGAATAATAAACCCGATGGCGAGGATCGGCTCGACAATTTTAATAACAGGGTTTGTTGCCATGAAGTTTGCTCCATGGTTGAATAATTCTCCGCTGTTATCAAAAATCAGGAATAAATTTAGCGTCAGATGGACGCATAAAAATGCGATCAGGAAAAGTCCGGATAAACTCATAATGACTTTTTTCCCGATGGAGGATGATAAGAAATTACTCATAATTAAGATTATTTATTAATAACTGGTTAAATTCTTTCTTCACATGCAAAAGTATCTTTTTTTCCCGATATTACCAGTAATCAATAAGGAAAAGTTTCCATAATCGTTGACGAAATTTTTTCCTTTTTTCATCGTTGATAATCAGGTAGATATGTTTTGGCTTTTCTCTTTCTCCTTTTATAAAGATCAGGGCGTTTCGGGAGGACAGATTGCTTTGTAAATAATTTCCTGAATTTTTGTCCGTATACTTTCTTCGGTAAGCTTGGTATTGAATTCGTTGGGGTAGGTACGGTTGGATAAAAATATATAAATAAGTTCGTTTTCCGGATCAGCCCAAGCCATGGTGCCGGTAAAACCGGTATGTCCGAAACTGCAGGCAGGAGCATTTTTACAGGCCGGACTGCTTTTGGTTGTATCAGTTTCCGGTTTGTCGAACCCGAGGCCCCGCCGGTTTGTTGGTGGAGTATCTGTCTTTTGGGTGAAAAGTCGTACGGTAACAGGCGAGAAAAAATATTCTCCTCCGTAACGACCTTGGTTGAGGTAGACGGCCATGATTTTTGCCAGATCTTCTGCTGTAGAGAAAAGGCCGGCATGTCCTGCTACCCCTCCTAACAAAGTGGCGGCGGGATCGTGTACGTATCCTTTGATTTCTGTTTTCCGGTATAATTTGTCGACACTGGAAGGAATAATACGGGAAGCATTGAAACGTTTTGCAGCTTGAAAAACAGTATTATAAGCTCCTAATTTTTGATAAAAATTTTCCCAGCAATAATGATCCAACGGTTTCCCGGTGAGATTTTCTATGGCTTTTTGAAGAAGGATAAATCCCAGATCGCTGTATACATAATCCTTTTTAGGATTGAGTTCTGAGTTTAAAATACAGCATAGGGTGGTATCCCGGTAGGTTTTACAGATATACAAACCGGGTGTCAGAAGTTCGTAATCCGGTAGTGCTTTTCGGGAAAGGGTACTGTCCCGAAAACGGTAATTGGGGTTTGCATAAAGCCGATTTTTCAGTTTCAGATTGTTTTGAGCAGTAGGTTTGACGGTAAAAAGTTGTCCGGGTAGGGCTTTTTTGTCGATAGCATACGTAAAGGTGGGAACGATCGGTTTTAAGCCGGCGGTATGAGTGAGGATTTCTTTTACTGTAATCTCTTTTTTATCGGTTTCTTTTAAGGGGGGATAATAATTTGAAAGAAAGGTATCCAGCCGGATCATTCCGGCATCGTATAACTTCATGATAGCGGGTAAAGTAGCTGCGATTTTTGTAATGGAAGCTATATCGTAAATATTATCTGTTTTATTGGGAATTTGTTTGGCGTAAGTGTGGTGGCCGAAAGCTTTATTATAGACGATATATCCGTTTTTGGCAATCAGTACCTGGCAGCCCGGAGTAGCTTTGATCTGAATGGCTCGTTTGCAGAGAGAGTCTATACTTGCTAGAGAGCGAGAAGAGAGCCCGCACATTTCGGGAACACTGTAACCTAAGCGGGTTTTAGGCGTTGAGATGCCGCTACCGACGGGATAAGCCGGAGAAATTCCGACAGGCAGGCGACCGTTTACCGGTATACCGCCGAAAATCGCCTGAGCTGCATATTGACGGGAATATAGATGGTCTTCATAATTAATCAGTATTGCATCTATAGGAAGTGCTGTATAATTTTTCAATCCATAAGGTATTCCGGGATGACAAAGGATAATTCTTTTTCCCTTTAATTGTTCAATAAGTTGTACGAGACGGGGCGTATAGCCAAAATCCCGCGAGGCCAGGTTGGAAGCTTTGCTATTATACAAAAGGATACAATTGTAAGAAGCCAGCTTTTTGACTAATTCCTGGATTGCTTCTACAGAAGGTTTTTCGCCTGTTTGAAAATGTTCAATATTTTCATAGTGATCCAAAGTCGTTTGAAAATGATTGAGTTTTTCCCCTCCGAAATTTACGCTGGCAAGCCGGAGAGTATCCAATCTTTTCAAGGGAAGTAGATTTGCTTCGTTTTTTAGTAAAGTAATAGCTTGCTTGTATAGTTCTTGTTTTAGAGCAAAATCTTCTGCGGTATTCAGACGGGACCATAAACCCTCGGTTTGGATAGGTAAGGGTTGAGGAGAAACATATTGATATTTGGCTATCAGGATTCTACGGCATCTTTGGTCGATAATTTCCTGTGGAATTAAACCTTCTTTAAGAGCTTGTTTTATACGGTTGATGGCTTGTTCTATATTTTGAGGAAAAAGCAAGACATCGTTTCCGGCAATTAGAGCTTGTACCTCTGCCTCACCCGGTTTGCGGTCCTGTACGACCCCTTTCATATTCAGGGCGTCAGTGAAACATAGGCCTGAATATGAAAGGGAATCCCTTAGAAAATGTTTAATAATTTGCGGGGAGAGAGAAGCGGGCAATGGACAGGTATCCAATGCTCTGATATTCAGGTGAGCAATCATTAGGGCCGGAATAGAATCTGTTATCAATTTTTTAAACGGATAGAGTTCTATCGAATCCAGGCGCGTACGGCTGTGATTTATCTCGGGAAGTGCTTTGTGGGAATCTGTATCCGTATCTCCGTGTCCTGGGAAATGTTTTACAACAGGCAAAACATGCTGAGATACGGATCCTTTTATATACATCTGGGATTTCCGGTAAACATTATCGCGGTCTTCACCAAAAGAACGCATGCCAATGACTGGATTTTGAGGGTTGTTGTTAATATCGGATACCGGAGCAAAATTGATGTGTACTCCTAATTCGCGACAATGTCGGGCGATAGTAGCCCCTAAACGAAAAATCAGAGAATCGTTTGTTAGCGCACCTGTAATTAACATCTTGGGAAATTCCATGGCGGTTTGTAGCCGCCATCCGATACCGTGTTCCGCATCCATTCCTATCCATAAGGGATACTTTGACTCTTTTTGGAAACGGTTTGTCATTTCTGCTTGCCGTACCGGTTCCCCTTGAAAAAAAATGATTCCTCCGATGTGGTAGGTCTGGAGCAGTTTACTCAACTTATCTTCATAGTCTTTGTCTTTATTACTATAGGCGGCAATCATAAATAGTTGTCCGATCTTTTCGTCCGGGGACATCGCCTGAAGACTCTTGTCCGCCCAGGCTTCTGCTTCGGCTGATTGTGCCAAACCCGAGAGAGGGAAAAGAAAAGAAAGTAAGATTGTAATTGCTGTAACTATTTTATTTAAATTCCTCATGACATTCAAGCGACCTCTATTTGAAAAGACAAGTGTAAAGAAAACACAGGAAAATAGAAAAAAGAGATTGTCTGAAAAGGTAAAATTCTCCTTTTTGAAGATCCGTGTCCTTTTTAGAAGAGAAGCGGAGGGAATTGACAACTCCGTTTCCTGCTTTTTATCAAAATTACAAATTTACCCCTCCAGCATCCGAAAAACCTTGCAAGTCCAGATTAAGCACTTGCTACTCTACTCCTCCCGTCCTTTTTGGACAACCTCTTCCTATTTATTTAATCGATTTTTCGTTTCATAAACCATCCTTCTTTGAAAGCAATATTAATCCGGATTTTTCCGAAATTTTCCCGGATCAATCCGTTGGCTTCTGTACCCCTGACGCCAAAGTCAAAAGCAATACCGAGCAATAACTCCCGGTTAGGGATATAAACGGGAATCTGGGTTCCTAACGTAAGGGCATAAGTATTGATATTGGTATGGTTTAACCGGATTTGCGACCGTACCGCATAGGTACCTAAAATATATTTATTCCGTTGCCACCAATATCTTCCGTAGCGGGCCGGAAGTAAAGATACTCCCAGGGAACCTTTGTGATAATCCTGAAATTCCTGATTTTCTCCGAATTCTTCGTACTGGGACATCCGTTGATAAGTATAATCACCAGCCAAATTCCATTTGTCTTTATAATCGTATGAAAATCCTCCGACAATCCGGAACGGATAGGTGATGTATCCTCTGCTTAAGAGTTCGTTATCCAGCGTTTGCTGGCCGGAAGTAGTGGAATTGATTTTATAAGCTCTGAACGTCCGTTTCCCCCCTAATTTGGAGCCAAAGTTCATAGAAGCTCCTAAAGTTAAGTTGGATTTAGAGGATAAAGTAAACATATATTGCAGTCCCAGGTTAAAAATAACATCGTGTACTGAAATTTTGTTTTGCGTACTGATATAATAGCTATCCATCACTACCGGTACCAAAGACAACCGTTTTTCCAGGTTCCCGAATACCAGAGAAGTATTTAGGCCGACGGAAAATTTTCCAAATTTATAGGCCAGGCCGATATAAAAATCGTTCAATCCTCCGCTTCCGGATACTTGTTGGTTATAATATTCGTTTTCACTTCCATTGATTAGTTTGTAATAATGGAGGTCATATCCAATATCGGACCTTTGGTTAAAACCAAAAGAAGAATAGAGATTTTTATACAAGCGTAAAGCCATGTTCAGAGAAGCATTTTGCGCTACCCTATAATTGGTCCTTTCCTGGTGGGTAGAAATATTGACAAATTCTCCTGTAATACCGAATTGTATATAAAAACGGTTACTATCTAAAGCTGTATAGGAGGCCGGATTTAGAAAGTTGATATTTGTGGCATCCCGCATAGCCGCAGAAACTCCGCCCATTGCTGTATAAGGTCCGTAATTATCTTGGAGTAGTCCGATCCCATACATAGAATAAGGGGTACCTGTATTATTTTGAGCCAAGAGACTGCCTGAAAATAATGCAAAAACAAGAGATAACAGGAGCGTTTTTTTCATATTAAAAAAAGCATTATTCATATTTAGCATAGTAAACTTTTAACACTGGTATGCGATCGACCGTTAAGCGGTTGTAGCTTGTACCCATTGTATTCACCGGAATACTGATAATGACCTTATTATTTTCCAAAGCATTGGGTTGTAAACATAAAGCATTATAATAATCCGTAATATTGATCACATATTTATTTTTTTCAGGAGTATTGATATTGTAATATAAAATCCCTGTAGCAGCATTGCCTGAAGCATCCAGAATGGGGGATATCACTTTATTTTCCGAATTGGATTGGTATAGATTAATCGTAGAGGGTAAACTAAAGTCCAGGTTCGCGTATTGTTCGGGTTGTAATTCTATTTCAGCTTTTACAATGGTTCTGTACTTTTCTCCCGCAGGAGCGATTGGCAGCTCCATTTTGATCATAAATCCGGTTAAACCTTGCGTAAGTGTTTGACCAAGGGCTGCATTTCCCCAGGCGGCATCCTGAAACGACAGGTTCATCATTTGATCTGTAAGTACGCTATAAGGCGTTCCGGCAGCATCATTTGTAATGTGCATAAAGGTGTACCTGTTAAATTCCGTACTTTTGGCAAAAGAATAAGTGTAACTTCTGTCCGAATCGTGAAAATGTAACTTGACATTTAAACTATCCGGGAGCGTACTCATCGTAAATACACAGGTGTTATTGGGGGCGGGAATTAATGCCAACCCTTTAAAATAGTGTATAAAAAGAGCGTCGTTCCGGATTTCTTCCGTATTGTATTTCACCATATCGAATAAAGTACGGCCTAACTTATCGTCTAAACGGAAATATAATTTTTGAAGATTTCTTTTACTGGGCAATAAATCGAAAGTACCTAAGACTTCAGGATGGTATTCTACGGTAGAAATATTGTACAATAAGTCTGTTTCTGAATTGGGGACCGGGTTCTCTTTTAACTGATGTACGGAATATGTTTGAATAGCGGTCGTATCCCCCCAGATACTTCCGGAATAACTGAAATTAAACGTGATGGAATCGTATCCGTAGGTATTTTTAATCTCAGTACCTCCGTAAGGCACAATTTCAAAATAAGGAGTAACGGTGGTTCTGCCTGAAAACGGGTCTTTTGCAGAGCCTACCATTAAATTTTTCAGCAATGTATAAGAACCAGTAGAAGTTGCAAAGGAGTCTAGTTTGACAGTAGACGTTTGAGTGATCGGAAAGCGTTCAACCGCAACAAAATCTTCATCATAAATCAAATCGTGCCCGATAGAAGTGACATCATTGGTACACGAACAATAAATGATTACAAAACAAATAAGAATGATATTTTTCATATTTATGATATTGCATATAATCAAAGGGCGAAGGTAAAATTATTTTCTAAAAATATGATACAGTAAAGGTATTTTAATTTGTGATTACAGGAATTATAGAATTTTGAAACGTAATTTAATAGATTTTTTATTGGATTTGTATATAAATTGTGTAGTTTTGCCCATGTTTTACATAAGAAATAACTGAAATTGAAGGGGTCTGGAAAGCCAGGACGAAAAAGGGTAAAATAATATTATAAAATAAATAATGAAATAGCAAATGTTTATGAAAACGGTAAGAAATCTATGTTTTTTGGTTGTTCTGATGCTATTGGTGGGTGCTTGTCATTCCAATGACGAGAAAAGAGGTAACTGGAGAAAAGAACAAGCTTTTGGTGGAGCAGGGCGGATCGGTGCAGTTAGTTTTAAGATTGGTAATGCAGTATATATAGGTACTGGTGTAAATACTAATCAGGTTGAATTAAAGGATTTTTGGGCTTTTAATGAAACACTCAACTGGGAAGAAGTCGATACACTTCCGGCAGGAGCGAAGGCCCGTTACGGAGCAGTCGCTTTTTCTGACGGAAAATACGGGTATGTAGGCTTAGGGTATGCTGCTAATAATAATCGTTACGGTGCCAAACAACCGGAATATTTTTCCGATTTTTATAGATTTGATCCTAGCGCTGGACGAGGATCTCAATGGACTAAATTAGGTGATTTCCCGGGTGAACAACGTCGTTATGCAACCGGTTTTTATGTTCCCAGTCCGAATGGTTCTACAGGAAAAGGGTATGTTTGTTTCGGAAGTAATAATGAGGGACATAATCCTAAAGGATCTTTTAAAGATTGGTGGGAATACGATACACAAACAGATACCTGGAAGCAAATTGGCGTATATGGGGATAAGAGAGAAGGCGCTTGCGTAGCAGTGGTAGGGAGTACGGCCTATATATTTACAGGTGTAGATGATGCCGGTACCTATCCGACAGATTTTATTAAATTTACGCCGTTTGCCGGCGCGACTTCTGATACCTGGTGGAGCCTGTTGGATCCTTTAAAAGATCTGGACGGCCGGAGTTATGACAATGATTACGGAATGCTTCCCCGCGCTTACGCTGTTTCTTTTGTGACAGGGGCTGATTCAGAAGCAACTACACGTATCCACTTGGCTACAGGTTCCCGCCTGAGTTTGTTAAGTGACTGTTGGGAGTTTAATCCTTATGATCATGCCGAAGGAAGATGGAATGAGGTTTCTAATTTCCCGGGCGGACAGTTGAGACAAGCCGGTGTTGGTTTTACTCAAAATGGATTTGGTTGGGTTACTTTGGGAGGTGCTAATAGCAGCCCAAGTATGAACTTGTCGATGAGAACCTCTACATATTCATTTGAACCTGGAGTTGAAAACTGGGATCAGGATGATGAATGGTAAATAATAAAACGCTTTAAATCAGGAAATATTTGATTGACTGGAAGGTTGGACCTGACGCAAGCCTGAAGATAAATGGAGTTCTGTAAAGAACTCCATTTTTTGTATAAATAGAAACTCGAAAGACGGTAGATTTAAATAGATTTACCTTGGTGATCGGTTTCCTGCCGATTGGCTGAACTTTGTTCATTCCGGTTAAAATTTTAATCTTGAAATGAAACCATACCTTTCATCCCAATCGAAGATTCGCTTATCAACATGCTAAGGGTATCCGTTAACGAGCTGCTCGTCTGAAGGGAAACGCCTGATTTGATTCTAGAAAGTGAGTTGCAACATTTTGCAGCGATAAAAAAAACTGCCGGACCTCCGGCAGTTTTTTAAGGATTTAGTAAAAATGTTTATTTCTTTTTGAATTCAGCTTTTAATTGCTCTTTTATAGAAACAGCAGAAGTACTGTGTTGTTGGTATTTGGGTACATTTAAATGTGTTTGCATATCGCGGCTAAAGCGATAAGATCCGTTTGTGAGAGCTGTAAATTTACTCCATGTTGTAGAAAGGGAAGCTCCTGCTGCAAAAGTAAGTGGTCCGTTATAACTACATTTGAAATGAGAGCCTTCGTCGCTGACAAACTGCATCGTAATTTGATAATTTCCTCCGTTTTGGGTGACCGTGATGCTTCCGGAAGCGAAATCAATACTGGAGACTGTACCGGCGGCATCCCAGGAATTCGCCCAGGTGTATTTTTGGCTGCATGTTCCCGTGGCAAAGGTATTGTTCGGGTCTAACGTATAAGTTCCTGTCGGGAAGATCGGAAGGTTCGGGTCGGTAGATTCGCTACCATAACAGTCAATCACCACCCAGTTACCTGCACCTCCGTCAGCGGGGTAAAAACGATTATTTGCGTCAATGGCCATTTCGCAGTCCCCGAATTCTACATAATAATTACCCGGCCAATATAAAACTTTTAATGCCCTGTCTAATACGATATTGTCGCCACTAGCTTCTTTTCCTGTACGGAATTCTTTATTTACTTGCACTTGATCGCCGTTTGCATCTATTCCGATGAGGTACATGACATAATCTGTATCCGGAGAAAGTTTTGTCCATACAAAGTCGTCTATACCTTCATCACAACGATCGCCGCTGTTCAGAATATAAGCCCGGAAGACATCGGCTCCTTTTTCTGCTATAAATTGGTCTGCTACTTCTTTTTTGAATAATACCTGATAAAAATAGATAATGCCTTGTTCGGGAGTACATACAATGCGGGCTGTGGTAGGTTTTATTTCGAATACTTCGATGGTAATGTTGTAAGGAGCCGTGCCAGGAGTTTCCGTTGTAAATTCGATCGTCGAAGTTTTGCCGGTTACATTCCCCTCAGCATCGGTTTCTACCGCTAAAATGACTTGAGGAATACCTGCCAGAACTTCCACGATAGCATTATTATCGGGATCTATTTCCCCGTCTTTCAGCGTATAGGTTTTTTCTCCTGTACCATGATATCCAAAATTCACCAGAATATCTTGCTTCATAGCTTCGATTTCCGTTTCATCCGTTAAGTCTTCCAGGAAAAAATCGAGTAAATCTTTTTCGACGCCTAAATGGAGCACCGGCGTATTAGCTGCTGTCGTTTTGATATGGTAAGAATAATAGTTTTTGCCTTTCTCCAGTAGCGTGATGAGTTGGGTGTAGTCTCCCGTCTGTAATTCGAGTGAAGCAACTTCACTTTTTAGTTCCCCGCTTTTGGAGGCCGCATATACCTGGTATTTGGTATTCCTTTCCAGATCTTTAACTGTTACTTTTACATTTTCAGTAGCTGCATAATTGGTCCCTTCTGAAAAAATCTGATCGAGACTAGGGGCTGTTGCTTCTTTTTTTACGAGGAGATAAGCCATTTCGTCTGCATGCTTCGGTATCATAGTAAAAGATACCGTTGTTTCTGTCGTTTCTCCTGCCTCTAAGGTAAGAGAAGGAGGATAAATTTCATTCTTGTTGTCGTCATCGCTACAGCCTGTCGTACCGAAGGCAAAAATAGAAATAACTAACAAGTTTACCCAATAAAGAAAACTTGATTTCATAACGTTTTATTTTATAAGTTATAGGTTATTAGCAAATATAAACATAAATAATTAATATGCAAATATTGTAAACAATTAAAGTGTATAAAGCGAAAATGAATTGTCAACCGAAATATGTTGGAATGATCTTTTGAAAGAGGTAAAATAGAATCCATAACACTGAACAGGATCTTTAAAAAGGAGAATCTGTTTAAAACAGATACAAGTAGAATATTTCCTATTAAATTTAAAATATTAGAGCAAAAAAAATGAAAAAAGGAAATCCGGCTTTTCAGAATCATCTCTTTTTATCTATATTTACTGCTTTAAAACAGGTTAGGACATTACATGAAAAATATATTGTGTAAAGGGTTTTGGGGAGGTCTGCTATTGCTGCTTACATTGAGTGCGTCAGCACAATGGAATACCTATAATATGTTGCAGATGGGAAAAAATGCCATCTATTTTGACGATTATGTAAGTGCGATCGACAATTTTAATAATATTATCCGGATAAAACCTTATCTTTCAGAACCCTATTTTTTTCGGGGATTGGCAAAGATGAATCTGGACGATTACGAAGGTGCGATAGCGGATTATACGCAGGCGATTGATTTGAATCCCAATTATTTTTATGCTTATATGTATCGGGGGATTGCTTATCACAATCTGAGAAAATTTAAAGAAGCTATGCGGGATTATAACGAAGCGATAACTTTGGATCCCAGTGATGCTTATGTATATGCAAACCGGGGAATCACCAAGGCGGAAACCGGAGATTATAAAGGAGCGGAAAAAGATTATTCCAAATCTTTAATGATAGATAATAAATTGCTGGCGGCTTATTTGAACCGGGCCATTATGCGAGAAAAACTAGATGATCCTGAAGGGGCGATGGCTGATTGCAATGCAGCTATAAAATTGAATATGTTTTCGGATGATGCTTTTGGTCTCAGGGGCTATCTCTGGTATAAGCAGAAAGATTACCACAATGCGATAGAGGATTATAACCGGGCTTTGAAAGCAAATCCTAAAAATAAAAAAATATTGATGAGCCGGGCTATCGTCTGGTATGAAATGAAAAAGTTTCCGGATGCTTTGAAAGATTATGGGGAAATAATAAAAATAGACAGTACTTATATTTATGCTTACTATAATCGGGCGATGTTGAGAGCTGAAGTCGGAGATTACAATAATGCTATTTCCGATTTGGATAAAGTTGTCGAGACGAATCCGGATAATATCCTGATTTACTTTAACCGGGGATTATTGAAGATGGAAATCAAAGACTATGCCGGGGCTTATGAGGATTTTTCGGAAAGTATTCGTTTATACCCCGATTTTGTAAAAGCTTATTTAGCCCGTGCTGCGGTGAATAATGCCCTTCAGCATTATGCGGCTGCCGATGAGGACCATGGGAGGGCATTGGCAGTTATGGACCGTTACCGAAAAATGAAAGAAGGGGATAGGAATGCTTTAGTGGATACAACGGAAAATTTCCAGCGCTTAATAGACTTTAATGCCCGGGAAGACAAAATGCGGGATGTTATCAATGGCAGGGTACAGGATAAAAATGTAATCGTTTCTTTACGGGATATTTTCTGTGTGCAGTATCTGAGTCTGGATTCGCTGAGAAATGGTAAAGTCCAGTATTATAATACGCATATCATGAATTATAATCAACAGCATAATTATCAGCCTTCTTTATCCTTATCCAATAGAAAATACAGGTACCCGGCCTCTTTCATAGAGGAGAATATTCAACAATTAAGCTCGAAGATTACACAGCAGCCTACTGCAGATGATTATCTGTTGCGGGGAATTTTCTATATGAATAGCCGGGAGTATCCGAAAGCAATTGAGGATTTTGTGGCTGTCAACGAACTGGAACCAAACCATTTACTGGCTTTATTTAACCAAGCCAATGCCCGGATGCAAATGTTGGATTATATAGAATCGATAGAGGATAATACGGTTGAAGTTATAGGGGAAGAAAAACAGGTGAAGCGTATTATAGATTATTCTCAGGTATTGGAGGGGTATCGAAAGTGCCTGGAAATCGATCCCGCTTTTATATTCGCTTTGTACAATATCGGCAATGTGTATGTGAAGAGTGAAAAAATAGACCAGGCAATAGAGGCTTATTCCGAAGTGATCCGGCAGGATAAAGAATTTGCTGAAGCTTATTTTAACAGAGGACTGTTGTATATCTATACCGGAAGGAAGGCAGAGGCGAATGCTGATTTGAGTAAAGCAGGAGAATTAGGGATTATTGATGCCTATAATATTATAAAAAGGTATTGTAAAGAAGGGAACGATTAGGGAAGGACTAATCGTTTCTCTTTTTTTCTTTTTTTTCATATTGATAAAGCCGTTCCTCCAGCTTTCCGGATTCTTTGTATTGCTCTTTTAATTCCTGTTCCTTTTTCTCCAGCAGGTTTTTAAGCATTTCAATTTCTTTGTCTTTGTCTATGCAATCTTCACAAAAGCCATATTCGTTCCGGTTGATTTGTCTCAATTGCTTTTGGTCGATCAACATATTTCCGGCACCCCGCAACAACCAATTGGCATTTAATTCAGGAAATTGCCGGATGATGGCTAATACATGTTTATCCGGGATAGGGTCGTGACAATTTATCCAATTGCTGACTTGCTGGCGTGTTTTTAACCCCAATTTGATTCTCAATTTTTCCTGAGAAATATCCTTTTCGAATAAAAATTTCTCTAGCCTTTTATTAATAGACATATCCATAGATATCTGTTTTCCTTTACATGTAAATATAATAAACGATAAAATTTATAAAATCGTTTACTTTTTCTGATATTATTTCTTAATAATATAGAATAATTAGAGAAACTATGCAAATCTTTCGTACATCTTTACATGTATGCCCGATAAAGAACGAACTTAAAAGTTAAAAAAATACGAAAGAGGCATACATTTTGTTAGAAAGAGAGAAAAATTAAAACACAATGAAATGAAGGGAAAATTTTGTATTGGCATGATTTGTTCGGCTTTGATTTTGTGCAGTTGTGAACAGGTATTTGAATATCATCCTTATGAATTGAGACTAGATGAAAAATATAAACACATCAATGAAAAAAACATAGAGCGCTTGCGAATTTCAGATCGGAATAGGGATACCGTTCGTTTTATCGCGATGGGAGATACACAACGTTGGTATGATGAGACGGAAGATTTCGTAAATGCTGTAAATAGACGGGATGATATCGATTTTGTGATACATGGGGGAGATATTTCTGATTTCGGATTGAAAAAGGAATATTGCTGGATTCACGATATCATGAGTCGATTGAAAGTGCCTTATATGGCTGTGATTGGGAATCATGATAATTTAGGTTCGGGAAGAGAAGTATATGAAGCTATGTACGGGGCTTTGAACTTTGCTTTTGTATATGGAGGTATAAAATTTGTCTGCCTGAATACCAATGCTTTGGATTACGATTATTCTATTCCTGTACCGGATTTTGAGTTTATTCAGGAACAAATTGCTGATACTTTAGAGCAGCCGATTCATTCCTCCATAGCCGTTATGCATACGCAGCCGGGGAATGTGATTTTTAACAATAATGTCAAAGTTCCTTTCCAGGAATATTTGAAAAAATTGAAAAATCTGCGTTTTTGTGTACATGCACACGAGCATCATTTGATGGTAAATGATTTCTTTGAAGATGGAATTATTTATTATGGTTCAGATGCAATGAAGAATCGAAACTATTTGTTGTTTACAGTAACGAAAGAGAATTATTCTTATGAGGTGGTCTATTTTTAGATATGTATTGATTTTTATTTGTTTGGAAGGGGGAGGAAATGCAGCTTTCGCTCAGTCTCTTAATAAAGAAAAAATTAGCAAGCATGAGAAATTGCAGGAAAAGTATCAATCGAGATGGAATAGATTAGTACCCCGGTATAACAAATTTCAGTTTGCCGGAGGCATGGGACTTTTTTCTTTAGGTGTGGGTTGGGATTATGGAAAGAAAAAACAATGGGAAACTGATATTTTTTTGGGCTATTTACCGAAATTCGACGGAAAGGAACATCATATTACAATTACGTTAAAGGAGAATTATATTCCCTGGAAACTTCGTATTAAAAACAGTCGTTGGGTAGGGGAACCTTTTACGGTAAGTCTCTATATCAATAAAATCTTTGGAGAGGAATTCTGGACCAGGGATCCGGACAAGTATCCGGACAAATATTATAATGTCGCGACAAATTTGCGTTTCAATATTGCTTTCGGACAACGGCTTAGATTTGATTTGAAACCGAAGTTATTGACGGATCATATCACTCTTTTTTATGAGGTGGGGACAAACGATTTGTATATCATCAGCTATTTTACCAACAAGTATTTACACCTAACGGATATTTTTAGTTTGTCGTTAGGAATAAAATTCCAGTTTTTATAAACTTCAATTTCCCTGTTTCGTATAAAATGACGAACTTATACTTAAAATACGGGAAAAATGAAAACAAATTGGAAAACAAAATTCGGATATATTGTCTTGATTCTATTGTTTATTTCAGTAGTTTCTTGCCGGAACTCTGCTAAAAAGCAGGCTGCCCGGATGAACCAGCCTCAAGATTCCGCTGTGATTGTAGAACAGGAAACGGTTATTATTGCAGTAGATAGTATCTCACCTGATTCCATGCCTAATAGATAGGAATAGCTTGATTGTTGCTCGTGAACGGATGTTCGTTCGTGCCGAACGACAATAATCTAATCCATCGCTGATGAAGAATTCCCTGTCCTTCTACAATAGGATAAGGAACTACCGTTTTTTCACCAGCGATGGATCGATCTGTTTTTGTGGATAATAAATATCCGTTTCCCTCTTTTTAGGAGGACCTTACGGTCCCTCCTTTTTAAAGTATCATCTGAGGCATAAATTCGAAACTGTTGTATTTCGGACGAAGCCGGTCTGTGTTATAGAATTTTTCCACATCCACTAATTTCTTCGTACTGGTTACAATTTCGATAGGAGCGTTGTCATAACGTCCGTTACGCAGAATGACAAGACGTCCGTGCATCCCTTTGGAGATCAGATCCAGCGCCAGGTTACCGTATGCCATAGGTACAATAGAGTCCATTGCATCCGGATTCCCGCATCTCACCAGATAACCCAGTTTTTGGTTGATTACATTAATGCTTTCTCCATGATTGAATTTAGGGGAAAGTTCTTTCAGCTGATTGGCAATATGATCTCCTATTCCTCCTAATTTTTTATGTCCGAACATATCGGTTTCCTCGCTTTGAAACATCATATCCCCTCCGTTATAGGTAGCTCCTTCGGAAATGAGAACAACGGAATATTTACTGGGATTGGTATACCTGTCCTGGCAAAGGAGCTCACAGAGCCGATCGATGTTAAATTGATATTCCGGGATCACACAGCGGTTGGCGGCTCCTGCTAAAGTAGGAAGCATAGCAGAGAATCCGGCATAGCGTCCGAATACTTCCAGAACCAGCAAGCGTTCGTGTGAACCGGCACAAGTCCGCAGACTATGGGTCAATTCTATCGTTCGGGTGATACAAGTACTGAAACCGATACAATAATCTGTTCCCGGTACGTCATTGTCCATCGTTTTGGGAATAGCAATGACCTTTACTCCTTCTTTACTCAATCTTACGCCATAACTCAGCGTGTCGTCCCCTCCGATCGGAACAAGATAATCAATACCCATAAATTCTAGATTCTGAAGTACTTCAGAGGTCAGGTCATTGACTTTATCCGTATACTTGTCTTTCAGATGCTGGGGGACGGATTCCTGTGGGACATGGGATGCCCGCGTACGGGAAGTGTGCAGAAAAGTTCCTCCGGTACGCCCTGCTCTGTTGACAATTTCTTCCGTTAATTCAAAGAAGTTTCCGGAATTATCTGCTTTTTTATCCCGTACAATATCGATCAGGCCCCGCCAACCCCGACGGATGCCAATAACTTTATATCCTTCTCTGAGAGCTCTGATAGTTACTGCACGAATGGCCGGGTTAAGTCCCGGCACATCTCCTCCTCCGGTTAAAATACCGATGATTCCTTTTGATTTTTGGCTCATAATACAATAAAATTTATGTGTTAGTTACAGCTTTAAATTTCACAAAATATATCCGGAATTGCAAAAAAAATCCTAGATAAGTACGTATATTTGTCTGATTTTTTCCAAAAAAATGGAAAATAGTGAAATAAAGAAAGTTAACGGTATAAAGGTAAAAGTTTATAATGAATAATTTTATAGAGTTTTGGGAAAATCTGGGTGAAAATAAGTATCTTTTTTTGTTTGCAGGGGTGTTCTTTCTTTATCATTTGGTGAGTGTGCTGTACAAAAGCCTGCTTATTTGCTCAAAGGAAAAAAAGATTCCGCAAGAAGAAAAAGAAGGAGTATCTGTCATTATTACCTCCAATAACAGGGCTGAAGAATTGAGAAAAAATTTGCCTTATTTTTTGAGTCAGGAAGATACTAATTTTGAAGTTATTGTGGTGGATGAATGTTCCGAAGACGAGACGCAGGAGGTTTTAACAGAAATGCAAAAAAAATATTCCCAGTTGAGAACGACCCGTATTTTCCCGGAAACAAAGTTCCGAAGTACAAAAAAATTAGCGATCAATATCGGAATTTTAGCTGCCCGTTACGACGTTTTGCTTTTTTCTGAAATAAACTGTTGTCCGGCTTCTTCTCATTGGGTAAGTGCAATGCGTACTTATTTCACTCCCGATACTGCGGTCGTACTGGGATATGCTAATTATACAGCTCCTAATGGAAAAGTTAAAATCCGGCGTATGTTTCGGTTTTTGCGGTATTTGAAAATGTTTTTATTGGTAAAAAGAAGATGTTTTGTTTTGGGGGATGGGCATAATATGGGATACCGGAAAAAATATTATTTGGCGAAAAAAGGTTTTTCTAAAAACTCCCAAAGTTATACCGGTTATGATAATGAGATGGTGGCCTGTCTTTCTGCCTTAGGAAAAGTCAAGGTCGCTAAGCAAGAGGAAACTTATGTGAATTTAAAGGATAGCGAAAAGAAAACCTGGAAAGAAGATTATACGTATTATTATCAAAACAAACTAAAATGGCCGATTAAAGCTTTAATTAGATCCGATTTTGATACATTTATTGAGTTTTTGTTTTATATTTTTTGTTTTATTTTGATATTTAAACATGTATTATATATTTACATTATTGCGTGTATTTTATTAACATTTTTATTAGATTTTATAACAATAAATATCTGTTTGAGGCATTTAAAGCAAAGGAAATTATTCTTAATTTCGTTCATTGTTAGTTCTATAGGTTTTTTATACAGATGGTACTATAATGTACATTCAATTTTTACGAAGAAAAAATGGAGATAACGAATAATTTATCGGAGAAGGCGCTTTATGATTATAAGATAGTTAAAAATGCCATCGCCGGGGATGAAAAAGCATATGCAGAACTTTTTAAGAGGTATAAGGATTCTGTATACTTTATGATTCTGAAGATGGTAAACAATCGGACAGATGCTGAAGACTTGATGTTTGAAGCATTTGAAAAAGCATTTTCCAGTTTAAATTATTATTCTCCTCAGTTTGCTTTTAGCACATGGTTATTTAAAATTGCTTCGAATAATACGATCGATTTTATCCGCAAACGTAAAACGTTGACTGTATCTTTGGATAAGGATGATATTAATCCTGATGACCGGGGATATATTAATAGTATTCCGGCAGATATCCGTACGCCGGATGAAGAAGCGATTCGTTCTCAGCGGGCTGATTTTATGCGGGAGAAAGTTTCCATGTTGAAAGGTCGTTATCGTCGGTTGATTGAATTGCGTTATTTTGATGAATTTTCATACGAAGAGATTGCTGATGAGCTGGCTATCCCGTTAGGAACAGTAAAAGCCCAGTTGTTCCGGGCCAGGGAATTATTGTTAAATATTCTGCAACATACCGAGATCGCAAAGGAAAATGAAAAAAATTAGTTTGTTGTTGTTTTTAGGGTGTTGGATGTACAATTGGGGCCTGGCACAATCGTTGGTAGAGGAGGAAGTACGGTTTTCAGGTGTAGTGATTCATTCAGCGACCACCCGTCCGATTGCAAATGTGAATTGCCGGGATGGGGAACGGGTGACGACAACGGACGGAATGGGACGTTTTGCTTTAAATACGTCGAAAGGAGATACCATCTATTTTACTCATATTGGTTTTAAGTCTTACGAAATTGTCGTACCCGATACCCTTGCAGGTGGCGAATATATGGTGGCTGTTTTTTTATCTTCCGATACGATTAATTTGCCTGAAGTCGTTGTGAGAAGGCGCTATGGGGAACAAGCCCGCCAATATCGGATGAATGCTAAAAATAATATGGCCGGTATTGAACGGGATGCTTTTTCAAATGCCCTGGAAATGACTCCGGAACAAAATCAAAAGAGAGTTTTGGATGACTTTGCTGCCAGTACGAATAAGGGACATGTCGAAGTCAAGTTAGGTGTCGGTTTGGAAAGTTGGAGAGCCTATGAACAATTGAAGAGAGCCCGTAAATTTCAAGACGCTCCTGAACCTTTGATGGTGGAAGAAATTGACTTGCTCAAAATGATTTTTACCGTAAATCGACGGGAAAAAAATATAAAATAGAAAACATCCGTAAAGCCAGGTGGAGAGATAAAATGCCAACTTTTAAAATAAACGTGTGCGTAAACCGGCAGCAAAGAGGGTGTGATTTTTAAAGAAATTTAATTTGTCTTAATAATTGTTGTCTGGCTGTTTGAAAAAAGTAAAATAGCCTGTTAAAGAAGATTTTTTATATAGAAAAAAAGGAAAAAGGTGGAGATTGAAAAAAGATAAGATTATCTTTGTCCAACAAATCTGTGGGATGAATTTGAAGTTTGAAAAAGAAGGAAGACTTGGAAAAGGGAAAATCGTAATTTGAGGTTCTCTTATCGTTTGTTCTTTTTAGTGCTTTGAATTTTTAATGGAAAAAATACAGATTTGCAAGTGCGATTATTATTAACAAAGTTGTAATATTATGAAGAATTATTCTATTGTATTGAATGTGATATTATTGATTGCCGTAGCAGTGCTTTATGTTTTGCATTTTACAGGAAACCGGGAGAATACGTCGGTAAAACCCAGAGTAGATGGAAACGAAACTGTGAATGGAACAAAAATAGTATATGTAAATACAGATACATTATTGAGTAATTATTTGCTTTCTGTCGAATTGAACGAAGCTTTTTTAAAAAAGCAGGAAGAAAGACGGACGGAATTAAATATGAAAGCGAAGCAACTGGATCAGCAAGCGAATGAATTCCAACGTAAATTAGAGAATAATGGTTTTATCAGCCGGGAAAGAGCAGAAGCTGCCAGACAGGAAATTTTAGATAAAAACCAGCGCTTACAAATGTTACAGCAGGAAATGACGGAAAAAATGCTCAAAGAGCAAGGGGACTTGAATAAGCGTTTGTTTGAATCGATTACGTCTTTTCTTACAGAATATAATAAAGAAAAAGGATATGACATTGTGTTGAGTACGGTTTTAGCCGGGAATGTACTTTATGCCGAACCGGGTTTTGATATTACCGGAGATGTCGTGAAACGGCTCAACGAAAAATATAATCAGAAAAAGGCTGAGTAATCAGCCTTTTTTTCTTAACGGTATTTTATGAAAATTTTTGACCGTTATTTTGAAAAGAATCCTTTGAAATTTTTTCCGGATTTCCCGGATAGACTTGCCTTGATTATTGTCATTCCTGTTTTTGATGATCCCGATATTTTCCGGACTTTGAATTCTTTGCTGAATTGTCGGGTGGACGATAAGGTCGGAATTATTCTCGTTGTAAATCATGCGGAGCACTGTGAAGAAGAATTGAAAAAGAGGAATAGCCGGCTTTATGAAGAGTTGAAAGATTTTTTTAAGAATTCTCCTGTAAGAGGGATATATGGAAATGTTTTTCCGGCTTTTGATTTGCCTTCTAAACAGGCAGGTGTTGGGATGGCCAGAAAGATTGGTATGGATGCTGCTGCCTGGTATTTCTGGCAGATAGGAAATGAAAAGGGAGGGATCGCTTCTTTGGATGCAGATACTTTGGTCGATGTGGATTATTGCCGGGAGCTCATTGCTTGTTTTGCTAAAACAAATTATGCCGGAATAACGATTGCCTACGAACATGTTTTTCCGGATGCGGCGGAAGAGCGGACAGGTATTATGAAGTATGAGTTATATCTTCGTTATTACCGGTTGGCTTTGCTCTATATAGGACATCCTTATGCTTATTCTTGTTTGGGGTCTGCTTTTGCTGTCAGGGTAGAAGATTATGTCGCCCAGGGGGGAATGAATAAAAAGCAGGCGGGGGAAGATTTTTATTTTATTCAAAAGCTGATTGCTACAGGGAGGTTTGCCCATTTAAATCGGGTGAAAGTATATCCTGCCGGAAGAATTTCGGAACGCACTCCTTTTGGTACCGGTCAGGTCGTTTTGCAAATTGTAAAACAGGGGGGGATTTATGATACCTATCATGTTGGAGCCTTCGAAGTTTTAAAGCCTTTTTTCCGGGATATTCCTCTGTTGTATAAGGCAGATGCTGCTCAGATAAAGAAATATAGGGAACGACAGGAAATTTGTCTGCAACATTTTCTGGAAGCCAATGATTTTGTGGGGATGGTTGTGGAATTGAATGCAAATTGTGCTGCTCCGAAATTATTTTTGAAACGTTTTTTTGATAAATTCAATGCTTTTCGGGTATTGAAATATTTGAATTACGTACATCCTTTCTATTTTCAGAAACAAGCTGTAGAAATAGCTGCAGGCGGTTTACTGGAAAAGATGACAGCCGAACCTATATCCCGGGATCTGCCGGATTTACTTACTGCCTATAGGAAACGGGATATTTGAAAATTCCAAATACAATGTATCTTTGTAGAAGTTATTAAAAAGGAATGATGGACTTTAAATATGAAATAAAAATCATGGCGGATCCCGAAGAGGTTTTTGCGGCCTTGACAAATCCTTTTCAGATTGAGCTGTGGAGTGGATATGCTGCAGATATGAAGGCCGAAGTAGGCTATGTTTTTTCGCTGTGGGAGGGGGATATTGCAGGTGTCAACCTGGAAATTGTACCGGACCGGCTTTTGGTGCAGGAATGGTTTTTTGGAGAAAACGCCGAACCTTCTATTGTTCGCTTGGAATTAAAAAAGGATGGAAATCGGGGGACTGTTGTGCGGCTTCTCCATACGCATATTCCGGCAGAGGTTTTTGAGGAAATTACAGAGGGGTGGAAGGAATATTATCTGGGGTCGGTGAAAAATATGTTAGAGGTATACTAATTTTTACGGAATGAACGGAAAGCAGATGCGGAAGATAAAGGTAGCGGCTATTGGTGCAGGAAACCGGCTGAATGCTTATGCTGAATATGCCCGTTTGTATCCGAAAGAATTGGAAATTGTAGCGGTTGTAGAACCGAATGAAGTTCGCCGGAAGTATTGTGCGGATTATTTTCAGATTCCTGCTGAACGTTGCTTTACCTCCTGGCTCCAATTCTTTGAATCTCCCCGTTTGGCTGACGCAATATTTCTATGTACTCCGGATCATTTGCATTATCAGCCGGCTATGGCAGCCTTGGAAAAAGGATATCATATTTTATTGGAAAAACCGATAGCCCAAACGTGGCAGGAATGTATGGATATTGCCCGGAAAGCAAAGGAATGCGGATGTATTGTCGGAATTTGCCATGTCTTGAGGTATCATCCTTATTTCCGGAAATTCCGTCAGATTGTAGAAAGTGGAGAGTTGGGGGAAATAATTAGTATCAATCATGTAGAGGAGGTGGGAATCGAAAGGATGACTCATGCTTTTGTGCGAGGGTTGTGGAGAAGAGAGGATGAGACAAATCCGATGATTCTTTCTAAGGCTTGTCATGATTTGGATCTTATGGTCTGGCTGAGCGGACGTCACTGCCTGGAAGTGAGTTCTTACGGATCTTTAAAATGGTTTAAAGAAAAAAATGCACCTGAGGGTAGTACTTTGCGTTGTACGGACGGTTGTTTGGTAGAACGGGAATGTCCCTATTCCGCTTTACGGTTGTATTATCGTCAGAAACGTTGGTTGCGCCATTTTGACATACCCGAGGGAAAGGACCCGGATAGTGTTATTTGGCAGGAATTGAAGACAGGGCCTTATGGAAGATGTGTATATCGTTGTGATAATGATGTCGTGGATCATCAGGTCGTATCGATGTTGCTGGAAGACGAAGTGACGGTAAATTTTTCGATGGATGCTTTTACAAAAGAAGGGGGACGAAAGACACATATCATGTTTACGCAGGGGGAGGCTTTGGGAGACGAAAAACAACTGACGGTCCGTTATTTTCTGCCCGATAAAGCTGATAAAGTATTCGATTTTTCAGCTAGTTTCGGGGAATGTAATTTTCACGGAGGGGCGGATTTGTATATTGTAGCGGATTTTCTGCAAGCCATCCGCGGACAAAAAGTCTCAGGCTTATTGACTTCGATTGAAACTTCTTTGGAAAGCCACAGGATCGCTTTTGAAATAGAGAAAAAACGTGTAAAATAAATGTTATTCCGCTAGAATCTGAATGGTTTCACCCAGGACTTCAATAATTTCTCCTTTTCTGATTTTTGCCCGTTTTCGTTGTTCTATTTGTCCGTTTCGCTTTACTTCTCCGTTTTCTACCAGTATTTTAGCCATCCCTCCGCTTTCTGCTATCCGTGTAATTTTCAATAAACGGATTAATTCAATATAGTCTTCTGTAAGCGTAAATTTTATCATCGGAGTATCTTATTTGTTTAAAAGGTTACAAAAATAGTATAAACCCTTTTTATAAAGGGCATTTTATGGGGGAAATTTATGGATATTTTTAGGGGAAAAAGGGAGAAGGGACTAACATACCGTAAAGTAGAAACAAGCCGGAGATAAAATGTTAATTTTGCAGCCTTTAAATGAAAAAGAAAAAGGGGGAATGCAAAGTGGAATAAGAACTTTTTTCCCGCTTTTCCGTTTTGAAAAAAGATAACGAAAACAGATTTGAATGAGAAAGTTAGTAATTGGGGCAATAGCCTGTATTTTAGGAATTCCTGTATTCGCGGAAGGATATCAGGTAAATGTATTGAGTGCCAAACAGACCGGAATGGGACATGTCGGTACAGCTATGAAATTGGGTGCGGAAAGTATGCATTTTAACCCGGCAGGGCTTGTTTGGCTGGATAATCATATGGATATTTCTATCGGTATTTCTGCTGTTTCTTCCCAGGCAAAATACAGTCATGAAGGCTATTCCGCTAAAACGGATAATCCTTTGAGCACACCTTTATATGCCTATGTCGGGTATAAAATATACGATAACTTTGCCGCAGGGATCAGTCTGACCACTCCTTACGGGAATTCTTTAAAGTGGCCCAAAAATTGGGCTGGGGTTAATGTAATCCAGGATATTAAACTACGGTCGTATGTATTGCAACCTACTCTTTCCTATAAAATTACGGATAAGTTGAGTGTTGGCGTCGGATTAATGCTGGCTATCGGAAATGTCAATCTTTCCCGTGCTTTAATGAGTACCGCCGATTTTCAGATGATCGGCACTATTATCGAAGGATTGCCTTTACCGGAAGAACAAAAAAAATATTTCGTGGAAACCATACGGGATAATAAATTCCCTCCGGCTTCGGCAACTTTGAATGGCCATGCTAAAGTCAGGGCCGGCTTTAATATCGGAATTTTGTACGATGTTTCGGATAAAGTCAGTATCGGATTATCGTATCGTTCTAAAATTAAAATGCGGGTAAAAGAAGGAGATGCGACTTTGGATTATGCAAACCGCAACATAGAGGACTTAATGGGTACATTGGGAAAATTAGCTCCTGCTTTTGCCGTACCTAAATACGACCAGGGATCTTTCCGGGCCGAACTGCCTTTACCTTCCAATACGACTTTGGGAGTGAGTTACCGACCGACCGACCGATGGGAGATGTCTTTGGATTTACAATATGTCGGCTGGAATGCATATGATTCCCTGAATGTGTATTTCAACGAAGAAGAATTGGGCATTAATCCGATTAAAGCCAATAAAGATTATAAAAATACCATTATTGCTCGTATCGGCGCTCAGTATAAAGCTACTGATCGCTTGGATGTGCGGGCTGGTTTATATTTTGACCAAAGTCCTATCCGGAAAAATAATTATAATCCGGAGACTCCGGGGATGAATAAAATCGGTATGTCTGCCGGTTTGTCTTTCGAACCTTATCAGAACCTGCAATTTGATTTTGCTTTTCTGTATATACAGGGAATTGGACGGGATGGCTCCTATACTTATAATAATATTGTTATTCCTACTCAGATAGATACCTTCAGTGGACATTATAAATCCAATGCATTTACGGCTTCTCTGGGAATTTCTTATAAGTTCTGAAACTGAAAATAATTTCGTTTTCGAACACTAAGAGGCTGAGCGGGCGAATGAGGAAAAATAATAGAGTGGGAAAAATAAAAGGGGGGATATCCTTGGTATCATTCTTCAAACCTGTATCGGGCTAAGTTTCCTATAAGCAGTGTTGTTTACGGGAATACGGCGACGAACAGAGAATGATGCTTCTACGCTAAGGCCCCCCTGATATTTTATTCTGTGACGATTCACAGAATTTGGTTATCCTCTCAAAGTATTATACCGATTCTGATACCCGTAGGTTTGCTATTTCAGGAACTTTAATGTTTATGCTCGTATCTTAGGAATAACTTGCCGGGAGGAAATAAATCCGAATGAAAAAGGATGAAATTGAATAATATTCATTAATTTTCATCGGTCAATTCAGAGGTCGTAAGAAGGCGAAAAATGTATTCGACTCGGGAAGAAAACTTAATCTAAAAGGAAATAAGAATATGAAAATTTTATTATCTGTATGTATGATCGTTGCATTTCAATCTGTATGGGCTGCTAAACCACAAACGAAAGTGATCGCACACCGCGGGTTCTGGGAAACAGAAAATTCTGCACAGAATTCCATTGCTTCTTTGAAAAAAGCAGGGGCGATAAAATGTTATGGAAGTGAATTCGATGTACAGATGACCGCTGATGGTGTGTTAGTTGTATTTCACGATGCTAAAGTACAAGGGAAAGTGATAGAAGATACTCCTTACGACAGTTTGAAGATGATTCGTCTGGCCAATGGAGAAGCAATACCTACGCTGGAGGAATATTTGCAGGCAGCGAAGAAGATTGGTAAGACTCGTTTGATATTGGAAATTAAACCCCATGCCACTTCTCAGAGAGAGACGGAAGTTGTCGGGAAAGTGGTTGCACAGGTGAAAACAGCTGGCCTATTGAATAAAACAGACTATATATCTTTTAGTATACATGCTGCAAAGGAAGTAATACGTTTATTGCCAGAGGCTCAGGTTGCTTACCTGGAAGGAGACCTTTCTCCCGAAGAAGTCAAGGCTGCCGGTTGTACGGGGCTGGATTATCATTATCGGGTGTTCCAGAAGAATCCGGATTGGGTGAAAAAAGCTCATGATTTGGGTTTAACCGTAAATGTATGGACCGTAGATAAGGAAGAGGTTATGAAGGAAGTGATAGGCCAAGGGGTAGATTTTATCACCACAAACCAGCCTGTACTATTACAAAATTTACTAAGGGAACGTGGATCCGTGAGATAAAACAGACTTATTTTTCAAAAGCTATTTCAGCTTTTCGAAAGAAATCCGGTGAAATAATAAATCAAGCGAGGCCGACTGAAAATTTTTATTTTCAGTCGGCCTCGCTGCTTTTACTAAAAACCAGAGAAAGTTAATTTTCTTTTTCCTTGCTGTATTTCAATTCCAGAAAAAAGGCTACCAATAAGCCGATGCCTCCGAAAATAAGTATGCTGGCACCGTTTATCATAGAGATTAAACCGTTGATACTGTAATCTTCTGTACCGAAGCCGTCGATACATCCCCGGCATATAAAGAAACCTACTAACATACCGATACCGATGCCCATCAGTAAACAGCCGGCTTTTAATGCTCCGAAAGAGATTTTACCTCTGGATAGAAAAGGAAAATAGGTTTTATTGCTTATCAAAGCGGGATCGAGATTGTCCCCTAGTTTTTCGATGATCGCCATTCTTTCTCTTCTCCGGGCAAAAAGTTCGAATAATCCGTAAATAGTGGAAAACACTATAAATAATGCAATTGTTGTGGTAATGTCCATGATTTTGTGTTTTAATGTAATTTATTTTGCCTCTTTGACGCTTTTGTCGAATAGAGGTTACACTTCTTGGCAGCTAAAATATTTTTCTTAATTTTACTTTCCGGAATGTAACCTGATTTGCTAAATTGCGTCCAAAGGGCGACATGAACGAATTGGACGATACATACTATATACAGAAAGTGCTGGACGGGAAAACTGAATTTTTTTCCCGTTTGGTAAATCGGTATAGTCAGCGTATATATTGGCTCATTTTGAAAATTGTCAGAAGAAAAGAGGATGCAGAAGAATTGACGCAGGATGTTTTTGTGAAGACTTTTCGGGTATTGTATACTTTTAAAGGAGATTGCCGGTTTTCGACTTGGTTGTATCGAATTGCATACAATACAGCTATTTCTGCAACCCGTAAAAAGAAACATGAATTTCTTTATATAGAAGAACAAACTATAAATAATGTATTGGATGAAAAAGTGGAGCAGGCCTTAGAGGACTCTGATAATGAAGAATTATTGAGGAAATTGGAATCCGCCCGGGAACAGTTGAATCCTGAAGAAAGAGGATTGATCGGTTTATTTTATAACGAAGAACATACAATTGAAGAAATCAGCGAGATTTCAGGATTGAGTATCGCCAATGTAAAAGTAAAATTGCATCGTATTCGTAAAAAATTGTATGTAATAATGGAGGAAATGTCATGAATAAAGAAGAAATGAAAGATAAAGCTTTACATGAAATTTTCCGGCAGATGGAAAAATCCGTTTTGCCGGAGGATTTTAACGACCGGATTATGAAGAGAGTTTACCGGGAACAAAGGCGGAAAGAGTGGCGGAATGTTGTCTTGGTAGCTTTTACATCGGTATTGTTGTTGCTAGGGGCTGCCTATATATTTGTGCATTATTTTTCTTTTAATTTCCATACGGTATTCGGAACTCTTTTGGAAAAGACTGGGGAAATCATTTCTTCCGGTTTAGTTTTTTACGGCTTTATTTTATTACCTGTTTTGTTATTGTGTTGGATGGATTACCGGATGAGACGTCATTTCCATTTGAGAAATTTACGGCCGGATAAATAGAAGGAATCGGAATTTGCAGGAAAATTTTTCTTCAGAAAAGAAAAATTACACATTAGGGCACGTCCCTAATGTGTAAAATGACCAAAAATGTTATTCGGTCCGACAGGACATCTTCCCCTGTCCTTAGGGGGCTAAATTTATATAGAGGGATTGAGAATGGAACGACAGAAGATTATTCATATCGATATGTATAACACGCTTATATATATAAAGTACTAATAATAAACAATATACAATCACAAAACACCTCAAAGGATAAAAAATATATATTATTTATTTTCATTCTATATAATTTACTAAATTCGGAAACAATAAAAAAAGAAAGTTTATATATCGAAATTCCACATATAAACTTTCTAGGAACAATTATAAATCAGAGAGTTAAACTACTTAATAGGTAGCAAAGGGGTTAAATCAATTTTTCTCGCTAATGAAGTTGTTCCCGGATAATATTTCTCTATAGTGTCATTAACCCATTTATGGAAATTAGGATTATAATTAATTGGTCTTATTGAAGTTACTATAATAGTTATATTATATCCTTTGCTTTGGCATTTATTGATAAATGCATCAAAAGCATTAATACATCCCCTATCATCTGTTGGAGAATTAAATAATATGCATTCTGAATTAGCGATATTTTGAATGAGTAACCTAAAATCATCTAAAGAGTGTGGAGCTTCATTTTCAACTAATATATAATTATTAGTTCTCATTAATCTTCTATACTGGGCTAAAATAAGAGAAGATTTGCCTAAATCTTCTGTTCCTTCTATAAAATATACTTCCATAATACTACAGATTATTCCTCATTATCTAACAATATATATTCTACATTTTCTATTTGTCCCTTCTTATCTTGCTTTATATTTACTTGATACACTGCATCACATGAAGAACATTCACAACTTTCTCCATAATATATATCGACCAATTCTCCACAATTTACACAACGAATATATATTCCTCCACAATTATTACAATACCCTTCCTCTGTTTCAGTATAAGCATGCTTATTAAGTTCTTCTATTGGGGTTGTATCAAACTCAAATCTTAATTGTTTCTCATCATATAAAGGAATTTTTTCATCTCTAATCCTTATCGTCTCGTTAAAGTATACATAACCACAATATTCTTCATCACAATGTGGACAAGGTTCATAATCTTCATGATAAGCTTGATACTCATCAATTTCATCATGACTAAAAACAAGCTCTCTAGACAATTCATTCATTAGAGCCGGAAGATTTGTCCTATATTGTATTTTTGTTTTTTCTATAAAGGGGTACAAATCTTTGTGAAATTCTCCCTTTGAATTGGTATCAGAAAAATCATTTTTATTACTCGAAACAAAATAAGACTCAGGATAATCAACTAATCCAGGAAGTAATTCCATTGAAAGTTCTTTTTCTATATACTCTATAGCTCCCAAAAGAATGACAAAGTCAGCCATACTATTTTTCTTATCACCGATAAAAGGAGCTAATTTTTTAATTGCTTGTTCACTACCTCTTAATTTAGTCTCAACTGTAATCGGATATTTTAAAGTGTTAGAGAATAGTAATGCCTTTACTTCTTGGATATGTGTTTGATTAGTTTTTATTAATTCATCAAATTTTTTACCATATTTTTCAAATAAAGGCTTAATTACCTCTTTATCATCTGGTAACCTTGCCAGCATTTTCTTTTCAAAGTCTTTTGCTTCTTTCTTCCAAGTGTGTATTTTATCAATTAATTGATTACACTTTTCACTATTCCTATGCCATTCTTCTAATATTATATCATTAGTAAGAATTGTGATTTTCCCACTCACAACACTTTGTTTCAATTCCTTCAATAGTTTTAGATGTGTATTTTCTTCATTCTTAGAGGTTAATGGATTAAAACCATTAGCCAAATATATCCAAGCATTTGTATCTAATATAAGATAAATCATAACATTCAAATTAATATGTACAAATATATCTTTTTAATTGTCAACTATCTAATTCTTCAATTAATAGTTCAATTCTATCTAATTCATTATTTTTAGAACTACCCATTTATAAATATTTGTCACTATCAAATATACTTCTTACATTTGTGACAATGTTAAGAAAATGAAAAAATCATGACTTAACAGAACATATTTGAAGCGTTTTTGCTTATCCTCATCTTGAAAACGGCCAAATTTTCAAAACATTACAGGATAAACAGACTGAACGCTCATGCTTGCCGTATATATTTCTTGATATACTATCGGTTGAGCGTGGGGTGACTGTTTATTGTAATGTTGGGTTGCTTGGCCGTACCTCAAGATGAATAAACAAGAAAGTACCCACGCTTCTTTTTTACAAAACTTTCCTTAAATCTGGGTATCTAAAAAGGAACAGTAATCTTACATTATGAAAAAATTATTGTATTTCAGTGTTGTAGTAATTTTTACATTACTTTCTATTTCTTGCTCTAAAAATAATGACGGAGAACCAGATGACCCTAGTAAACAAATCGAGAAAAATCTAATTGGAATGTGGAAAGGTCAGGCAAATAACAATGAACAAGATATTCAAGAAACACTTGTATTTAAAGAAAATAAATCCGGTGTTCGTCATCGAAAAGTTTCTAATATTGGGAAAAATGAAGTACCATCTAATTTTACAAATGAATTTAATAACTATTATATTAAAGACCAAAATTTGTATTTAATGGAAGATAATAAATGTATTGATGAATATAAATTAATTTCATTAACTGAAACAAGTCTCAGATTAGAATATTATGAAAGATATCTTTTTAACTACAAAAAAATTTATGAGGAGGAGGAGGGGGAAAATGCTGATAATAATGAAGAAACTAAATTAATCGGTATATGGAAAGCTTCCTACAAGGATTCAGATGGTCAATATATAAAAGAAGAATTAACATTTAATAAAAGTAAGTCAGGAAAAAGGTATCAAGAAATACGGATATCCTCTCCTACCTCTGAATTTTATTCAACATCTGAACTCAAATTTGACACATATTATATAAAGGATAAAAAACTATATTTGGGATATAACAACTCAAATCTCACGTTTGATTTTGACCTAATTTCAATAGACAATAAAAATTTAATTGTAAAAGAGAATGGTCTTCAAATCAGTTATACAAAGAAATAAATATTCAATTGTATAATTGCAATAATATTAAAGAACATGTATTAGAATAAATCATTAGGATGAATTAAATCGATAATTATGAAGAAATATATATTGATAATGATATCATTATTGTTGTTATTAATGATGTCTTGTGGTTTAGATAAACCAGATATTGCTGCAAAAAAAATGAGCCAGCGTCTTGAGAAAGTTAAAAAGCTACAAGATGCAGGTAAAACCCAAGAAGCTCTTAAAGAATATATGAAATTTGGGGGCGAATCATTGAAATTAATGAATAAATACGAAAAAAAAGGATATAATGATGCAATGACCTATTTAAATACTCTTAAAAAAGAAACAGCAAAATATGAAAATCTGATTAATCAATTAAAAAATCAATGATTATGAGTTTAATTAAATGCCCTGAATGTGGAAAAGAAATTTCAGATTCAACAAAACAATGTATTCATTGCGGATATGTTATTTCAAATGAAAATATTGAAGAACTAAATCAAGATAATAATGAAGAAATGAATCAAGAAGAAATTGAGAAATATGATTTTGCTTCTTTTACTTTTCTAATATATGCTGTCGGAATTTTTTCATTCGTACTATTATTATTATATATATTCATACCATTGATAGAAGTTAATACGATGGGGGCAATGATAACCCCTGTTTATTTTTATGAAATTTCTATTATACCTTACATTATATTAGCTGGATTTTCAATTTTTTCATTGATTAGTTATTCAAATAGTAATTTTTTATTTTCCGTTTTTAATGAACTTGGTAAAATAACTTGTAAAGTAATGATTATTATTCTTTGGTTGATAGTAGTAGGAATTTTTTATTACAATACACAAATTGAATTGAATATTGATTCTGAAGAAGCTATGATAGGAGCAATGATGAATAATATTGAAATTTCTTCATTATTAGCTACTGTAACTTATACCGGATTCGGTATATTATTATATGGCTCATTAAAAAATTAAAAAAACCACATTCGATACACATGTATCGGTAGCTTATTAAGCTGTCGGCAAAATGTGGTGCGTCCGGTTATACTAGCCGGACGCTTTTTTTATTAAGTACTTAAATATTAAAAAATATTACTGGTCTAAAGTGGTTTTTTATAAAAATTGCGTGTACGTTTGCATTATAAAAATGGACTCAAAAAATGAATAATAAACATTTAATATATCAATTTGAAAATTTCAATTTCAATGAATTCATTGAAACATATAAAAAATTATGCACAAGAACGGAAATAGTTATAGAGCCGGACGATTTTATAACCGAATTTACAAATATATCCGAAGAAGAACAACGTAAAATAATTCAACTAAAGCCACGTAAGCCGCTATTATCTAATGATAAAATCAAATGGAAAGCAATTTATTTAATCCATACACTTATATATCGCTTTTCATCAAATGAATCAGGTAAGGCTTCAATTTCTTCACAGATATTAAAAAGCGTAATTGGTAAAGATTATAGATATATGCTGGATTCTCTTATTGAAATGAAATATATTGAAAAGATTATATTTTTAGGTTCTCCGTCTTTTGTTTCATTAAAATATTCAACTTATTATCAATTATGTAATGGAGTTAAAACGCATAAGGAATATACACTAAATCAAACCATTATCAGATATATTGAAAAAACAAAAAGCCTTATAAATGACTATGAGAAATATATAAATAATCAATTATCAGAACTCTATGGAGAAACATTTAAAAATAACTATTTGAAGTCTTTGAATCAAATAAAGATTTATAATAATGTAGGATTAAAAGAATTTATAAAAGATGACATAAAAGAGAATCTATCGAAAAAACCTAATTTACCTAAATATTATGATTATATATTAAATAATTTAAAGAAAGGAAAATTCAATATTTATAATATTGATAAATCAAATAGAATCTATCATATATTTACAAGTTTGAGAAGTGGTTTAAAACAGTATTTGAATATAAAATTTATATTAGATATTAAAAATTCTCATCCATTATTATTTTCCTATTTTATATTTAATTATTATAGTATAAGTATAAAATCAGCTTTTAATATAATAGAATATATATTATTTTTTAAAAGTCATTTAGATAATTCCCCTAATATCCATTATGTAGGGAAATATCTCTATATTGCACTAAAACACAATAATATAGAAAATGAATCTGTTGCAAAATTAAAGCCAGACCAAATTGAATACATATATTTGACAGCCACCGGACGTCTATGGGATTTATTTCTTTCAAATCATCCAGATATTGATAAAAATGATTTAAAGAAGATAATGTTTGCACAAGTTTTTTATTCTTCCACTCAAACATTGGTATGGAAAGAATATGGAAAAGAATTTAACGACAAATTTCCTAATGTATATAATATCATAAAGCAATGGAAAATTCCAGAAAAGAATGAATGTATAAAAAAATATATCGAAAATAACAATATAGTTAGTGATAAACAGACTTCTGCTCTACCAGTTGCCATGATGAAATTAGAATCTTCAATTTTTCATGATATATTAGTAAAGTTATATAATAAACGTTTGACTGCATTCCATATTCATGATGCAATTGTTATTCCTAATACTAAAGGAAATAGAAAAATTGATTTAGATGAAATAAATGATATAATAAAAGAAACATATAAAAGTTACGGACTTATACCAACACTTAGTATAGACTCATATTGTAATAGCAATTAGTTTCTTTCTTCTTTTATGATATTCTTTCATTGAATTTGAAATATGTACCTTGTGCTCATTTGATAAGGTTCTACCCTTTAATGATTCTTTAATTAACCATTTGGTTCGTGCTGCTTTGGGACGTCCTTTTAATTTAGCACTAATTTTCTTTTTCGTGATTTCATTCATCATATATTTGTTTTTATATAAATAGTAGGTAGGTTCATTTTATGCTTCAAAAAAATGATATAGAAAATATTTTTCAAACAGTGTGCATAGTAGAAAGGTTCTAATAGTAATAATTAGCCGAATCGGGGGATACGGTTCTAATTGGTTTGAGCATACGTGGCTAATATATGTCAAATTTTACTGATTTTCAGCATGTTATTGCTGTTTGTTTGCTATTTTCACTACTTTAATGTAGTATTAAAGTATATCTTTTTTGAGGTCTATTTGAAATTAATTTGCTGATATGTAGTTATTTATATTTAAATACATTCTTTTAATAAACGATTTAATATAAACAAGCAACTGTTTGATTGAATTGATTATTGAATAACAATTTGATTGTTGATTAAATATTTTTATTATTATATAGCAAATTAAACATTCGATTAGTTTGCTGTATAATATAATTCAATTATATTTGTATTGAGATTGATTGTGTTATTTAATTCAATATACTATGAAAAAATATGTAGCTTACTATCGTATCAGTTTGAAAGATGAACAAAAACAAAAAGGACTTGGATTATTAGCCCAAAGGACAATGGTAAATCAATATATTTCAAATAATGATGCAGAATTAATTGGTGAGTTTTCAGAAAGGGAAAGCGGCAAAATTGATAATCGTATTGAATTGAATAAGGCATTAAATTTCTGCAAAAAAAATAATGCTACATTAATAATAGCTAAAATTGACAGATTAAGTCGCCGTATTTCATTTATCTTTGCTTTACGTGATTCAGGCGTTGATTTTGTTGCTTGTGACTTACCGGAATTTAATACGTTATCCCTTGCTGTCATTGCTGCGATGGCACAACAAGAAAGAGAATTGATTTCGAGCCGAACAAAAGCTGCTTTAAATGAATTAAAAAAGAATAATGTAAAATTAGGTACGCCAACCAATTTAGTTAATAATATGGATAAGGCGATAAAAAAATCAGTCGAAACAAGAAAAATGAAGGCTTTGAATAACGATAACAATGTTAAATCTTATTCAATGATTCAATTACTAATTGATAAGGGACTATCTTTGAATAAGTGTGCAAATTATTTAAACGAAAAAGGGTTTGTTACTTCTACTGGTAAAAAGCATACTTCAATGAGTGTTTATAATTTGATTGCTTTATTTTCTGCATAAATAAAGGTGACAATTGTCACCTTTATTGTATTTTATTTAATTCTTCTTGAAGTTCTTTTATTTTATTTTCAATCTCTTCTTTTTTGCGATTAATTAAATCATTCTTTTTAGTAGTTATTAAATGAATTATTTGATTTAAGTCTTTGATTGCCCTGTCTGAATCTTCAACTGTTAAAATAATATCTTTTTTAATTAATCTATCCAATTCTTTAATTGAATCAAATAATTTATTTGGTTCTATTATCTTACTCCCTTTTTTCAATTTAAGTTTATTTTCTTTGGCGTATTCTTTCAATGATTTCAATTTTTCTTCGTCTGTTTTTTTATTAAATTCATCGACATTCGTTATTTTTAAAAACTCTGCCATTATACCTGCATTTTCATAACGGGTTAAACCTGCTTTCAATGCCGATTCTTTATTTCCTGCCATGTTTGAATAAATTCATTTATTAATTACTGATTTCAATAGAACAAAGATTAGAATAATTTTTAACAATAGCAATAAATTGAATCGATTTAATTTATTTCAAAAACCTATCTACTTAATCTATTTAATACTTCTTCATTGTGAGCATTCCAATCTATATATTTCGTTAATTCATCATCTTTTTTATTGATTTTATCCATATTTATTACTTCCCCTTCATAATTATAAATAGGGAAACAACCAATCCATTCATTTTCTATAAGAATATTATTCATTTCTTCATAGGTATATTCACTAGCAGGAATATTTTTCATTAATTCGGATTTACCATCATAATAAAACTTATGAGAACTGTGATTATATTTAAAATTCAAATCTAAATTAGATAGACACCAACCCATCATTTCAGGCTTATCCATTATATCAGGCGAAAAGAAATATTCCGACAACTTATATTTTCCTGATTTAATTGTTCCCCAAATTTCGCCTCCAAAAGAAAATTTGACGACCACTAAGAACCATAAATGAGCCACATTATAAATGGTAATTTCATTGATATATGTTTCAATTAATTCTTTTAATAAAACCTTATCGTTCTTTAATTTATTAATATCTAACGTTATATTATTATCAACGAATGATTTTAAACTAATTATTCTTTTTGCATTATTATTAATTGAATTACTGATTGTTTCTTTTTCTGCAATTAATTTCTTTAAATTATTTTCATATTTCTGTGTTCCATCATCATAAACCTCTTTTAGCATCTCATTGTTATCATCTAAAGATGTAATTTTGAATAACCATGCTTTATGGTTATTTTTCAATATTTTAATATCATTTTCTTTATTAATTAACATCAACTTTAAATCGGAAATCTCTTTTTCCAAATCTTTTATATTATTTCTTGTTTTCTCCTTTATATTTTTTTCGAGTAGTAATTTAGCTACTAGTTGAATTACCAAGCCATCAAGTTTTTCCATAGAAACTTCAAGACCATTTTTACATATCTGTGGTTTATCTCTACGACTAACCTTTCCATAGCATTTATAAACTCGTTTTGAATTGGAATTAATTGTAGAGAAATTAGAACCACAATCCCCACAAACCAATTTGGATTTTAATAAATTTTCCCTCCTAATCTCACTATTTTTAACCTTCTTATTTTTGATAATTCTCTCTTGTGCTAACTCAAAATCAACTACGCTAATTATCATCATATTCTTATTTTCATTAGTAAAAGAACCTATCAATTTACGGTCATTTCTCTTTCTTTTAGGAGTTTTATTGGAAGGGTCTGGCTCGTAGAATGTGACAGTTCTTACACCTTTATATACTGGATTTTTAAGAATATATAAAACAGCTTGATTTGTCCATAACAATTTTTCATGTTTGATTTTTTTATATTTCTTCTCTTTAATTCCTTTACTTCTCCGGCGTTCTATAGTTTGTTCCATCCTTTTTTTAAAAGGAGCTTTTATATCTCGTAAATTCAGATAATCAGCAATATCTAAAGTTGTTTTTCCACTTATATATAACTTGAAAATTTCTCTTACAATCTTTGCTTCTTCCTCATTTATAACAAGCTCTTTTGTTTTTGTTTCGATAGAATAACCGTATGGAAATGCATTTCCCCACGCTATGTTTCTTTGTTTGAAAGCGTTTATTTTTCCAGATACTGAACGTTCTGCAAATAATTCAACTTCATATTGACTAATGACTCCTAATACTCCTATCGTTATTTGAGTATTAATATCATCTTTACCTTTTATCCATAATCCTTGTTTTTGAAAAAATAATTCGACAGAGTTTTTCTTAAACCTTTCAATATGTTGTAATAGCTCTGTAACAGTTCTGGCAAGTCTTGTAAATTCTGAAAAGAGAATAATATCATATTTTTGCTTCTCAACATTCTCAAATAAACGAAGTAATTCAATACGTTCATTTATATCCTTATATGCACTAACGTTTTCATTAAAAATATCAACAACTGTGAAATCATTTAATTCTGCAAATTTCTTGAGTTCTTCTACCTGTCTATCAGCAGTCTGATTTTCACTCGAAATTCGCGCATAGATGGCAACCTTTTTCATATATTTGTCTTTTCAACTTATTCTATGTTGCAAATATACAGTTATTTATAAAATTATAAAATAGTAAGCGTGTTAAACAAGATTATACATATCGATATGGATGCTTTTTACGCTTCTGTGGAGCAACGGGATCATCCAGAATATCGGGGAAAACCTGTGGTGGTGGGGCGTCCTTCCCAGAGGGGAATTGTTGCTGCAGCCAGTTATGAGGCCCGAAAATTTGGCATACATTCGGCCATGTCGGCTCAGAAGGCCCGGCAATTGTGTCCCGCTTTAATTTTTGTCCCTTCCCGCATGGATGTTTATAAAGCTGTTTCCGCTGAAATTCACAAAATCTTTCATGAATATACAGATGTTGTTGAACCTTTGGCTTTGGATGAAGCCTTTTTGGATGTAACCGAAAATAAATCCAGCTTATTGGCAACAGATATCGCCCGAAAGATTAAAGAAGAAATTCGGGGGGAACTGGGATTAATCGCTTCTGCGGGGATTTCCTATAATAAATTTTTAGCAAAGATCGCTTCGGATTACCGAAAGCCAGATGGTCTTTATACAATCCATCCCGATAAAGCCCAGGAATTTATAGATGCCCTTCCGGTTGAAATGTTTTGGGGAATTGGAAAAGTGACGGCCCGGAAAATGCATTCTCTTGGGATTCATAATGGAGCGGAACTCCGGAAATGTTCCTTGGAAATGTTAAAGCGGAATTTCGGAAAAAACGGAACTCTCTATTATGATTTTGCACATGGTATAGACCTCCGGGCAGTGGAGGCGGAGCGGATCAGAAAATCGGTCGGTTGTGAGTGCACTTTTGAAAAAGATCTTGTAGGACATACCGCTGTTATTATTGAACTTTACCATGTTACCCTCGAATTGATAGAGCGGCTTAAGAGGTCGGATTTTAAAGGACGTACACTGACTTTGAAAATAAAGTTCAATGATTTCTCCCAGAGAACCAAGAGTATCACCGTTGAGAAGCCGCTTTTTACCAAAGAGGTCCTATTACCTTTGGCTAAAAAATTATTGCGGGAAATGGATCTGGAACAAAAGAGGATTCGGCTATTGGGTTTAAGTGTTTCGCATGCTGAAGAATCGTCCTCTGCTTCTACTCCCTCTCCCATTCAGCTTTCCTTTGATTTTTAATAACAGGTTGACAATTTTTTATCCGCTTTTCTGGCCCGGTTCGTTTTAGGGAATCATGGCTTCGTATACCAGCTTAGAGATATGAGCAATAATAGCTGCATTGGTCTGGTCTGTTTCTTGTGAGTCCATTATAAAAACGGCGATGTAAAATGATTTTCCCTGGGGAAGAAGGACAAGGCCTGCATCGTTATCTGCTATTTTTATTCCTTCTTTTGTCCTGTCGGAAGAACCTGTTTTATGTCCGACCAAGACATTTTCAGGTAATAATCCTTTCAATTTGTTTGCTCCGGTAGAAGTTTCCAGCATCGTTTTCCAGAGAAAATCTTTGTACGGAGCGGAAAATAACTCTTTAGTATAGGCTAATTTCATGAGTCTTACGACTTCTAAAGGGGTACTCCAGTTCAAATAGGCATTTTTTATACCTTGGTGCATAAAATCTTCCGTTGCCGATAAGTTAAAGTCCTTGATTCCCAGTTTTTGTATATATTTATTGATGGCCGCTATACCTCCGGCGAAATCGATCAGGATATCACAGGCGTTGTTGTCGCTCAAAGAGATACTATACTGTAATAATTCTTTCCAGGAAAGGGTAAGGTCCTGGTTGGGAAATTTATCCCGTAGTGGACTGTAGGTATCGGCGCGTAATTGAGAGGCTTTTATTTGTATCGTACTGTCTAAATCGATATGCTGTTTATCCAGTTTATTTAAAACGGCCAAAGCGACGTGGAATTTGAAAACACTGAGCAGCGGGAAATGGACGGAATTATTGTATTGGATGATTTTATCGTCTTCGGTTAATACGGCTACACCGACAGTTGCTTTCTTGCCTTTTACGAAATCGGCAATCTGTATTTCGATATCTTTTTCCTGCATCTGGGCTATCGCTCCTTCAGCGATAAGTAGAAGGATGGTAAGACAACTTAAAAAATGTTTCATGTTTGAATAATTTAAAAGGTGGTAAAAGCACCCTCCCTTTGTCGCAGACAAAAAAATCCGGAATTTATATTCCGGATTTCGGGCGGTGGTATCACCTGGAATCGAACCAGGGACACAAGGATTTTCAGTCCTTTGCTCTACCGACTGAGCTATGACACCGTCTTTTTGCGTGTGCAAATGTAGTGGGTTTTTCTGAATTTGCAAATAAAATGAGAAGGAAAATAAAAAATATTTTTCGTTATAAAATTATAAGACTTTTTTATTTCTGTGTATTAATAATTTAGTTTATATTTGCCTCCGATAGAAGAATCCCGGATTTGTTTTTTTGTAACTAAAAAAATCATGCTGCGTATCCTTCTATATGTTTTACTAATTTAATTTTTTTATTGTGAATATTTTTGTTGCAAAAATGAGTTCTGCTACTACTGGCGAGGACTTGGCTGCTCTTTTCGGAGAGCACGGTACTGTTACTTCTGCTAAAGTGATTACTGACAGAGAAACCGGAAATTCAAAATGTTTTGGTTTTGTTGAAATGGAAGATGAAACCGAAGGTATGAATGCAATTAATGCCCTTAATGAAACGGAATTTCAGGGACGGAAGATTGTTGTAAAGAAAGCTAGACCCAGAGAAGAAGGAGAAAGAAGCACACATAGATCTTTCCAGAGGGGTGGAGGAGAAAGAAGATTTAACTCTAATCATTAATTTGGAAAACGTGAACTGAGAGCCTTAAAGCTCTCAGTTTTTGTATTTAGCCTTTAGGTAAGCGTATAATACTTTGTGTAATAATACGGCTTCTTTTTTTTCTTCTTCTGTCAAATTCGGATCCATTTCGATCGAATTGCAAGCTTCAGCCAATTGTGTGTTCTTATCGATAAAGTGCGGATAATTTTCTTCCAGCCAAAACATATCCGCCAATTGCATTTTTTCCAGACACTCCAGGGCTAATTTACGGGCTTCCAGCATATTGTCTTTCCGGTATTTTTTCAGAAAAATTTCAATAATGGCGTCTGTAAAATAGTCGCTAAAATAATGCAACAGCAACAGTCGTCTTTGATAATGTTCGGCTGTAGAAACCGGTGTGTAGAGGACCGATCCGATTCCGACATAGGACATTTCTGCAATTTCAATACTTTCTTCTTCTTCCTCATCCAATTCCAGGAGTAATATTTTGAATAAAGCATCGCTAAAGTCATCTTGTATACTCAGGGAAATGCTTTCCTGGTAATAAGCTTGCCGGTTATTCATAAGTTGTCTTAAAGAAGACGCCAATTCTTTTCGGTTTCCGGTAGAACACTGCTGTTGTATTTGGAGCAATAATGCTTCTAGTTTTGTTTTATTAACTTCCATTATTTTTTAGGACAGATCGTTAAATAAATTCTTTTCAGTTTTTTGTCTCCGGTTTATTGAAATTCACCCAGCCTTGTGCTTTGAGTTCAAAAGAATTACCATCCCGGGTGATCAGAGTATAACCTGCTGAAGCTTTACAAGTGTGTCCGATGACGCTGACGGATTCCAAAGCGGTGAGTTTATCATATAAATCGAGAGGGGCTGTAAATAGAAGTTCATAATCTTCTCCTCCGGAGAGGGCGCACACTGTCGCATTCAGGTTCAGTTCTTCTGCCATTTTATAGGTTTGATAGTCTATGGGGATTTTTTCTTCGTAAATAGTGCATCCCACTTGAGAATCCTTACATATATGCATAATTTCGGAGGCCAGTCCGTCCGAAATATCAATCATGGCTGTCGGCCGGATATTTTTCTCTTTTAACAATTTTATAATATCGATTCTCGCTTCCGGTTTGAGTTGCCGTTCCAATATATATTCATAACCAGTGAAGTCGGGTTGACTATTTTCCGGTTGGCCGGCAAAAACGGATTTTTCTCTTTCTAAGAGTTGAAGTCCCATATAAGCAGCTCCCAAATCTCCGCTTACACATAGGAGTTGATTCTCTTTTGCCGTATTGCGGTATACGATATCTTCGGCATAAGCTTCTCCTAAAATCGTAATGCTAATACACATACCGGTTTTAGAAGAAGTAGTATCACCTCCTACCAGATCTACGCCATAGTGATCGCAAGCCAGGTAAATTCCGGCATACAGTTCTTCGATGCTCTCTACTGAAAAATGATTAGAGACAGCTAAAGAGACTGTAATTTGCCGGGGAATACCGTTCATGGCGCAAATATCGCTGACATTGGAAGCGACTGCTTTATAGCCCAGGTGTTTCAGGGGGGTATAAGTTAAATCGAAGTGAATACCCTGAATGAGCATATCCGTACTCATTAATATTTTTTTCTCCCCATAGTCTAATACGGCAGCATCGTCTCCTACTCCTTTCAAAGTCGATTTGTTTTTCAGTTCAATGTGCCGGGTCAGGTGGTCGATTAGGCCGAATTCCCCCAAGGAAGAAAGTTCCGTATAATTTTTATTTTCCATATTTTCAAATGAGTTTAAGAACTTGTTTTTAGGTGAACCTGTTTAGATCGGTTCAAAAGTTTAAAAGTTCAATTCTTCAACGGTATAAATAGTTAGTCGTTCGCATATACAAAAGTTTATCGGTATAAATGTTTCCTTGGTTCTTTTCGTACCCTTCCGTGGCTTTCTATGCCGAATGAGCGATTTATAGTTGAATCGTAGAGCTTTTTCTATTCAAGGGATAAAGATAATGTAAAAAATAGAGGTACGAAACTCCGGCAACAAAAACAAAGCGGATGTTTGGTCGCTTTTCGGGAACATAGAAACTGAATATCAATCCATAAAGAATATCTATTCCTTGTAAGTGTAGCAGTGGATATTTTTTTGTATTTTTGCAGAATTCAGAAAATGAACCGGATGAAAAGAGGGGAAGAGAATAACGTTTTATCTATAAAAATCGTAAATCTGAGAGCAAAGAATTTTTTATGGCTAAAGAACAAGACAATATATTACAGGAAGTTACAGCTAGTGAATATAAATACGGTTTTGTAACAGATGTAGAGACGGATACGATAGGAAAAGGATTGAATGAAGACGTGATCCGTACCATATCGGCTAAAAAAGAAGAGCCGGAATGGTTGCTGGAATTTCGTTTAAAAGCTTATCGGAAATGGTTGACAATGAAGATGCCCCGTTGGGCGCAATTGAATATTCCGGAGATTGATTATCAGGATATTATTTATTATGCTGCTCCGAAACAGGAGGTAAAAAAAGAGTGGGAAGATGTTGATCCGGAGTTAAAGGCAACGTTCGATAAATTGGGAATTCCGCTCAATGAACAGAAAACTTTGGCGGGGGTAGCGGTAGATGCCGTTATGGACAGTATTTCTGTAAAGACGACTTTTAAAGAGACTTTAGCGGAAAGAGGTGTGATTTTTTGTTCGTTTTCAGAAGCAGTAAAAAATCATCCGGATTTGGTGAAAAAATATTTGGGTACGGTTGTACCTTATGGGGACAATTTTTTTGCCGCTTTGAATTCGGCTGTATTTAGCGATGGTTCTTTTGTATATATTCCGAAGGGGGTGCGTTGTCCTATGGAGTTGTCTACTTATTTCCGGATCAACGCAGCGAAAACCGGTCAGTTTGAGCGAACGTTGATTGTGGCGGAAGAAGAGGCTTATGTAAGTTATCTGGAAGGTTGTACAGCGCCTATGCGGGATGAGAATCAACTGCATGCTGCTATTGTGGAAATCGTTGTAGAAAAAAATGCAGAAGTCAAATACAGTACTGTACAAAACTGGTATCCGGGGAATAAAGAAGGCAAGGGAGGAATTTATAACTTCGTTACCAAACGAGGGCTTTGTCGGGGTGAGAATGCCCGTTTAATCTGGGCGCAGGTCGAGACCGGTTCTGCCATTACCTGGAAATATCCCAGTACTATTTTGAAAGGTGACGGGTCTGTGAGCGAATTTTATTCGGTAGCCGTGACCAATAATTACCAGCAGGCCGATACGGGTACAAAAATGATTCACATTGGCAATAATACCCGGAGCCGTATCGTATCGAAGGGTATATCGGCAGGGTACAGTAGTAATGCTTACCGGGGAAAAGTAAAGGTGGTGAAGACATGTAAAAATGCGAGAAATTATTCTCAATGTGATTCGCTTTTATTGGGAGATAAATGTGGGGCACATACTTTTCCTTATCTGGAAATTGAGAATTCCACAGCACAGGTAGAACATGAGGCGACGACTTCTAAGATCGGGGAAGATCAGATTTTTTATTGTAATCAGCGGGGCATATCGACCGAAGATGCAGTCGGATTGATCATCAAGGGTTATGCCGGGGATGTCATCAACAAGATGCCTATGGAATTTGCTGTAGAAGCCCAAAAATTATTACAGATAAGCTTGGAAGGGAGCGTCGGATAAACGTAAATAAGAGAAGAAAATATAAGATAATAGAAGCAGTATTCCAATTATCGATTTCAATTCAAATGCTATGTTAAAAATAAAGAATTTACATGCCGTTGTTGACGGAAAAGAAATACTTAAAGGGATAGATCTGGAAGTAAAAGCCGGAGAAGTTCATGCGATAATGGGTCCGAACGGAGCCGGAAAAAGTACGTTGTCTGCTGTATTGACAGGTCGGGAACGTTTTGAAGTAACAGAAGGAGAAGTAGAATTTAATGGAAAGAATTTGTTGGAATTGCCGGCGGAAGACCGTGCCCGGGAAGGAATCTTTTTGAGTTTTCAATATCCTGTAGAAATCCCTGGAGTAAGTACGGTGAATTTTTTAAAGACGGCCGTCAATGAGCATCGGAAATATCAGGGACTGCCTCCTTATCCGGCCGGTGAATTTTTAAAAATGATCCGGGAAAAGATGGAATTGGTGGGGATTGATAGCAAACTTTTAAATCGTTCTCTGAACGAGGGATTTTCCGGAGGGGAAAAAAAGAAGAATGAGATATTTCAGATGGCAGTCTTAGAGCCGAAGTTGGCGATATTGGACGAGACGGATTCCGGTTTGGACATAGATGCTTTGCGGACGGTTGCACAGGGGGTCAATAAGTTGAAGAAACCGGAGAATGCTACGATTGTGATTACGCATTACCAGCGTTTGTTAGATTATATCGTTCCGGATGTGGTGCATGTATTATATGATGGCCGGATTGTAAAAACTGCCGGTAAGGAGTTGGTAGCGCAACTGGAAAAACAGGGTTATGACTGGATTAAAGAAGAGATGAAAAAATAATAATTTTTATTCCGTAGGAAGTTGAGCAGGGATTAGGGGAATTGGTAATGCAAGATATATGACTGGAATTGATAAAATAAATAATGATTTCGTATCGCTTTTTAGAGAAGGGCGTTCGTGGATGGAAGCTGGCTGTGGACCGGAGGTGAATGCTTTTCGGGAGGACGCTTTCGGTAAGTTTTTAGCTTTGGGAGGGATTCCTTTTAAAACAGAGGATTATTTATATATGGATTTGCTTCCGGTATTCGGAAAGGATTACAAAGTCGTATTAAAATATATTCCTCAGGATGTAAATGTGAAAGAAGTTTTTCGCTGTGCCGTTCCGGAGCTTGCTACGGATTTGTTGCTGACTGTTAACGGTTGGTATTTTAAAGAAAATGAAAAGGCAGATGTACCGGAAGGGGTGGTTATCTGTAGTTTTCAGGAAGCGAGTTTGAAATATCCGGAATTGTTTGCTGCTCATTACAATCAGTATGCTCCGGCAGCGGTAAAGGATGGGCTGGTTTCTTTAAATACGGCTTTTGCTCAAGATGGGGTATTTGTGTATATTCCGGAGGGAGTAAATTTGAAGCGTCCTCTTCAGATCGTGAATCTGCTGCGGGCTAAGGCCGACTTGATGGCTTATCAGCGAAATATGATTATTTTGGAGAAGGGAGCGGAAGCTACTTTACTGGTATGCGATCATACATTGTCGGAAAATTATTTCTTGATGAATAATGTAACCGAAATATATGTAGGAGAAGGGGCGCATTTAGATTATTATCAGGTACAAAATCAGCATTTGGGAGCTTCTCAGATTAATTCATTGTTTGTATCGGAACAGCGGAATGCCGTTTTTGAAAGCAATATGGTTACTTTGTATGGAGGTATGATCCGGAATAATCAGTATGTGGCTTTAAACGAAGAAGGAGGAGAATGTCATTTATATGGGATTTATATTTTGGATAAAAGTCAGAAAGTGGATAATTTTTCGTATATCGATCATATTGCTCCTCATTGTACCAGTAATGAACATTTCAAGGGTGTATTAGATGATTCGTCTTTAGCTAATTTTTCAGGATGTATCCGGGTAGAACCGAATGCTCAGAAAACGGAGGCTTATCAGGCGAATAATAATTTGTTACTGACGGATTCGGCTCGGGTAAATGCCAAACCTCAGTTGATCATTGATGCCGATGACGTAAAATGTAGCCATGGAGCTACAGTGGGGCAAATAGACGAGGAAGCTATGTTTTATCTGCGTTCCCGGGGAATCAGTTTGGCGGAAGCCCGGATGATGATGATGTTTGGTTTTGCACATGACATTGTTCAGCGGGTAAAACTGGAACCGCTGCGGGTAAAAATAGACGATTTAATCGATAAGCGGTTGAGGGGCGAGTTTTCAAAATGTCACAATTGCCTGATGCAGTGTAAAAAGTAGTTGCCTTCGACCTGTTTTTAAAGGGCCATTTTAATCAAAACCGAGAAGAATTAAATTGAATCAATCATGTTTGATGTGAATAGAATCCGGCAGGACTTTCCGATTTTGGAGGAAAAAATATATGGAAAGCCGTTGGTATATCTGGATAATGGGGCTACCAGTCAGCGTCCGCTTCCGGTTATTGAAAAAATGACCGAGTATTATCTCAAATACAACTCAAATGTACATCGCGGAGTGCATTATCTCAGTAATGTATGTACGGATGCTAACGAAGAAGCCCGTCGTATTGTGCAGCGTTTTATTCGGGCAGCTTCGGAAAAAGAAATTATTTTTACGAGGGGAACAACCGAAAGCATTAATTTGATTGCTTACACTTATGGGGAAGCTTTTATTGAGGAGGGAGATGAGATTTTAGTAACCGAAATGGAGCATCATGCCAATATTGTTCCCTGGCAAATGTTGTGTGAGCGGAAAGGGGCTATTTTAAAAGTTGTTCCTTTTACAGATAAGGGGGAATTGGATAAAGAGGCTTTTGGGCGTCTTTTGACGGATCGGGTAAAACTAGTTGGGGTGGCTTATGTTTCGAATGTTTTGGGAACAGTAAATCCCGTGAGAGAGATTATCGCCCAGGCTCATCGGTGTGGAGCGAAGGTATTGATAGATGGTGCCCAGGCTATACAACATATTCCGGTAGATGTGCAGGAGTTGGATTGTGATTTTTTTGTTTTTTCCGCACATAAAATTTATGGACCGACGGGAGTAGGAGTATTATATGGTAAAGAAGAATTGTTAAATCAGATGCCGCCTTGGCAAGGGGGAGGAGAAATGATCAGAGAGGTGCGTTTTGAGAAAACGACTTATAATGAACTCCCGTTTAAATTTGAAGCCGGAACTCCTGATTTTATTGGTATTATCGGATTAGGAGAGGCTTTGAAATACGTAGAGTCGGTTGGCATAGAGCATTTTGCCGGTTATGAGCATCAGTTGTTGGAATATGCTATGGAACAAATGAAACGGATTCCCGGGATGCGAATTTTTGGGGAAGCGGCTTGTAAATCGTCTGTCCTTTCTTTTGCCGTCGGGAATATTCACCATTCAGATGTAGGGCTTTTGTTGGATAAAATGGGAATAGCCGTAAGGACGGGACAGTTGTGTGCGGAACCGGTGATGCAACATTATGGTGTTACCGGCATGGTCAGAGCTTCTTTAGCAATGTACAATACAGAACAGGAAATAGATATTTTTTGCCGGGGGATCGAAAAAGTGGAGAAAATGTTTCGGCTATAAGGAGGATAAGAAGAGAGGAGGTCGGGAAGCCAATAACGAGAATAGAAGATTATGGAAACAATAGAAAAAATAGAACAGGACATTATAGATGAATTTTCGGTCTATGACGATTGGATGGATAAGTATGCCTATCTGATAGAAATCGGGACGGCTATGCCCGCCATGGAGGAGCAATATAAAACGGAAAATAACCTGATAAAAGGATGTCAGTCCCGGGTATGGTTTCACGCCGGAATGCAGGGAAATTTGCTTTATTTTACGGCAGATAGCGATGCGATTATTACAAAAGGAATTGCAGGCTTATTGGTCAGGGTATTTTCGGGGCAAAAGCCGGAAGATATTGCAAAGGCCGATTTAAAGTTTATCGATGAAATCGGTTTGACGCAGCATTTGTCTCCTACTCGTTCCAATGGACTATTGTCTATGGTAAAGCAGATAAAAATGTATGCGATTGCTTTTTCTGCCAAAAAATAAGTTTCCACTAATGAATATGTAATTTTAGAATTATGGCTGCTAGTTTAATGAGGGACCTGATCATAGAGAAACTTTGTACGGTTTACGATCCGGAAATACCGGTGAATATCTGGGATTTGGGATTGATTTATGAGATTCATTTTGTAAAGCCGGCGGAGGTGATTATCGATATGACGTTGACGGCCCCCGGTTGTCCTATTGCTGATGAGATTGTACAGCAGGTTCACGATGTGGTTATGGAAGTAGAGGGGATAGAGAGCGTCACGGTAAACCTGGTTTTTGAACCGGCTTGGGGACCGGAGCGTATGAGTGAGGTAGCGAAGTTGGAATTGGGATATGATATCTGATCCGAGAGGAACATTGAAACTGGAGGATTTTTGCCGGAAAGCGGCAACGCTCGGATTTGATGGTATCGGGGTAGCCCCTTATGAAAAGTTGGGGCAGGAGATACGCCATTTGCAATTGTGGTTGCAGAAAGGATGTCAGGCCGGAATGTCTTATATGGAGCGGAATGTGGATAAAAGAGAAGATCCTCGTCTGTTGGTCGAAAATGCACATTCCCTCATCGTTACCCTTACCAATTATTTCCATCCTTTTCGGCAAGCGGAGGGAATTCCGGTAATTGCCCGATATGCGTACGGGAAAGATTACCATAAAATTGTGAAAGAAAAACTGGAGCAATTGAAGGGACAGATTGCCGGAAGGTGTTTTGTCGATTCGGCCCCTGTATTGGAACATGAATGGGCCAGACGGGCAGGACTGGGTTGGGTGGGAAAAAATACTTTGCTGATCAACCGGGAAAAAGGGTCCTTTTGTTTTATCGGAATCATTATTACTCCTGAAAAATTCGATCGTTATCATATGCCTTTTGATAAGAACTATTGTGGAAATTGTAATCGTTGTATAGAAGCTTGCCCTACAGGGGCTTTAGCCCCTTACCAGTTGGATGCCCGAAAGTGTATATCTTACCATACCATTGAAAATAAAGGGGAATACCCGGAATTCGTGAAACAAAAAGCAGGAGAGAGAATATTCGGTTGTGATATTTGCCAGGAAGTCTGTCCTTGGAACAGCCGTGCAAAGATGCATCAGGTGGCAGCCTTTTTACCGTCTCCGGAAAGGTTGAATCTGCAAAAGGAAGATTGGAAGAAAATGGATGAATTTACTTTTGCCCGTTTGTTTAGAGATACTCCTTTAGAAAGAACGGGATTGGCAAGAATTCTCCGGAATCTTTCTGATGCTTGACATTTGCTTTTTAGGATAGAAAGAATATATCGGTTGATAGAAAAAAACATAGGTAAATAGTTTCAGCATTCGGAAATTATTGACAATCTTTGTGGTATAAAAAAGGTGTGCCTGAACGACTTCTCTGTGTTCTGTGGGATAGGTTCTTCTGTAGGAAAAGATAATTGCCGTTTTGTTGAGTATCAGTTCTTCAGGCGTAATAAAAGTAATATTTAAATAATAGTTAAACATGGATGTACAAGCTTGGGTAAAGCAGGTCATACGACAAGAGGAAATCGATAAATATCTGGTAAAAGGGAAAGACTTTATCGATGAAAAAAAGATCAGAACAAATTTAGAGCAACAAGCTCATCCGGATCCACAGAGGGTTCGGGACATCTTACAGAAATCTTTATCGATAAAATTACTTACCCCTGAAGAGACGGCTGTATTATTAAATGTGACAGACCCGGCTTTGTTAGAAGAAATGCGGGAAGCAGCCCTGGAAGTGAAAAAGCGGGTATACGACAACCGGATTGTATTTTTTGCGCCTTTATACTGCTCTAATTTATGTGTAAACCGTTGTGTTTACTGTGGTTTCCGAAGTGATAACCCGGAAGAAAAAAGGCATATCTTATCGCCTGAGGAGATCTATCGCGAAACGGAAGCTATTATTGATGAGGGACACAAACGTCTGATTGCCGTATACGGAGAGCATCCCAAGAGTGATGCAGATTATATAGCCGATTCGATTTCAACGATATATGCAGTAAAACGGACTACTCCTTCCGGGAATGGTTTTAATAATATTCGCCGGGTAAATATAAATGCAGCTCCTATGGCTGTTGAAGATTTGAGAAAATTGTGGCGTGCGGGTATTGGAACTTTTCAGGTTTTCCAGGAGACTTATCATCCGGGACGTTATGCGGAGTTACATCCGGCCAATACGATAAAGGGGAATTTCCGCTGGAGATTATATGCTATGCATCGGGCGATGGATGCCGGAATTGATGATGTCGCTATTGGAGCACTTTTCGGTTTATACGATTGGAAGTTCGAAGTGATGGGCTTGGTGGAACATGCGCACGATTTAGAGCGGCAATTCGGTATCGGACCTCATACTATATCTTTCCCCAGAATGCAACCGGCACCGGGAAGTTTTCTCAGCGAGAATTCTCCTTATTTGGTAAATGACGATGCATTCAAACGGTTGGTAATGGTATTGCGTCTGGCTGTACCTTATACGGGGCTGATCGTGACGGCGAGGGAAAGAGCTGAATTGAGGAGAGAGATTATCAATTACGGTTGTACCCAAACGGATGCTTCTTCCAAAATCGGTATCGGAGCTTATGCCGGAAAGAAATTGCAAGAAGAAAATGCGGATAAAGTACAGTTTATGTTAGGAGATCAAAGAAGTTTGGATGAAGTGATAAAGGAATTGGCAGATGATGGATATATTACTTCTTTTTGTACGGCTGGTTATCGCTGTGGGCGAACGGGCGATAAGATTATGAATTTGTTGGAGAAAGGGGTAGAAGGAAAGTTCTGTAAATTGAATGCTGTACTTACTTTCCGGGAATACCTCAATGATTATGCTTCTGCGGCAACGAAGGAAGCCGGAGAGCGTTTGATTCAACGGGAATTGCAGGAAATAGAAAATACCTCTTTTTTCACGGATAAAAAATTGTTGCCGACTTTTTTAAATTATTACAGGCGGATAGCAGCCGGGGAGCGGGATTTATACATGTAATTCTTATAAATCGGGGGCCAGAAACTGCTCCCGATTTTTTTGCTGTTTTCCAGCTATTTGTATCCCTATAAATGGGGATTTTATATGTTATTTGAAAATACTATTTTTGCCGCGTAATATTATTAGGGATGGAGAATCGTTTTTTACGGCTGGCTGATATTCCGACAGGGAATGAATGTGTGGTAGTCAAGGTACATGGACACGGTAGTTTTCGCAACAGAATTGTCGAGATGGGATTTGTAAAGGGAGAGAAAATAACTGTGATTAAAAATGCTCCTTTACGGGATCCCATCGAGTATAAATTGATGGATGGACATATTTCTTTGCGTCGGAGCGAAGCGGAGTTGATTGAAGTGATGGATATCACGGATTATTCTCCTGCTTGTTCGAAAGATGCTTCCTATAATGGAACATTTCTGGATGAGACGGTGAAAAATGTGATTCAGGAGAAAACAAATACCATAGAAGTCGCTTTAGTGGGAAATCCGAATTGCGGCAAGACTTCTTTTTTTAATCGGGCTACGGGTTTACGGGAACACGTGGGGAATTATAGCGGAGTGACGGTGGATGCCAAGGAGGCTGTATTTAAGCACCGGGATTACACGATCAATCTGATCGATTTACCCGGTACATATTCGATTACAGAGTATACTCCGGAGGAAATATTTGTCCGGACTTATATCACCGATCGGCATCCGGATATTGTACTGAATATCGTAGATGCTTCCAATCTGGAGCGGAATCTTTTTCTGACCACCCAATTAATCGATATGAATATAAAAGTCGTGATGGCTTTGAACATGTACGACGAGCTGGCTAAGGAAGGGGCAACGCTGGATTATCAATATCTGGGAAAATTATTGGGTTTTCCCATTATTCCTACTACGGCTTGTTCAGGAAGAGGAATTGAGGGCGTTTTGGATAAGATTATTGAAGTATTTGAGGATAAGAACGAACTCAGCCGTCATATACATATCAACTATGGGACGGATATCGAAGCCGCTATTGATAAAGTGAAAGAGACGATAGCGCCGAATAAAGCGATTACGGATAAGTTTGCTCCGCGCTATTTGGCTATAAAAATGATTGAAAATGATTCTCTCACAAAAAAAATATTGACCCAGCTTCCCAATTACAAGCAGATAGAAGAAACCGCCCAGAAATGTATTGCGTTTTTAGAGAAAGAATATAAAGAAGATACCTGTACGATTATCACCAATGCAAAGTATGGTTTTATCCGGGGAGCCCTGAAGGAAACTTATATTGTCGGAGACAGGGATAAAAGACAGTTGACAAATGCTATTGATACTGTATTGACACATCAGTGGTTGGGATTTCCGGTGCTGATTCTTTTTATGTGGGTCATGTTTCAGGCGACTTTTTCATTGGGCAGTTATCCGATGGATTGGATTCAGGAAGGAGTCGATGGGTTAGGAAATTGGATAGCAGGAAGTATGCCTGCTGGCCCTTTGACTGATTTGCTTGTCGACGGGATTGTTGCCGGAGTGGGAGGAGTAATTGTTTTTCTACCGAATATTTTGATTTTATTTTTCTTTATCTCCTTAATGGAGGATACCGGCTATATGGCCCGTGCGGCTTTTTTAATGGATAGAATGATGCATAAGATCGGTTTGCATGGGAAGTCTTTTATCCCTTTGCTAATTGGTTTCGGGTGTAATGTCCCGGCTATTATGGCTACCCGTACGTTGGAGAGCCGTCGGGAGCGTTTGATTACCATGTTGATCATTCCTTTTATGTCTTGCAGTGCCCGCTTACCGGTTTATATTTTATTGGTTTCGGCTTTTTTCCCTTCCCAGCAGGGATTGGTATTGCTGTCTTTGTATTTGGTGGGAATAACGGTGGCTATATTGACGGCTATCGTATTGAAAAAAGTACTGTTTCACAAAGCTACAGATCCTTTTGTAATGGAATTACCTCCTTATCGTATGCCGACGATGCGGAATACTGCTTTTCATATGTGGGAAAAAGCAGGGCAATATTTGAAAAAAATGGGTACTATAATTCTCTTTGCTTCCATTTTAATCTGGGCCTTGGGTTATTTCCCCCATACTGAATACGGGAAACAAAGTGCCGAGCAAATGGAAAATTCTTATATCGGGCGCATAGGGAAAACGGTGGAACCGATTATAGCTCCCCTAGGTTTTGATTGGAAAATGGGGGTAAGTATTATTACCGGGTTGGCTGCTAAAGAAATTGTGGTAAGTTCTATGGGCATACTTTATCATGCCGGTTCAGAAGGAGAGGTGGATACTCAGAATCTGGCAGAAAAATTACAGAAACAGACAAATGCTGAGGGGAAGCCACTGTTTACTCCTTTAATCGCCTTTGGCTTTATGCTTTTTATCTTGATCTATTTTCCTTGTATGGCTGTCATTGCTGCTATTCGGAAAGAGGCCGGCTGGAAATGGGCATTTTTTACTATATTTTATACTACCGGTTTGGCCTGGATTATTGCTTTTTGCGTATACCAAATCGGACGTTTATGGTAAGCTCAGCCTATAAAAAGGAGAAGGATGAGTTGTCGAAAGTTCTTTTTGAATCCTTTTCTCCTCATTTATGTATTTAACGTTTGAATTCGTTCACTCTACTTTTATGCAGCAGATTTGTGTTTATATTATACTTATATGGGCGATTATTTGGGTCGTATGGAGAAATATCCGGTTATGGAAAAAAAGAAACAATTCCTCCTCTTGTCAGGGATGTGCCGGATGCCCTTTGAAAGACAAGTGCAACAAACCTGAAAAGAAAAACTGATTTTTTAAAAAGGAAGCTTGAGGGTAATATCTTCCGCGTCTTTTTTCCGTTTCAATCTTTCCCGTTCCCCTTTACGAAATACATAAACCAGACCGTATTCTTCGCAATGTTTTCTTTTTTTCTCTTCGTCTTTTTCGGAAGAGAAATAATTTTCTACTTCATTCCATATATTCAGGATCAGTGCATCGGCTTCGTCCCGGAATTGAGCTACTTCGGCACTGAAACGGGAAGAATTTACCTGGAGTTGTTTTTGGAAATTATAACTTTGTTTGAAATTTTCGTAGCTGACTCGGACGAGGGCGATAGCCGGACTATAGATAGGATTGCCGTAACGGTTATTCAGTCGTTCCTGTTCTCCGTTAATGACTTTTTCTCCCCAGAGAATGAGTTCTTGTTCGGTCAATAAATTGGGAACTTTTGAATCCTTTTCATCTAGACCGTAAAAAGTACGGGCATGGGGTTTCAGTTCTCCTCTGGCTATTGTAAAATTCAGTACCTGAATAAAATGTGAAATATAGAGACGGGCTTTTTTTGTTAGTTCCGTGAACTTTCGACTGTTCTCAATTTGTTTTTCCCGGGCGGCTTTAGAAGTTGTAATTGCTATTTCGAATTTAGGTAAAAAAATATCAATTTTTTGTTTCAAAGGAAAAGAATAAGCAATTTGGTTTATGTCATCAAGGCTGTCTCCTTTTTTCAAGGCTGCTTTTAATGCCCTTATTCTTGCTGCATCTGTATTTGGTAATCTTCTGTAAGGCATGAGCTTATGAATTTTAAAAAGCTAAACAATTCATCATGCGAAGGTATGTAAAAAAAAATGGCAAATCAATATTCGTACAAACATTTTTCCCTTAATTTATATTAAGGATTTATGTATTTATAATTATTATAGGTTTCCAGTATGCGGTGTACATAGTCATAAGCTTGTTGACCGTTGCAATAACCATTCCGGGAAAGAGAGTCCCGGTAATATTTCGGTTCGGATTTATATTTTAAATAATAAGCTACATTCTGGTCCCATTTGTAAGGATCTTTTTCATATTTGCGGGCCAGGCGCATGGCGTCCATAACGTGGCCTGCTCCGACATTATAGGATGCCAGTACGAATTTTAATTTTTCTTCCGGGGGTAAGGGATATTTGGAAAAAGTCTGATCGAGGTATTTCAGGTAACGTACCCCTACATAAATATTACTGTCCGGTGTGAAATAATCTTCTACGTGAAACATGGTTGCTGTTTCCGGGGTAATTTGCATCAGGCCGTAGGCTCCGATCTGGGAAATAGCTTCGGGATCAAATTTGGATTCATTGTAGACAATGGCGGCTAAGAGACGCCAATCCCATTCCAGCATTTTACTTTCTTTTTTCAATTCCCTGTCGAAAGGAGATAAATCGCTCTTTTTCAACAATACGTATTTAGACGTGTGGTGAGGAACGGAATTCCGATTGTTGAAATACCGTTTATACAGAAAATTTAATTTCCCGTTTTTCTTTACTTCTTTTAGCCATTCGTTTATTTCCTGGGTTAAGATGTTATTTTCCGGATTGGTGGCCCAAGAGATGGAAATACCGTTTGACAGCTGAATCGAGTAGTCCAGGTTTTTCATCGAAATACTCAGAGCTGAAGCGATGTTTTCATCGGTAATGGTAAAACCGATTTCTCCGATTTCCACTAGGTGAAGTAAATCTTCAGTAGAATAGCCGGTGACTTCTGAAATTTTAATATGTATATGTAAGGAATCTTGGAGTTGGGAAAGTAGTTTTTTATAAGGAGCGTCTTTTTTAATAAAGATCGTCTTCCCGTCCAATTCTTCTATTTTCTTTATTCCTTTCTTTTTATGTTGTACCAGTACTTCTCCTGTTTTAAAAAAAGGTTGGGCGAATTTAATTTTTTCTTTACGTTCCGGGGTTTCGGTCACGCTTACAGCAAGTAGGTCGTATTTACCTTGGCGGAGCCTGGAGATGGCAGTATCGATGTCATTGTTTACTTCCAATACCCGGAGTTTGACTCCCAGAAAATGAGCAAAATCTTGTGCCAGTTCGTAATGAAAACCGCGGGTAATTCCTTTGTATACATAATAGTCTGTGGTGGAATAAAAAGTAGATATATCTAAAAAACCTTTTGTCTGGATTTTTTCGACAGATAAAGGAGCCGGAATGATAAATTCCGGATTTTTTTCCTTTGTATCTTTACAGGAAAAGCAAAGGAAAAGGAGGGTGTATATTACTATTTTCTTTGCTTGCATTGGGTAAAGATATAAAAAATTGTCCAATCTAAAAAGTCCCTTCCGAAGACAAGCAGGAGGGCGATTCTACTGTTCCTCTCCTGTTGGGACCGAAGATCAGTCAAAAAAGTTCCATTTCAATCCGAACTTAAACATGGCCGGGTTGATAGGATAGTTAAGGGCACTGAAATATTCTCCGTTTGTGAAGTAATAATTCAGATGTTCATATTTCAGGAAAAGATGTGCCCGTTTGATAGCAAAATCTATAAATACATCCACCTTGGGATATCCTCCGGTTTTTTCATCCCTTTGATTATAAAACTGCATAGAAGAAGGTTTATATTTGTCAGCATAGAATTTTGTATTGTAAAACAAATCAATACCGACGCAAAACTTCAATGCTTTTTTGAAAAAAGTATTTTCGTAATAATTGTGAGAATATAAAGCAATGACGGGGAGAGAAAGTATATCTTCCTGTGTACTTTTCTGGAAATATACAGTTTGATCGAAATGGAAATTTCCGGCTTTAAAATTTTGTTTGCCCCAAGCTGTTAGGACCATAAGTGTTTTGGAGCTCTGTACAGGCATTGAGGTAGTGTCAAAATAGACATAATCAATGATGTTCGACCAGGCGATACCTACTTCTGTACGGAGTTTTTCATTGACATAGCGTCCCTGAATGTTGAGGGTTTTTATGTTGTTGAAATTATTTTCCCAATAATCGTGATTGCCGATGTAATTGCTGAAAAAGGGATTGACAGCTTTCGATTCGATCAAAGCATCTACTTTTACGTAGGAATTTCTGTTTTTATTAAAATATTGCTGGATAAAACCTTCAATAGTAAAATTCCCCACATAATCTCCGATAAGGCAAAGCCGGGCGCTGGCGTCGAAATTAAAAATGGCTGTGCTATCTACATTAAACAATCCCCCGGTTAACCAGATTCCGCTATATTTTTTTTTGCCGTAATTATTCACCGTATCTAAAGATGTTCTGCCACTGTAGTCCAGATATTTGTAATTCAGACCCGCGTAGACTCCTGGCAAATACTTGTGTTTAGGATGTTCATTGACGACAAATTTTGTCGTAATCTCATAGATTTTGTCGCTTTGAATATCCAGACTGGTTACGGTATCCAGATAAGTGACAGGGAAAAAATCCCGGTTGACATTTGCTTCTTTAAAACGGTGTATGTTATCTTCTATGGTTGCGGAAAATAAAGCTTTTGCCGGATACGTGATGGTGGTATCCGTAGGGGTAATGACTTCTTTCGGTTTCCCAATATTGTATTGCACCTGTGCGTAAAAATTGAAATTCCGGTAGCTGTTGGAAGTATTAGATAAATTCACCGGTATATTTTCGGCATTTATAGTCGTGTCGCGGATGTATTTTTTATCGGTAATACCCCCATTTTCATTGAATTTTCCATTATTTTGATTGAGGAAAAAAGAGATGGCGAGACGTTCGTATTCATAAGAAGAGAAAAGAGAAAAATTATAAGCTTTGGATTTTTGATTCATATAACGTCCGTCGCTGGATATTAGATTATAACGAAAACCTGCATTCCAGAATGGACGGATATTTTGGGTATGCCAAACATCCAGCAGGGTTTCATTTTTTCCTTTTCCTCCTCCTGTAAAATAGGTTAATTGAGTGAAAGGCGTAGTCGTATTAAAATAAAGAGCATCTACCGGACGGTATAAATAAGCCCGTATATTGGTCAAAGCGAAGAAATCCTGATCGGGAGCCCGGTTGATAAAAATATCAGAAATATAAGGAGAGGGGAAATTAGCCAGATAAGTGTTGGCAACACTTTTTTTGAAGATATAGTTGTAATTATGAATATTGTCCAGTGTTGTATCCAAAGGAACATCCTGGCGATAAACGCCGTCGTGTGCCCATCTCCAGGTTCTCCTGAAATGTTCGACATTTTGTTGGGGAACAGAGTCCCGGTCCGCAAAAGGAGAACGGTTGTTATCGTTGTCTCCGAATTGGGCATTATCCGCTATCTGGGCAAAACTTGGCAAGCCCCAGATACACAGGAACAGTATGTATGCTAAATTTTTCATTGCCGCAAATATACGTAAACTTTTAAAACTCTCATAAATTACTTACTTTTGTGACTCAAAATATAAATAAATATCATATGGATACAAATCATCACATCTCAGAGACAGAAGATGAAGGCAAATCGTTGAATTTTATAGAGCAGATCATTGAGGAAGAATTGGCAGAAGGTAAGAATGAAGGCCGGGTTTATACCCGTTTCCCTCCGGAGCCCAATGGTTATCTCCATATCGGGCATGCTACCTCGATTTGTTTGAATTTCGGATTGGCAGCTAAATATCAGGGTAAATGTAATTTACGTTTCGACGATACAAATCCTGTAAAGGAAGATGTAGAATATACGGATTCTATCCAAGAAGATATACAATGGCTGGGATTTGAGTGGGAAGGCAAAGTGCGGTATGCTTCGGATTATTTTGATCAGTTATACGAATGGGCAGAACAAATGATTTTGCAAGGGAAAGCGTATGTGGATGATCAGACCGCTGAAGAGATTAGTGCCGGACGTAAAACGATAAATGAACCGGGAATGAATAGTCCTTACCGGAATAGAAGCGTGGAGGAAAATTTAGATTTATTTCGTCGGATGCGGAAAGGAGAGTTTCCGGAAGGGAGTAAAGTGTTAAGAGCGAAAATCGATATGAGCTCTCCGAATATGTTGATGAGGGATCCGATTATGTATCGTATTCTTTTCAATAAACATCACCGTACCGGAGATAAATGGTGTATTTATCCGATGTATGATTTTACTCATGGACAAAGTGATTATTTGGAGGGAATTACACATTCTATTTGTACGTTGGAATTTGAAGTTCACCGTCCTCTTTATAATTGGTTTCTGGATCAGTTAACTCATACTGAATACCGGCCCCGGCAAATTGAATTTGCCCGCCGGAATTTGAATTATACGGTGATGAGTAAGCGGAAATTGCTGGAATTGGTGCAAAAGGGATATGTATCGGGTTGGGATGATCCGCGTATGCCTACTATATCAGGTTTGAGACGACGGGGATATACTCCTGAGTCGATAAGGGCTTTTGCTGAAAAAGTCGGAGTTGCCCGACGGGAAATTGTCGTGGATATTGCTTTATTGGAGTATTGTATTCGGGAACATCTGAATAAGACGGCCCCACGGGTTATGGCCGTGCTGCATCCGGTGAAAGTGGTTTTAGGCAATTACCCGGATCAGACAGAGATGGTAGAAATCGAGAATAACCCGGAAGATGCGAGTGCTGGCATGAGAAAAGTACCCTTTTCCCGTGAATTGTATATAGAACGGGACGATTTTATGGAAAATGCACCGAAAAAATTTTTCCGCTTGACGCCGGGTGGAGAAGTACGTTTAAAAGGAGCTTATATTATAAAATGTGAGCGTGTGGAAAAAGATGCAGAGGGGAATATTACCTTGATTCATTGTTCATGCGATATGGAAAGTAAAAGCGGGAGCGGAACAGAAGCCAGTAACCGCAAGGTGAAAGGTACTTTACACTGGGTTTCCGCTTCTGAAGCTATAGATGCTGAAGTTCGTTTATACGATCGTCTGTTTAAAGATGAAGATCCGGCCGGGCATAAAGACGTGGATTTTAAGGAATTTATCAATGAGAATTCTTTAGAAATACTGAAGGGATGTAAGTTGGAGCCCGGTTTAAAAGAGGCGAAGCCGGGAGACCGTTTTCAGTTTCAACGCCTGGGGTATTTTTGTGTGGATAAAGATTCCCAACCGGAGTCGCTTGTGTTTAACCGGACTGTCGGCTTAAAAGATACGTGGGCTAAATTGAAAAATTAAGATGGAAGTAAATAAGAAAAAACTGATCGGAGAGATAAAATCTTATCTGATTATATCTCTGGGAATCGCATTGTATTGTTTTTCTGCTTCAGCTTTTCAGATTCCCCATAAGATTGTCGGAGGAGGAGCAACAGGTATAGGAACTATTGTTTATTACTTGACAGGCCAGCATGTTCCGGTAGCCGTTACTTATTTATTGGTCAATGTCTTCTTGTTGGCCGTTGCTATAAAAGTGTTGGGGCCGAAATTTGGCGTAAAGACCGTGTATGCCATCATTATGAGTTCTATCCTTTTGGGGATTTTGCAACCTCTTTTCCCTGTAGGCGTGGTGAAGGATGTTTTTATGAGCGCTATTATTGCCGGTATCTTAACGGGAGTGGGAATTGCTTTGGCTATTTCGAACGGAGGAAGTACTGGCGGAACGGATATCGTTGCCATGATCATTACCAAGTATAAAAATGTAAGCCCCGGTAAGATGATTATGTATTGCGATTGTGGAATTATTGCTTGTAGTTTGCTTATCAATTTCAATCTCGAAGGCCTGATGTACGGATACGTATTGATGGGGGTTACCTCCTTTACAATCGATTTTGTACTTACTGGTAAAAAACAATCTGCCCAGTTGTTTATTTTTACCGAAAAGTATGAAGAAGTCGCTGCCAAAATTACAGAAAGTTTTGTGCATGGTGTTACCGTCGTGGATTGCAAGGGCTGGTACTCCGGTCAGGCGAAAAAGATGTTGATTATTGTTGTCCGGAAAAACGAGGCTATAGAAGTGTTGAGAATCGCTAAGCGGGTTGACCCGAATGTGTTTATGACGATGAATACTGTTATGGGGGTATTCGGAAAAGGTTTTGATGAAGTCAAAGGAATAAAACAATGAGAGTTTTTGCTCAGGCAAAGAGTTTTTTTTAAAAGTTTTATTTTTCTGTTATATAGTATTTTATGTCGTATTGTGAAATTTTTTCAAAAAA
>OLIT01000128.1_pt1 | contig 76670 bp, 62 predicted proteins | sample 1601341 | NCBI WGS metagenome assembly OLIT01 (sample SAMEA2452121, study PRJEB22498) | human gut metagenome | biome: human feces; feature: human gut; material: feces | place: Australia | collected 2012
TTCTAACTCTCAAATTTCGTTTGTGTAATTCGCAAACCATTTCTTTTTAACTATAAAAAAGTAATTGGGTTGCTCAACAACGTCTGAGCAACCCAATTATGAATTATGAATTATGAATTATGAATTATGAATTATGAATTATGAATTAAGTTTATTCTTTTTTCCACAGCTTCGACATATCTTCGAGAGTTTTGCCTTTTGTTTCGGGAACAAGGCGCCATACGAAGAGGGCGGCTAAGACGCAGATGATGCCGTAAAGACCGTAGGTGAACCAGTGGCCGAAGTTGGCGTCGCTGCTGAGCTGCATGTTGAACATAGGCACGAACGAAGCACTTACAATCCAGTTGAATATCCACTGGAACGCAACGGCTATGGCTACGGCTGCGCCACGTATGGTGTTGGGGAATATCTCTGATATCAGAACCCAGCATATCGGGCCCCAAGACATCATGAACGATGCGCTGTAGATCATGATGCTGACCATTGTTACCACGGCCATACTCATGTTGCCGAATGTAATGGCTACGCCGAAAGCACCTACTGCCATGCCTATTGAGCCGGTGATGAGCAGCGGCTTGCGGCCCCATTTCTCAACGGTGAACACTGCAATGAGAGTAAACAGAATGTTCACAATACCCATTATCACCGTCTGCACCATAGGATTCTCCATGCCCATATCGCCGAATATTCGCGGAGCGTAATACAATACGGCGTTGATGCCCACAGCCTGCTGGAACACGCTGAGCATTATTCCTACGAAGATTACCAGTACGCCATAAGTAAATACTTTCTCGGTCTTTTCCGTGATAGTGTTCTTTATCTCATTAAGAATCTTCTGTCCTTCAATAGCACCATTGATTTTCTTCAGTACGTCGAGAGCCTTGCTGTCGCGTCCAGCCATGACAAGATAACGCGGAGTTTCGGGCACAAAGCATATCAGTATTGCAAATAGTCCTGCCGGCACAGCCTCGCTTCCGAACATATAGCGCCATCCTGTTGATATTGTCCATGGGTCGCTGCCCGGAGCAACGGCGTTGATGCCTTGTCCGATAGACTCGATTACTGGGTTGGTGTGGTCGCCGAGGATGCAGAAGTTTACCATGTATACTACCAACTGTCCGAAGATAATGGCAAACTGGTTCCATGAAACGAGCGTTCCGCGGATGTTCGACGGTGCCACTTCGGCAATGTACATCGGGCAGATGGCTGAAGCCAGACCCACGCCGACGCCGCCGATAACACGGTAGATGTTGAACGTAACGAGCAGCGAGTAGGTAGGTACACCATGTTCAAATATCATAAATTCAGGTTCCATTGAGCCTAAAGCCGATATAAAGAACATTATTCCTGCGAATATCAGCGACTTCTTTCGTCCCCAGTTAGAAGCCAGATACCCGGATATTCCGCTTCCGATGATACAGCCAATCAGCGCGCTCGCACAAGTAAATCCGTGAATGGCGTCAGTATATTTGAAGTCGGTCGCGCCAAGGAAAAACGCCTGAAGACCTTTTTCGGCGCCTGAAATTACTGCCGTGTCGTATCCGAAGAGCAGACCGCCCAATACGGCAACAAGCACAATTGAAAATAGGTAGGCCTTGCTACCTCTATTGTCTTGATTCATTGTTTGATTAGATTTTTATTTTATGGTTAAAGATTATTTGTTCCTTATTAGATTAGTACGTTTGTAAAACTCAAATCCCCACAATTTATTGTGTATTTCGGCGTATTTTTGATTATTCCCATTAATAGCATAAACAACGCCTCAGTCGCCATTGTGTTCATTTTGTGCGTAAAGGTAATAATTTTCGTTCAGCCGTGTGTCACAATTATTTATTATTAATTTATTTTTTTCGTTTATTACGGCGGTTTTCTGTATTTTTGCACCAAATTGCATATTTTGTAGACATGAAGTTCAGCGAAGTTATCGGACAGGACGACGCCAAGGAGCGTCTGCGGCAGATGGTTGCAGAAAACCGTGTGCCACATGCCCTCATGCTGTGCGGACCCCAGGGCAGCGGCAAGATGGCTTTGGCCTTGGCCTTTGCATCATATCTGCTGTGCGGGCATCCTTCTGCCGACGACAGTTGCGGCTCATGCAGTCAGTGCGTTATGACATCCAAGCTGGCTCATCCCGACCTTCATTTCTCTTATCCCGTAATACGGCCGTCGGGCACAGGATCCGACCATAAAATGTCGAGCGAAGATTTTGCCGACGAGTGGCGCCATCTCCTTTCGCAAGGTCCTTATTTCACCATGGATCAGTGGCTCGCTGCCATGGGCGCTGCCAATCAGCAGGCGCAGATGGGTGTAGGCGAGAGCGATGTGGTGATGCGTGCGCTCAGCCTGAAGTCGAGTCAGGGCGGATATAAGGTCTGCATAATCTGGCTGCCGGAGCGCATGAATGCCGAATGTGCCAACAAAATGCTGAAGATAATAGAGGAACCTCCCCACAAGACGGTGTTCATAATGGTGTGCGAAGAACCCGAAAAACTGCTCGACACCATCAAGAGCCGTGCGCAGCGCATTGACGTAAAGCGCATCGACGAGGCAAGCATCGAAACCGCGCTGATCAATCGCCGCGGCATCGACCCTGACGCAGCCCACCGTATAGCGCGTTCTGCCAACGGAAACTGGCTCAACGCACTTGAAGAACTTAATGCCGACAGCGAGAAAAAATTGTTCCTCGATATGTTCATAAGTCTGATGAGGCTTGCGTATATGCGCAACATCAAGGAACTGCGCAAATGGAGCGAGACGGCTGCCGCTTACGGACGTGAGCGCCAGAAACGTATGCTGACATATTTCATGCGCCTTGTACGCGAGAACTTTGTCTACAATTTCCACATAGGCGAGCTGAACTATATGACGCAGGACGAGGAAAACTTTGCGCGCAACTTCGCACGGTTTGTCAACGAAGCCAATGTAATAGAGTTGTCGGAACTTATGAACAGGGCTATAAGAGACATCGGACAAAATGCCAATCCGAAGATTGTGTTCTTCGATATGGCAACACACATCATTGTTTCACTGATCAGAAAACCGTAGGCTTTATGCCGAAATAATATATATTTTAAATTATTAGCAGATGGATCTAAAAAACAAGAAATTCTTTATATACAACGGGTGCGACCGTGGTCTGTGTCTGAGAGGATGCGGCCGTCAGAACCGCCAGCTCAACACTTACGACTGGCTGGCCGACGTTCCGGGCAACGCCCAGAGCACCGACCTTGTTGAGGTGCAGTTTAAGAACACCCGCAAGGGATATTATCACAACGTAAACAATCTCGACCTCAGAAAGGGCGACATTGTTGCCGTTGAGGCTAATCCCGGACACGACATTGGTGTGGTTACGCTTACCGGCAAGCTCGTTGAGCTGCAGATAAAGAAAGCCAACCTGAAGTCGGCCGACGACATCAAGCGAATATACCGCATAGCCAAGCCCGTGGATATGGAAAAATACCGCGAGGCCAAGAGCCGCGAACACGCTACGATGATACAGAGCCGACAGATAGCCAAGAGCCTTAACCTGCAGATGAAGATTGGCGACGTGGAGTATCAGGGCGACGGCAACAAAGCCATATTCTATTATATAGCCGACGAGCGTGTTGACTTCCGTCAGCTCATCAAGGTGCTTGCCGAAACTTTCCATGTGCGTATAGAGATGAAGCAGATCGGAGCGCGCCAGGAGGCAGGACGAATAGGAGGTACAGGTCCGTGCGGACGCGAACTGTGCTGTGCCACATGGATGAAAAACTTTGTGTCGGTCAGCACCGGCGCTGCGCGCTATCAGGAAATATCGCTCAATCCGCAGAAACTTGCCGGAATGTGTGCTAAGCTGAAGTGCTGTCTCAACTACGAGGTTGACAACTATATCGAAGCAAGCCGCAGGCTGCCGAGCCGCGAGGTTGTACTCGAAACTCAGGACGGCGACTATTATCTGTTCAAGACAGATATCCTTGCAGGGCTTGTTACATATTCTTCCGACAAAAAGTTGCCCTCTAACCTTGAGACCATAACAGCCCAGAGGGCGCTCGACATCATTGATATGAACAAGCGCGGCGAAAAGCCCATGTCGCTTCAGAGCGACGGCAACATAAAAGAACAGAGCAGCCATCCTGCCGACCTTCTTGCCAACGAGAGCCTTACACGCTTTGACAAGAACAAGAAGAAGCGCCGTTCAAAGAACCGTCCGGCGCGTCAGTCAGCCAAAGGCCGCGGCAAGGCTCCGGCATCAGACAAGGGACAGCAGAAACAGCAGGGCGGCGAAAGACAGGAGAAGGCAGGTAAACAATGAAACGTTCATTGAATTTATATTTGTTGTTGGCTTTGGCCTTTGTGGCCATTGCGCTGAGTTCATGCGACAGTGACGTGATTTACGATAAGTATAATCACACGCCGCTCGTAGGCTGGGAGAAGAACGACACACTCTCGTTCGATGTTCCTCCGGTCAAGTATGCCGGCCGTTACCGTCTCGAACTTGGTCTGCGCACAAGCACATCATTCCCGTTCACTGCTCTGAGTCTTGTCGTTGAGCATACCGTTGAGCCGGGCCACATGCTCTACACCGACACCGTAAACTGCCGCCTTGCCGACGAAAAAGGCAATGTCCTCGGCAGCGGCGTAAGTTGTTTTCAGTACAGCTTTATCGTGTCTGATGTAGATTTGAATAAAGGCGACTCTCTTCATATCTGCGTCCGCCACATAATGAAGCGCGAGATAATGCCCGGCATATCAGATGTAGGTCTGAAGCTTACAAGGAGATAATCCGTTTTGTTTCAGTCAATCTGTTTTGCTGAACCTTTATTCGACTTATTTTTTTGTTTAAAGTATAAATTAATCTAATTATCAAGTCAAACCGCACTCAAAAGACGAGTGCGGTTTTTTTATGCTTCAACCCAAATTGGCATTTGTTTTATCGCTACGCTCAGACTAATCTCTTATAGCTTCTTATAGTTGTTATTAATCCACAAAGCAAATGTTCTGTCGGATTTGTAATTCGGCAGCATTAAATATAAGGATCTGTGATCCGCAAAACTTCCTATGTAAAAATAAAAATAGGTATGAATTTCGGATCGCAAATTAGCTTCGCTGACCGTTGGTTCTGATACTCGATTCCGGCAGATTGCAAATCAGCCGGCACATTAGTTTTTTCACTTTCTTTTCTTATTGCGTAACGTTATTTTCTTTTCTTGGCTTTTCACTTTCTTTTCTTATTGTGTAACGTACTGACTATCATTGCGTTATATTAGTTATCCACACTCTGTGATATTTGTGTTGATGTTGAAAACACTGTTTAGAGAAATTTTTTTTGAAAAAAAACAGAAACCCTATAGGGGTATTTTGCTTTAGCTGCGTTATGAGGGCAAAGAGTGATAAAAGAAAATAATATTAACAATAAAAAATCAAGCATTATGAAATTTAAAGTATTTGTATTATCTTTGTGCATTTTCGCAGGTGTAAACGTGGTTAACGCTCAGGACAACAAACACGAGATACGTATTTCGGTCAGCGACGGATTAACTCAGAGTACGGTCGACGTGCTGGGACTCGGTCTAGCCGATGCCGTTACCGGCAGCAAACGTACAGACGAGAAAGCCTCGATAGTTTACGGACTTGGCTACCGTTACGCAATCAATCGTTTCAGAGTGGGTGCTGACCTGGGCTTTTCTCACACTACGAGCAAGCTGACGCTGGCCGGCGACAAGACACCTTCGATAAAAGAACGCGAGCTTAACTTCATGGTACTGCCCACTGCAGAGTTTGTTTATCTTAAAGGCAGACTTATCGAGCTTTACGGCAACGCATCTGCCGGAGTGAGCCTCAAGCGCCACACCGAGAAGGGACTGACCGAAGCCGGAAAAGCATCTGCTGCCAAAGCCGACCTTAAAACATCGTTTGCATATCAGGTTAATCCCATTGCCCTGAGAATAGGCAACGAGACTATAGGCGGATTCCTTGAGGCCGGACTCGGACATAAGGGCTTTGTCACTGCAGGTTTGAGCTTTAGATTTTAGTTATCTGTAATTTTACGCATACGCAATGATGAAAGTCAGTAGAAAAGAACTTTTTAAGTCGAGATTTCTGAAACATTATCCTAGGCTGTGCTGCATAGCCTATGGATATGTTTCCGACAGGGACGACTCTGAGGACATTGTCCAGGAACTGTTTGTCAACGTGTGGGACAAGGAGCTCGACGACATGCCCGAGAACGAGTTTGCCGCGTACATAACCACTGCCGTTCGAAACCGCTGTATTTCGTTCTTGCGTAAGCGTAGTTGCGACATAGTGCCTATAGACAGCCGTCAGATTAGCGACGAGGAGACAGCCGTCAGCGGACACGACGACGGCGAGCCTGCTGTAGAAGACAGACTTGAGGCTGCCTTGTCGACACTGCCCGGACGCTACCGTGAAATCTTCGTGATGGCTAAGATGCACGGAATGAAGTATCGCGAGATAGCGTCGAGCCTAAATCTGTCGGAAAAGACTGTCGAAAACCAGATGACCAAGGCCATGAAGCTGCTTCGCCGGTATGTGGCAACCAACAGCTTTGTCATGGCGGCGCTTGTAACAATCATTTTATCAATCATTTTAAATCGGGAGTAAAGATGAACAGCAATGAAGATATCAACGGGTTGCTTGCGAGGCATTTTGCCCACGAAGGGCTTACGCCACGGCAGCAGAGCTTGCTCGAAAGCTGGATAAAGGCTAATGAGGGAGAGTATGTAAGGCTGAAGAAGCTTATGAGCGCTTCTGCTGCCACGCCCGACCCGGCCATGTTCGATGCCGGCGCGGCATGGCGCAAGGTGGAGCCGAGGCTCCGCGGCTCTTTGTGGAGCGGCATGCGCCATAAGGCTATGCTCATTGTGTCGGTGGCGGCTGCGCTGCTGCTCATCGTGGTCCTTGCGCTGCCATATCTTTCAGGCGGCCGCGGCTCAGACATGGTGCAGTATGCCAACAACGGAGCGGCAGAGCAGCATATCCTGCTGCCCGACAGTTCGGAGGTGGTGCTCTATCCTGAAGCCACGCTGGCCTACACAGGCAAAAGCGCCGACAAAATGAGGCTGGCGCGCCTGAAGGGCAAGGCTTTCTTTAAGGTTAAGAAACAGCACGGAGCAAGCTTTAAGGTTGAGATCGACATGATGAATGTCCTCGTCATGGGCACCTCGTTCCTTGTCGATGCCTCGCATGAAGAACATGCCGGAGTGTATGTAAAGACAGGACGCGTGAAGGTTACCACCGGTCGCGAGAGCGTAGTCATTGAGAAAAACGAGAAGGCCGAACTTATTGACGGCCGTCTGCGCACCGGAGTTATAGGCTCGCCCGCCGCGCGTTTCGGCACTGACGATGCCGATGTGTCGCTGGTGTTCAGCAACGAGCCTTTGGTCAAGGTGGTGGCCGAGATCGAGAATCACACCGGAATACGCATTGACCTCGGTTCGGGACTTGACGACAACTTTATTACAACCCGCATCGACGGTGCCGACGGCGACGAGATTGTCAGGGAGCTGGCGTTCGTGTGCGGATGCAGATATAAGACCATTGCGGCAGGTAAACATTATATGCTATATAAATGAACATAAGAAAGATACTGTGGGTATTAGCCCTTTTTTTGTTTAGGATGACTCTGGCACAGGCGCAGAATTCAGACAATGCGCGCGTGCTGACAGAAGAGACGTTGCGCGTCAACGCCTCTTCTGCTTCTGTTTTGCAGTGGCTGTCCAAGATAGAGGCCGACCTCGGTATCGTGATATCTTACAATCCGGCTCAGGTTGATGTCAACAAGGTTGTAGGCATCAGCCGGCCGGGCGTCTACACCGTGGGCAGTTTGCTCACTAAAGTGCTCGACGGCTATAAGGTGCGCACGGCGTTTGTGCCTCCGCGCAAGCTGCTGATTCAGGCAGAGAAGATAGAGAACGTATGCCTTGGCGGAACGGTGCTCGAGGAGGAGAGCGGCGAGCGCCTTTACGGTGCCGTCGTAAGTATCGACAACGGCGGGGGCAGGCGTACGGCTGCCATTACCGACGCCAACGGCGTTTACCGCCTTTACGTTCCGCCGGGCACTTATGTGCTCAATGTTTCTTATATGGGATATGCCCCTTCGAGCCGCCGCATAAGTGTGAGCGGCAATTGTCATATTGTTACGCATCTTGAGCCTTTGCCGTTTGAGATAGAAGAGATAACCGTAGAGACATCCAAGCGCGACGGCGAACTGGGCGAGACAACGCCCTCAAGCATGCTCTCGTTCAGCCGCAACGACCTCTTCTCGCAGATATGGATTCTGCCCGGAGTGATATCGTCGATGGCAGGTAGCAACCTGCAGGTGGACGGCGGCAGCAACGACGAAAACCTGTTTCTGCTCGATGGCGTGCCCGTGTTCCATCCGGGACACCTCAACTCGCTGCTGCCCATATTCAACGGCGACGCCGTAAAGAATGTGGTGTTCCATAAGGGCTTCTTCTCCACTCGCTTTGAAGGGAGGCTCTCGTCGGTTACTGAGGTTAATCTTAAAGACGGCAACAAAAACGAATTTGTCAACACCCTCTCGCTCGACATGCCCGCCGCATCGGTAACACTTGAAGGACCGATCGTGAAGGACAAACTTTCATATATGGTGGGCGCACGGAGAAGCTGGCTCGACTTCTTCGACAACATGCGGTCGGAAGACGACCGCCTTAACCATTCAGCCTACGACTACAATGCCAAGCTGTCTTATTCAATATCGCCGCAGACATCGCTCAGCGCCATGGCCTACGGCGCGCGTGACGACTATCACATGCCGCTGTACGACGGCGAGACCGGCACGGTGCTCAGATGGAGCAACGACATCTGCCAGCTTTCGTTCAACACGCAGGCGGGAAAGCTGGGCAACACCACGTCGCTCTTTTACTCCGGACACACCAACCGCGCGCGCATAGACATGCTCGGAGTCGACTCTACGGGCTACGTCAGAAGCGGCATACGCTCGTTTAACGCCTCTACAGAGTTCAGCTACACCCTCGACAACGTTTACAGTGCGCGCTGGGGCGCCAAGTATTCTTACGACACCTACCGCATTGCGGCTTTCGGCAGCGACGTCCGCACCCGGCGCGAGCTTATCAGTCAGGCGTCAGTGTTCTATGACAACCACATACGTGTGTCGCAGCGTCTCTCGGTTCAGGTGGGTGTCCACGGCGTAGGCTATTTTCCTCACGGCAGCAAAGACTATTACAGCATACAGCCGCGCCTGTCTGTCAGATATTTTCCTACAGACAGCGACCTGCTCTATCTGCATTTCTCAAAGATGGAGCAGTTTTATCATTGTCTTAGGCTCTATTCATGGGACTTGCCTACCGACTTCCGCATGCCGAGCATCAACGGCTACAAGCCGCGTTCGTCTGAGCATTATGAGGTGGGGTGGAAGCATTTCCTTACCGGCGGCCTGTTTGAACTGTCGGCTTTCTATAAGACACGCCGCAACGTAGTGGCCATGCGCCCTGATATTTTTGTTGACGACGGCGGCTGGGATCAGTATGTCATGGTGGGCAGCGGCGACAGCTATGGCCTCCGCCTTTATCTCAACAAGAGTTGGCAGCGCTGGATGCTTCAGTTTTCTTATGCCTTTTCGCGCAGCCGCGAGTGGTTTGACGACATGCCCGACCGCGGCCGCATGCCGTCGCTCTATGACGTTCCCCATCAGTTGGCTGCAGCCTTGTCGTATAAGCTCAATGCCCATTCGCTCGTTTCCGTCGGCGGCATGATGCGCTCCGGCAAGGTGCTTGAGTTTGGCGATGATTTCAACACACCGCCCGAGGAGCAGTTCCGCACCATGCGTGAGCCGCTGGTTTATCGTGTCGACGTGGGCTATTCGTTCGAGAAGGCCTTCGGCCGCAAGCTCCTTGCCCTGCGCTGCGGTCTGTATAATGTGGTGGGCCGTCCGTCCGACGAGGATGTCCTCAGTTTCTATTCTGCCACATGGCACGGCAACTGTCTGCCTTATGCGAGCATCAGCTTTAAGTTTTGAGCATCTCAAGGCCCTTGCTCAATCAATTTTAAATATAAGTCATTGTCATTCTGAAATGTAAAATAAACGGATTATTTCTTACCATTTAACGCTCTCAGAATGTCATCCTTCATCCCGGTTCCGTCTTTTCCTCTTAAAATCGTCATAATTTTCATGTTTTAGTTAAGTCGTTGTAACACAGCGTATTATGCCGTTTTAAGAAGAAAACTTCAACAGTTAAAAAATATTACTCTGCCGTTTACGGTGCAAAAGTGGCCCATTTACGTTCCGCAAATGCCCCTTTTGCAGGTCAAAATCCATTGATTAATCCAACAAAACCATACTTTTTATGGCAAAACAACGGTATAAACGTGAATGTATGTTAATGAATTATCCTCAAAGCATTGTATTTATTAACATCCGTTACACATTCTTTTTCTATTTCCCAAAAATCTTTTGTCCTAATTTTTCTGTTAAAAATCTTTCTTATCCACAAGAGCTAATTAAAGTGAACAGTGAATAGTGAAAAGTGAAAAATCCAAATGTTTTGTGTTTAGAATCCACAAGAGTAATGTTCTGTCGGATTTGTATGAGTTGTTGAGCGCAGCGAAAAATTTGATAGCATAAAATATAAGGATCTGTGATCCGCAAAACTTCCTATGTAAAAATAAAGAGGTATGCATTTCGGATCGCAAATTAGCTTCGCTGACCGTTGGTTCTAATATTCAATTCCGGCAGATTAATTTTATTGATTGTCGGCTGCGCTCGGCATAACCAAATATAATTTGCTTCTGCTCTCGCTTGCACGACAATTGCAAATCAGCCGGCACATTAGCCTTGTTGCGAAACAACTTCTTATAGCTGTTATCCGTTGTTTATAACCCACAAGACAAAAGCTGTTATTAATCCACAAAGCATTTGACTTTAACTCCTTTAACTACTCTAACTCCTTTAACTCCTAATGATAAAAGGCATATGTCTTAACTCCTTACCTTCATAACTCCTTTAACTCCTAAATAATAAATTCCCCCTTCCCCCTCCCTTTCCCAATTATTTTTGTATATTTGCGATACGATACCAATTATTCTTATCAACATTGAAAACAAAGATATTATTAATACTTATCATTATGGCAACACACATTTCGCAATCATGTTCACACAATACAGCCGACAGGCGGATGCCGGCCGTTGCAGGACAGTTTTATTCAGCCTCGGCAGACACACTTGCCGATGATGTCGACGGCTTTTTGAAGTCAGCCGGAGTAAGTCCGGCGACAGACGTGCGCGCCATTATTGTGCCCCATGCAGGCTATGTCTTCTCGGGATCAATGGCAGCAATGGCATATATGCGCATCAATCCGGCGCAACGCTATAAGCGCGTGTTCCTGTTGGGACCGAGCCATAAGGCAGCCTTCGACGGCGCATCCGTTAACAGCCAGTTCGGCGCTTACGCCACGCCCCTTGGCGATGTAGCAGTCGACCTCGACGTATGTGAGAGTCTGCTCCGTGCCGACAGCGTGTTCTGCTGTCTGCCAAAGGCTCACGACGCCGAGCACTGCCTTGAGGTGCAGTTGCCTTTCCTGCAGCGCCGTTTGGACAAGGTGCCGCCGATAGTACCTATAATAATAGGTACGCAGGACATCAACAAGCTGGAGCGTGTGGCAAAGGCATTGCAGCTATATTTTACTGCCGACAACCTGTTTGTCATAAGCAGCGACTTTTCTCATTATCCCCGTTACACTGATGCCCTTGATGTTGACGGCATCACGGGGCGAGCCATCGAGAAAGCCTCGCTCACCGAGTTTATCGCCGCACTTAACGACAACGCCTCGCGCCACATATCCAACCTCTACACGAGTGCTTGTGGACAGTCGCCCATAGCCGTGCTGCTCATGATGATGGGCAACGGCGGCGCGCTCACAATGGAGCATCTGGGATATTGCAACTCGGGCGACTCACCTTATGGCGACCACGACGGCGTTGTGGGCTATCATGCCTTTGCCGTTACGGGCGGAAAAGCTAAGGACAACGCAACTGAAAACGACACGGCGTTCAGTCTTACGGCTGACGAGAAGCGCACCCTGCTCAGCATTGCGCGCCGTACAATAGATAACGAGCTGAACGGCAGCGGTCTTCAGCCGTGCGACACCACGCAGCTTGACGATGCGCTGAAAGCACGCTGTGGAGCCTTCGTGACGCTTACTTCAGGCGGCCGTTTGCGCGGATGCATAGGCAATCTTGTCGGTCACCGTCCGCTTTACGCCACGGTTATGGCAATGGCTAAGTCGGCAGCCTTCGAGGATCCTCGCTTTTATCCCGTGCGCAAGGACGAGCTTGACGGCATAAAGATAGAGATATCTGTGCTGTCGCCGCTGCGCCGCATATCATCTATAGACGAGTTTCAGCTCGGCCGCCATGGCCTGTTTATCGTCAAGGGCGCCAGTTCGGGCACGTTTCTTCCGCAGGTTGCCGGCGAGACGGGATGGACAAAAGAAGAGTTCTTCGGCCACTGCTCGCGCGACAAGGCAGGACTTGGCTGGGACGGATGGCGCGATGCCGAGTTGTATGTATATGAAGCCGAAGTGTTCGGCGAGGACGACCTGAAATAAAACATTATGAATATGGAGTGTGAAGCTGAATATTATGAAGTTGCCGAGGGCGGCAATGTAGTGTGCCGTCTGTGCCCTCACGGCTGCCGCCTTGCCGACGGCGAGCGGGGCAGATGCCGCGGCAGGGTTAACCGCGGCGGCCGTCTCATTGCCGAAGGCTATGGCCGTGTGTGCGCTTTGCAGGTAGATCCCGTTGAAAAGAAGCCACTGCTGCATTTTCATCCCGGCGGCAGCTGTCTGTCACTGGCTGTGGCAGGGTGCAATCTTTCGTGTCTTAACTGTCAGAACTGGAACATCTCACAGGCGTCGCCTGCAGGCGTTCCTTACCGGCAGCTCAGCGCCAATGACGTGGTTAGGCTCGCTGAGGCGAACGGATGCGGCATGGTGGCATACACCTACACCGAACCGCTCACATGGTATGAGTTTACGCGCGACTGTGCCGTGGCGTGCCATGAGCGCGGACTTAAGAACATACTCGTTACGGCAGGCTATGTCAACCCTCGTCCGTTGGCCGCTCTGCTGCCTTATATCGATGCCGCCAACGTAGACCTGAAGTCGTTTTCCGACGACATCTACCGCTCTGTCAGCGGCGTTCGCCTTGCCCCTGTGCTTAACACGCTTAGGAGCATGCTCGGTGCCGGCGTGTGGCTTGAGATAACCAACCTCGTTATACCCGGCGTCAACGACGACATCGGCATGATATCCCGTATGTGCCGCTGGCTTGTCGACAACGGTTTTGCCGACTGTCCTCTTCATTTCAGCCGCTTCTTTCCGCAGTACAAGATGCAGGGCAGCATGTCGGTGCTTGTATCTACGCCCATGGGCGTTAAGGATGAGGCTGCCCGCTTTGAGCCTACGCCCGTGTCTGTTCTCATAGAGGCGCGTCGCGCGGCTTATGCTGCCGGCATGCATTATGTGTATATAGGCAACGTTGCGCTGCCCGGCGCCTCAGATACCTTCTGTCATCATTGCGGCGCTCGCGTCATAAGCCGCAGCGGCTATGATGTAGACGTGCGCGGTTTCAGCGGCTATTGCCCCGAATGTGGCGCAAAAATAGCAGGTGTTTGGTAGGGCTTGTTAATTTGTGGAAATGATTGTTTTTATTTAGTGAGAATGGTTATGTTTGTAGATAAAATGAGGATTATGGTTTAGCAGGCAATTTTGTCTGAGTTGTATCGTTTGCTGATTTGTAGCTTAATGTGCGTAATCCCATAGCCTGAATGTGCTTTGTGCGTTCCACGTGTTATTATTCTTTTTTGGTGATGCTGTTGTTGCGGATGATGTATAACAAAAAAAGGAGTACCGTTTGGTACTCCTCTGTGATCCGTTTGGGGCTCGAACCCAAGACCCCAACATTAAAAGTGTTGTGCTCTACCAGCTGAGCTAACGGATCATCTTATCCATTCGTTCTGTAAAGCGAGTGCAAAGGTATGGACTTTTTTTGAATTCTCCAAATTATTTTGCAACTTTTTTTGATTTTTCTTCATTTTGTGGCCTTTCGCCCCCTTCTTTGGTGATATATCGCTGATAATATGCTATAAGAATGGTGGTGAGCGGCAGTGCTATGATGAGGCCGATGAAACCTAAAAGGGTGCCCCATACTGAGAGCGACAGCAGCAGGATGGCTGGATTGAGGCCCATGGCCTTGCCCATTATCTTGGGAGTTACAACCATGTCGCTGATTATCTGTACGATGCAGAACACTGCCACGGCGCCTGCAAGGATTATCCAGAAGTTCTGTCCCGTGTCGGCAGCCTTGAGCAGGGCAAGGAACACTGTCGGTATAAGGGCGAAGGTGTGAAGATAAGGCACAAGATTCATTATGCCTATCATTATGCCGAGGCCTATAGCCATAGGAAAGTCGATTATGGTGAAGCCTATGCAGAACATTATGCCCATGCAGAGCGACACGAGCGACTGGCCGCGGATATAGTTGTTAAGCTCGCGCTCCACATCCTCCATAAGCTCCTTCCAGAACGGACGCACCTTCTGCGGGAATATCTTTATCCATTTGGTTGAAAGAGCCTCATAGTCGAGCAGGATGAAGAACATATACATAAGCGTGATGAGCGACGCCACAATGCTTATGATTATGTTTGCCGTCTGTCCCAATACGCTGAAAAGCTTAGGCATGGCGCTCCTGATGGCTTCGGTAACGTCTTTCTGCTTGAAAAACTGTTGTATCTCATGCCGGTTGTCCTCAATCCATTGACGTATGGTGCTTGGAAAATTGTTGATGTGAGTTGTCTGATGCAGGTAGCGCGACAGCACGTCGCCTAGCTTGTCAAACTGTTCAAGCATCGGCGGAATGATGAGATAGAATATGCCTCCGATTATAGCAATGACGAAAATCAGCGTTACTATGATCGACAAAGCCCTTGTGGGCACGTGCATCTTGTATTGCACGAACTTTACGATGGGGTAGAGCAGGTAAGCCAGTAGCCATGCCACGAAGAACGGCAGCAGCACGTTGCTAAGATAGTTGGTGATGAACAATATTGCTCCTATAAGCAGGGCTATGAGCATCCACCGTATGAATTTGTCGAAAGTGATTTTCTCTTCAAGCATATATCTTAATGTGTTTTGTCTTTGTTTTTGTCTTCGGCAAGCGCCTTGCGGTAACATTCGCGGCAGAGCGGTTCGTATTCAGCCTGCTCGCCGAGCATCACGCGCTTGTCGTTGGCCACGAGCCTGTGGCTTACATAAGCCAGCGAGCCGCATCTTACGCAGATGGCATGCACCTTGGTCACCTCGTCGGCAATGGCGCACAGGGCAGGAATAGGTCCGAAGGGGACGCCCTTGAAGTCCATGTCGAGTCCCGCAACGATTACACGTATGCCCTTGTTTGCAAGTTCGTTGCATACCTGCACCAGTCCGTCGTCGAAAAACTGCGCCTCGTCTATGCCAACCACGTCGATGTCTGACGACAGCAGCAGTATGGATGACGATGAGTCGACAGGCGTGCTCATTATGGAGTTGCGGTCGTGGCTTACCACCTCAATCTCTGAATAGCGCGTGTCGAGGGCGGGCTTAAAAATCTCCACTCTCTGTTTAGCAAACTTGGCGCGTCTCAGTCGCCTTATAAGTTCCTCGGTCTTGCCCGAGAACATCGATCCGCACACAACTTCTATTCTTCCCGGGCGGTGTGCTTCGCCTGCCAGATTGTTGTCCATTATGGCGCAAAATTACAAAGACGTTTTAAAAATTGCAAAGAAATATAGCGTTTTTTTGCACTCATGGATTATTTAACTTATATTTGTGGCGAATTATGGGCTTGTTATATATAGTACCCACACCGGTGGGAAATATGGAGGATATGACGCTCAGGGCCATACGCATCTTGAAGGAAGCCGACCTGGTTTTGGCAGAGGACACCCGCACGTCGGGCATACTGCTCAAGCACTTTGATATAAAGAACCAGCTCATGGCTCACCACAAGTTTAACGAGCACGGCACGTCAGCGTCGATAGTGGAACGTCTTAAGGCCGGAGCCACAGTGGCTCTTATAAGCGACGCCGGCACGCCCGGCATAAGCGATCCGGGATTTTTCCTGGTCAGAGAGGCTGTCAATGCCGGCATCACGGTGCAGTGTCTTCCGGGCGCTACGGCTTTTGTTCCGGCGCTTGTCGCGTCAGGTCTGCCTTGCGACCGTTTCTGCTTTGAGGGATTTCTGCCACAGAAGAAGGGGCGCGCCACACGTCTTGAAAGTCTGCGCGACGAAACGCGTACAATGATATTCTATGAGTCGCCTTACAGAGTGCTGAAGACTCTTGAGCAGTTTGTAGAGTATTTTGGCGAAGACCGCAGGGTGAGCGCCTGCCGTGAAATATCAAAGATACATGAGGAGAGCGTTAGAGGCACTCTGGCAGAGGTTATAGCCCATTTTAAGGAAACAGAGCCTCGCGGCGAGTTTGTAATCGTTGTGGCGGGCAAAAATATTAAAGAACGAAAACCTAATAATTGACAGCATTATGAAAAAGGTATTATTTATTGCGGCTTGTTTTATGGCTTTGGTCGCATGTAACAACGAGAAAACAGGTTCAAATCTGCCTCAAGTAAGCCAAACAGACTCTTTGCAGAAGATAATAGAGCAAAAGGACAATGAGATAAATGACATGATGGGACTCCTGAATGATATTGACGAAGGATTCCGTCAGATTAACGAAGCTGAAAACCGCGTAAGCGTGGCGAAGGACGGCGAGGGCGCCGACAAAAAACAGCGCATACGCGAGAACATACAGTTCATTCAGCAGCGCCTTGCCCAGAACCGTGAACTGATAGAGAAACTGCGCAAGCAGGTGCGTGAAAGCTCCGTAAAGGGCGACGAGATGAAGCGCACTGTAGAGAATCTGGTTAAGCAGCTCGAAGACAAAGACAACCAGCTGAAAGACCTGCGCGCACAGCTTGAAGCTAAGGACATACACATTGAGGAGCTTGACATGACAATCAATTCGCTCAACAAGGACGTTACTAACCTGAAGGGCGAGAGCGAGCAGAAATCGCAGACTATAAGCAATCAGGACAAGCAGCTCAACACAGCATGGTATGTGTTCGGAACAAAGAAGGAGCTGAAGGAGCAGAAGATTCTTGTAAACGGAAAGGTGCTGCAGGGCAACTTCAACAAGAGTTACTTTACAAAGATAGACATACGTGTTGAGAAAGAGATTAAGCTCTACTCTAAGTCGGCAAAGCTCCTGACCATGCATCCGTCAAGCAGCTACACGCTTACACGCGACTCTAAAGACCAGTATGTGCTGCGCATAACCAATCCGCAGATATTCTGGAGCACAAGCAAATATCTTGTAATACAGGTTAGATAAATATTGGCAGAATATATTATCCTGACTTCTGCGTAAGCATTTATTGGCCGGGCAATATCCAAATCAGATATTGCCCGCCAATTTTTTTATTTATGTGTCAACTTATACTCTTATATCAGCTTTATTCCTGTTGACGAAATGACAGTTTTTGTGTTAAATTTCAGTTCTGGCTTTCTGCTTTGAGAAAAAATGCTTATATTTGTATAATTATTTATCATAATTGTAATAAAATTAACAGTTTGCATGTAAGTCAAAATATGACCGGCACCGGATTTATCGTCGGTGATGTTCATCATTTTGTAGAGGCGATAACCATAAGCCTCTGTGCAGAAAACACCACATTAAGCAACATTTGTATTGTTGTATGATGCAGGTGCTGTGGAATACAAAGAACTTAAAATTTTTTATTATGGTGTAAAAGCGTGGTATTGAAAAATGCGAGAGGGTAATTATGGCGAAAAGTTTATCAATTAAAAAAACTTATCGACCATGAATGGCAATATTATTAAGAGTAAGCTGCTGTTTGCGCTATTCGTTTTTATGCAGACTTTCTGTAGTGTTTATGCACAGAACAGCGGTTTTAATTTAAAAGGCCGTGCTTGTGAGAGAGACGGCAAATCTGGCATTGGATATGCCACAGTGAAAGTATACAACAATACCGACAGCGTGTCGGTGTATCGTGGAGTGGCCGACGAGGCCGGAGCATTCAGTATAGGCGGCGTGGCCGCCGGCAATTACCGTGTGGAAGTTACCTGTGTAGGGTATGAGAATTATGCAGCACGCGTAGATGTCGGTGCAGATACTGATATGGGCATAATCAAGCTTAACGAAGACAAAAACATGCTTGACGGGGTGACGGTTATGGCCGAATACTCTAAAGTGAAACCTACGGGCGATGTGGTTGTTCAGGTGAAGGGCAATCCTATGGCCAAGGGCAAGACTCTTGTGGACTTTATGCGTTATCTGCGCGACCTTGACGTTGCAGACAACAGTATAAGTGTGCGCGGCAGAGAAAACACCCTTATATATGTAGACGACCGTAAAGTGAGCTTTGAGCAGTTAAAGTCTATAGATCCGTCAATGATCGACCGCATTGAGATAATACCTCATGCCGATGCGTCTTACGGAATAAATGCCAGGGGAGGCATAGTAAAAGTGCATCTGCGCAGCGAGGGCGGACTGCTCGGTTCGGTGTCGATGTATGGCGAGGCCGACTATTATTCGCCGGTAAGGTTCTCTCCGGGATTTAATCTTCTTTACTCTAAAGGAAAGATAAGCATCGGAAACTTCTTTGACTCGCGTCCGTATGAGCGTTACAGACAGGAATATTCAGAGACAAGCGTAGATGAAGGCGTGAAGAACGAAACACACATAAAGGGTTTCAGCTACGGCAGGTCGCTTGATGAAAATCTTTCGTTCAGATACTCGTTCAACAAGTTTGACCGCATCGACGTTTACGGCGGCGTTGGCATTGGCAGAGGCGACAGCCGTCAGACCAGTGTCAGCAGCGATTCGGAAACGAAGATGAGCACCAATGACAATAATAGAAATTATAACGCCGGACTGAAGTTTGTTAAGGGGCTATCTGCTGATGGAAAAAACTATTTCGTTCTTAAGACCGAATATAACAAGAGCTTCGAAAATACCGACAACCGTTATGCGGTAGACATCACGTCCGACATGGCACATCGCAAGTATAATCTTGACGGCGTTTCGGTTGAACCTTATGTTTCGGTTGACTTGACTAAAATGTCAACGCTTTCTGCCGGATTAAATTATTATTATCTTATAGACCGGCATCAGAGTCAGGGTACTGAGACTTTGGACTATGTTTCTGACATGCGCTTTGTCAATAAAGGACACGACTGCGCTGCGTGGGCAAGCTATGGCATCACGATAGGCAAGCTGTATATGAGGGCAGAGTTAAACTATATGTGGGGCGAACAGATATATAAGGACTATCTTTCTCCTGAAAACAATGTCACCAATATAGAGAGAGGTCTGTTTCCTACTTTTGTATTTCAGTGGAACATTAATCAGGATAAAGGGCGCTTCCTCAATATAGGCTATTTCCGCTATTACTCTTATCCAAATTATTATTACCGTTCGCCGGAGGTGGTATGGCAGAACAGCCAACTTTACAGCGTGGGTAATCCGTCGCTGAAGATGCAGACATATAACCAGATGCAGGTGTATTTCTCGCTGAACAAGTCTTGGTCGGCAGATTATAGTATGGATTTCGGCAACGACTTGGTTAAGGTGCTGATGCAGCCTGACGTAAGTCGCCCGGGCGTATATTTTACGCGTCCTGAGAATGCGGGTACCAGTATGAATCATACGCTAAGACTTACATATTCGGGCCGTCTTTTCAGTTTCTGGTACAGCCGAAACACTCTCGGAGCTGTGTACATGGAGGAGAAAATGCCGGGACGAAAGGTGAGCAACGCCAACATCTCGTTCCGTACAGACAATGATTTCACGATATACAAGGGTATTGGACTTACCATGGCAATGAGCGCTACGAGCAAGACCGAAACTCTGAGCTATGAGAACAATGCAACATATAAAATAAACTTCGGTGCCTATGCTTCGCTGCTGAAAGACAAGCTGTCGCTTAACTTTGTATGGAGTAACGTGTTCTACAACAAGAATAAGATGAAAATGTATGGTGACGGATGGGAGGTTACGCGCCTTACGCTGCATTCAAGAACGCGTCTGATGCTTACGGCGACATGGAATTTCAGTCTTGGCGCTAAGATAAAGAAAGTCAATCTGCCTACATCATCAGGAATGTATAGGGAGACGCCTACATTGTAATTCTGTTAGGATTAAGTCAGGTAGAGCTTATAATAAACGGCAACCTGACAGCCTTAGTATAAACGCAAAGAATGTGTTGACAGCCTTTTGCCGACACATTCTTTGCGTTTATTGTATATGGCGCTTTCATCTTTATCCGTGATAAAGCGCTGAGAGGATAATCGTTAATGGTGTATGATTAGATGCTTGCGTTTATCTCTTCCCTTTAAAAAACTCCTGCATCATTGTTCTGCATTCATCTTCAAGCACTCCTGCCTTAACTTCAGCCTTTGGATGAATGGCCTTTGGAGCATAGATGTGAAATCCGCGCTTGTCGTCAGGCGCTCCGTACACTATGCGCTTTATCTGCGCCCAGCCGATGGCTCCTGCGCACATAGGGCACGGTTCAACGGTTACGTACAGCGTGCAGTCGGTGAGATACTTGCCGCCCATAAAGTTTTCGGCGGCTGTTATGGCCTGCATTTCGGCGTGGGCAGTTACGTCGCACAGCGTTTCTGTCAGGTTGTGGGCACGTGATATTATGCGGTCTTTACACACAATAACAGCTCCTATTGGTATTTCTCCTGCCTCCTTTGCAGCCTCTGCTTCTGCAAGAGCCTTACGCATAAACTGTTCGTCCTTCTTCTGTTGTGAGTCTTGTTTGCCTTCTTCGTTGTTATTTATGCCGTTGTTTGTCATATCTTTGTTTTTGTGCAAAAATACAACATTTCGCAATAACAGCCTTTGATGTATAGCAGAAAAGTTGTATTTTTGCATTACAGCCGCAGTGCCGTCTTGCATGGCGGAGCGTTGAGGCTGGCTTGTGTTATTTAAACAACATGAAAAACTCATGGCAGAGCATAACAATATAGGGCGTTGGGGCGAGCAGAAGGCCGCCGAATATCTTGAGCAGCACGGCTTCAGGATAATATGGAAAGACTGGCGCGACGGGCACCGCGACCTCGACATAGTGGCAATCGATGCCGACAATCTGGTGGTTGTCGAGGTAAAGACCAGGCGCAATGCCGATTTTATGGCGCCAGAACAGGCTGTAGACGCCCGAAAGATACGCAACCTTAGTCTGGCTGCGGCAAAGTTTGTAAGGTCCAACAACATCGAGATGCCTGTGCGCTTCGATATTGTGTCTGTTACAGGAACGCCCGGCGGACCTTGTGAGATTAATCATATTGAGGATGCTTTTCTGCCCATGGCTTATTGAAACAATGGAAGATATAAAGATAATAAAGGTTGACGAGACCAGCTCCACTAACGACTTGATGCGTGAATACTCAGGCGAGGAAGGCTTGATTATGACTGTAGGCGTTGCCGCTTTCCAGTCGGCAGGGCGCGGTCAGGGCGAAAACAAGTGGGAGAGTGAGCGCGGCAAGAACCTGACATTCAGCATTAAGGTTTATCCTGTAGGTGTGCCTGTCGTTCGTCAGTATGTTATGCTCGAGGCTGAGTCGCTTGCCATACGTGATGCCGTTGCCGAATATGTGGACGGCGTAACGATAAAATGGCCTAACGATATTTACTGGCGCGACAAAAAAATCAGCGGCACTCTCTCTGAATGTACAATCAGCGGAAACCATGTCGGCAGTTGTATTCTCGGCACCGGAATAAATATTAACCAGCGCAAGTTTGTTGGCGATGCTCCCAATCCCGTTTCGTTGGCTCAGATATTGGGACATGATGTAGATGCCGACAAGGTGCTCGATGTTCTGCTCCGCCGTTTCGAGATTTATCTCAGTATGGTCAATGAAGGCCGTTATGACGAGATAGCGTCGCTTTATTCTGCTGCTCTTTACCGTCGCAGCGGCCGTCATGCCTACAGTGATGCCGGCGGCGACTTCATGGCGGAGCTTGAATGTGTTGAGCCAGACGGTCATCTTGTTCTTCGGCGCGATGACGGAAGCCTGAGCCGATATGCGTTTAAGGAGGTGAAATATGTTTTATAATGAAGTAGTTAAAGTAGTTAGAAGTAGTTAAAGTAGTTAAAGTCATATGCCTTGTTGATAAAGAATTACTAATAAAGCAGTAAATATAATTTTAAAAGTTGCATCAATATTTACCAATGCAAGTATTTAAAGCTGCAAATAATTAAGAGCGGATACAGAGCAATAAAGCATATGACTTTAACTCCTTTAACTCCTTCTAACTCCTTTAACTCCTAAACGATTAAATAATTATGGCAAAGTACAAAAGAATTTTATTGAAACTTAGTGGCGAAAGCCTGATGGGAAAACAGAACTTTGGTATCGACCCGGAACGTCTCGGCGATTATGCACGACAGATAAAGGAAGTGCACGAGATGGGCGTGCAGATTGGTATCGTTATCGGCGGCGGCAACATATTCCGCGGACTCAGCGGCGCAGGCAAGGGCTTCGACCGCGTTAAGGGTGACCAGATGGGTATGTGCGCAACAGTTATCAACTCGCTCGCACTCAGTTCTGCTCTCGGTGCTGTGGGCGTTAAGACAAAGGTGATGACAGCAATACGCATGGAGCCTATAGGCGAGTTCTACAGCAAGTGGAAGGCTATTGAGGCTATGGAGGCAGGATATGTTTGCATATTCTCAGCCGGAACAGGCTCTCCCTATTTCACAACCGACACTGGTTCGTCGCTCCGCGGTATTGAGATTGAGGCCGACGTCATGCTTAAAGGCACACGTGTTGACGGCATATATACAGCCGACCCGGAGAAAGATCCTACTGCAGTGAAGTTTAAGGACATTACTTATGACGAGATTTACACACGCGGACTGAAAGTTATGGACCTTACCGCAACAACAATGTGCAAGGAAAACAATCTGCCTATCTATGTCTTCAACATGGATGTTGTAGGTAACCTGAAGAAGGTTATGAACGGCGAGGAGATAGGTACGCTGGTTCACAACTGATAATTTATACGTGCGCCATCATTTTGTGCTGCCGTCTTTGCCACACATCATGTGGCAAAAGACAGTTGTCAGCGTTATATTCTTAATGGCGCATAAACGTAAAAAAATAAAGAAGCCGTTGCTCTTTACGCATAAATATCTATGCTTTGAGCAACGGTTTCTTTATTTTTTTGTGTATTAAGATACTTTATTTCGTGCATTATAAAGCTTATAGGTCGAGACTTATTCCCTCGTTGTCAATCTTTTTATATTCTTTTCCGTTTACTGTTACGTTGGCAGAGTTGCGGGCGTTGAAGTTCTTTCCCTTAGACTCAACATTGATATCGTTCAGTTTCACACCGTCGGTGTTGTTGATTACAATGCCCTCCTTGGTGTTGTTAATCTCCAGGTCGGTCAGAGTGATGTTTTTAACAGGCATCTCCGGCAGTCCGTTGAAGTAAGCGGCACGGCGCGCTCCGCGGCATGTTATGTGTTTGATGTTGATGTCGCGGAAACAAGGTGTTGTTTCGTCGACCTTTACCTTCTGTACGTTCTGCTGTTTGGCTTCATCGCCGTCGGCAAGAGCTTCCACAGCCGATTTGCCTCCATAGTAAAGGTCGAAGGTTATGGCGTCGGTCTGAATGTCGAACATCGAGATGTTGTTGATGTAGATGTTCTCAACCACGCCGCCGCGTCCGCGTGTACTCTTGAAGCGCAGACCAACGTCGGTGCCGAGGAACTGGCAGTCGGAAACATATATGTTCTTCACGCCGCCGCTCATCTCGCTGCCTACAACAAAGCCGCCATGACCCTTGAACACGGTGCAGCCGTTAATCAGAACATTCTCGCACGGTATGCCGCGCTTGCGTCCGTCGGCATCCTTGCCGCTCTTGATGCAGATGCCGTCGTCGCCTACATCGAATGAGGAGTTTACAATCAGGGCATTCTTGCATGATTCAAGGTCGAGTCCGTCGCCGTTCTGTGCGAAAGCCGGGTTTCTTACCTGTACATCTTCAATCAGCACATTCTCGCACATCAGCGGATGAATGTTCCATGAAGGAGAGTTCTGGAATATTACACCGTTGAGCCAAACGTTCTTGCAGTTTACGAGACTTATCATCACCGGGCGCAAGAAGTGTCTTATGCTGTGCCACTCTTCATCGCTCAGGTTGCCCTTCGGCACATTCATGTTGCTCATCGAGTCGCCCTTGAGCGCACCTTCAGACGGGAACCAATATTTTTTATTCTTGAACGCACCGCCACGCGAAGTAAACTCTTTCCATTGCTTGTCGGTAACCTTCTCGCGTTTCACCGGGCGCCAGTATTCACCGTTGCCGTCAATAACTCCGGCTCCTGTTATAGCCACGTTTACAAGGTTATGGCCTGATATTGGCGACTGGCAGCGGCGTGTGTCAAGTCCTTCGAACGACGCGTTGATAAGCGGATAGAGGTCGATGTCGGGCGAGAACAATATTACGGCTCCCTTGTTGAGATGCAGGTTGATGTTGCTCTTCAGTGTTATGGGGCCGGTGAACCATACGCCCTGAGGTACGACAAGTTTGCCGCCGCCCTGTTTCTCAAGAGCCTCAATGGCCTTGGCAAACGCTTCGGTACACAGCGAAGAGCCGTCGCCCTTTGCTCCGAAGTCCTTCAGATTAACCTCATTGTCGGGAAACACGGGTGCCGTAACCTGTTGCATCTTGAATGGAAGATTGTCGTACAGACTGCTGTATTTGTCTGTTCCGGCGGCGCTTGCGCTGAGCGTAAGCAGGCATGCACACACCATTAAGAAAATTTTTCTCATGTATATGTAAAATGTTAAGTTAGTAGATCGTTGTAGTTGTATTGCCCTCAGCGGACTGTTGCTTTTCGTAGCTTGCTTAAAGCCTATTTCTCCTCCTCATAGTCGACATATTCGCCCTCGCTCTTCGAGAATATCTTGCGGTTCATCTCGTCGGGTGTACGCCGGTCTATTATTATTTCTTCCTCAGTGCTTGTACGGCTATATTGCTGCCTTTCTGCGGCCCTGTCATTGTCTTTGCCCTTGAAACTGTTAAACTGTTTCTTCACGCTATGCACTGTGCGGTATATTTTATATGCCACAATGCCTACGACAATGAAAACTGCAAGCAGGATGAGAAATAAGAAATTTAATAAAGCTGCAATCATTTTTTGTTCTTTATATTAAGATAAACCGACAGTATCACATACCACGCGATAATGATGGCAAAGGCCGAGATGTTGAAGATGATGAGCAGGGGCACGCAAGTTATGAGGAAAATGTATTTAACCTCGTTGCCTTTCCATCCCCACTGCTTGAACTTCAGCGCGAACATAGGTATTTCGCTGACCAGCACATAGCTGCAAAGGAATATGAGCAGCAGCATGACAGGAACCATCCACGGCGACGACTCGAGCACATCTGACGCTCCTACGATGAGCGAGCCCCAGAACAGGGCATTGGCAGGTGTGGGCATGCCTATGAACGATGTAGTCTGCCGTTCGTCAAGATTAAACTTGGCAAGGCGCAGCGCCGAGAACGCAGCCATGATGAAAGCGACGAAAGGCAGCACCGTGCGCAGCGGCTCGAGAAACGACGGATAGTCCATCACGCCGAGCTGATAAAATGCCATTGTAGCCGGCGCCATGCCGAATGTGATGTCGTCGGCAAGCGAGTCAAGCTCCTTTCCGATGGGCGACGACACTTTTAGCAGTCGTGCGCTCATGCCGTCGAAGAAGTCGAACACGGCTCCGATTATAATAAACGTCAGTGCCATATGAGGCTGTCCGCCAAAGGCGTAGGCCGTAGCTATGCAGCCCGAAATAAGGTTGCAGCATGTGATAGCGTTCGGAATATTTCTAACTATGATGTTTGCCATAATTTAACAATGTTATCGGCCGTGTCTTTTCCTTCAGAGAAAGAGCGGCTGTATGTTTATTTAAGCCGTGCAATAACTGTGCGGTTGCCTGTTGTAGCCTGTCCCATCTTTACGCATACTTCAGTTCCGAGTGGCAGATACACGTCAACGCGCGAGCCGAATTTGATAAATCCCAGATGCTCGTCGATGTAGCAGTCTTCTTCAGGCTTGGCGTAGGTTACTATTCGTCTTGCCACAGCGCCAGCTATCTGACGGCACAGCACGTCTGTGCCTTCGGGAGTTTCGAGCATCACGTCGGCATGCTCATTCTCCTCGCTGGCCTTTGGCAGCCATGCCTTGTGGTAGTTGCCGTTCTGATGATGAACGAATTTCACTTTGCCGTCAACCGGGAACCAGTTGGCGTGAACGTTGAACAAGCTCATGAAGATGCTTATCATAAGACGTTTGTCGTGAAAATACTCATCTTCAAAAACCTCCTCGATAACCACCACTTTTCCGTCTGCCGGAGCCACTACCACCTTTTCGGTCTCGCCGTCGAAGTAGCGCTTGGGGCATCTGAAGAAGTTTACCACTATGGAATAGATTACGCCAAAGACGACCACAAAGCTCCAGAACGGAATTTTGTTGTCGACATAGAACCACAGAATCAAGGCTATGGCTACATACGCAGTGAGTCCGTAGAACAGCGTGTCTGTGCCCTCTCGATGAAGTCTTACGTTCTTAAGTTTCTTTATTCTTCTTCCCATAGTAAATTTTGAAGTGGAAAATTATTTGCAAAGGTACGCCTTTTTTGTGTAATTGGCAAATTTTTTGCTTTTATTATTATAAGTCACATAACTTGTAGTAAGCGTTTCATGCCAGCCTGTTTACGTCTTTATGCCCGTTTGTGTGGTGATTATTTGCTGCGAATATGTGTCTTTTCTTACGGGCATTTGTCGTGAAATACATGTGCCGTGAGATGGGTTGGTGTCTTTGTGGAGGTGTGTTGATGAAGCAATTATTGTGCATATAAAAAAACTTTGTCATTCTTTATTCACATTTTTCTCTATTGTCATCCAATCTTCAATTTATCTTACATTCTGATTTCTGTTGACGTTCTCATTCTGAAGAATTTGAAAAAATAAATTATTTGGTCGTGAAAAAGGCTGAATATCGTGTGCAAACATAATAATGTGAATGTCAGGATGTTACAATGATGTTGCCTGTTTTGTGCATTAAATTAATACGAAAAACGACCGAAAATTGATTAAAATCTACTCTAAAAAGGCAGTAATCCGTGATGTGAAATGATGCTTTTCGGCGGATAAAAGGCTGTCTTTCGTCACATAAAAGCATGCTTTTCGGTGATTTGTTCATGCTTTTGAGGTCTTTTATGTCTTGTTTTGCGCAATGCCGTTTCTGTTTCGCCTGAAAATCCTGACAAGTTCGCCGTGTCACAATGCAAGGCTTATGGCCATTAATGATGTCAAAGTAACACAACGGTCTTGCCGTTTGGTGATGTCCCGTACATGTGTTCGTCCGGTTGTCAGTGCGCGCGTATGTATAACGAATAAATATAAAAAACAATTCTCATAAGGTAATTTCACATTATTAATTTGGCTGTTTCATATTTTCAGAATAACTTTGACGCTCTAAAAGCGCAAATATTATTTATGCAAGATTTTGTCCATTTACACGTACATACTTATTACTCCATTCTTGACGGACAGTCGAGTGTGCAGAAACTTGTTGACAAGGCTGTGGCCGACGGCATGAAGGGCATGGCCATAACCGACCACGGCAACATGTTCGGCATAAAGGAGTTTTATAACTATTGCAAGAAGATAAACGGCAAGCTCACTGCCGAGGGCAAGGAGCCTTTCAAGCCAATCTTCGGATGCGAGATGTATGTGGCGCGCCGAAAAAAGGAGGACAAAGAGAAGGATAAGGGCGACATGGGAGGTAATCACCTCATTGTGCTTGCAAAGAATTACCACGGATACAAGAACCTTATTAAATTGGTATCGCGCGCGTGGGTTGACGGTTACTATATGCGTCCGCGTACCGACCACGCCGACCTTGAGAAATATCACGAGGACCTCATTGTATGTTCGGCATGTATAGCCGGCGAGGTGCCTTCAAAGATTCTTAAGGGCGACATCGAGGGAGCGCGCAAGACCATTGAATGGTATCACCGCGTGTTCGGCGACGACTATTATCTGGAGATACAGCGCCACAGGGTTACCGACCCGCATCAGCGTGCCAACCGTGAGACTTATCCGCTGCAAGTGCGCGCCAACAAGGTGATAATGGAACTGGCAGAGGAGTATGGCATAAAGGTTGTATGCACCAATGACGCCCACTTTGTTGACGAAGAGAACGCCGAGGCTCACGATCATTTGCTCTGTCTGTCAACGGGAAAGGATCTCGACGACCCTAACCGTATGCTGTATTCAAAGCAGGAGTGGTTTAAGACGCGCGAGGAGATGAACGCCGTGTTCAGCGATGTGCCCGAGGCTATGAGCAACACGCTCGAGATTCTTGACAAGGTTGAGACCTACAGCATCGACCATGCGCCTATCATGCCGTTCTTCCCCATACCTGAAGAGTTTGGTACGGAGGAGGACGTGCGCAGAAAATATACAGAGAAACAGCTTTACGACGAGTTTACTACCGACGAGAACGGCGAGAATCCGCTGTCGCCTGAGGAGGGTGAAAAGAAGATTAAGCGCCTCGGAGGCTACGAAAAACTGTACAGAATAAAGTTTGAGGCCGACTATCTTGCAAAGCTCGCCTACGACGGAGCTAAGCGCCTGTATGGCGATCCGCTGCCCGAGGATGTGGCAGAGCGAGTGAAGTTTGAGCTGCACATCATGAAGACGATGGGTTTCCCCGGCTACTTCCTCATCGTGCAGGACTTCATCAACTCGGCGCGAGACAAGCTCGGAGTGATGGTAGGTCCCGGACGTGGATCGGCTGCTGGTTCGGTTGTTGCCTACTGTCTGGGTATAACCAAGATCGACCCTATAAAATACGACCTTCTGTTTGAGCGTTTCCTTAACCCCGACCGTATATCGTTGCCTGATATTGATACCGACTTCGATGATGACGGACGCGGAAAGGTGCTCGAATGGGTGGAGGACAAATACGGACACGACAAGGTGGCGCACATCATTACCTACGGCACCATGGCCACGAAAAACTCTATTAAGGACGTGGCGCGTGTGGAGAAGTTGCCGCTCGATGTGTCTAACCACTTGTGCAAGGCCATCCCCGACCGTCTGCCCGACGGACTGAAGATGAACCTGCCAAACGCCATTAAGTGCGTGCCCGAGCTGCGCGAGGCTGAGGCAAGTCCCGACCCGCAGCTCAGTAACACTATAAAATATGCAAAGATGCTTGAGGGCACCGTGCGCGGAACGGGTATACATGCCTGCGGAACAATTATCTGCCGCGACGCCATCAGCGACTGGGTGCCCGTCAGTACGGCCGAAGACAAGTCGGACCCGGGCCACAAGCTCCTTGCGACACAATACGACGGACACGTCATCGAGGAGACCGGACTTATAAAGATGGACTTCCTCGGACTCAGCACGTTGTCTATTCTTAAAGAGGCTGTTGAGAACATCCGCTTTACGCGCGGCATCGACGTAGACCTCGACAAGATACCTATCGACGACGAGCTTACATATAAACTCTATCAGGAAGGCCGCACCGTGGGCACGTTCCAGTTTGAGTCGGCCGGCATGCAGAAGTATTTGCGCGAGCTTAAACCTACGGTGTTTGAGGACCTTATAGCCATGAACGCCCTCTATCGTCCGGGACCTATGGACTATATCCCCTCGTTCATTGCCCGAAAGAACGGCAAGGAGGAGATAAAGTATGATATTCCCTGCATGGAGAAATATCTGAAGGACACTTACGGCATCACGGTGTATCAGGAGCAAGTCATGCTCTTGTCGCGTCAGCTTGCCAACTTCACCCGAGGCGAGAGCGACGCCCTGCGTAAGGCCATGGGTAAGAAGAAGAAGGACATCGTAGACGCCATGAAGCCTAAGTTTATCGAGGGCGGAAAGAAAAACGGACACGACCCGAAGGTGCTCGAGAAGATATGGGCCGATTGGGAGAAGTTTGCTTCTTATGCTTTCAACAAGAGTCACGCCACGTGCTATTCGTGGGTGGCTTATCAGACGGCTTATCTCAAGGCGCACTACCCGGCAGAGTTTATGGCGGGCAACATGAGCCGATGCCTTAACGACATAACGAAGATAACCAAGCTGATGAACGAATGTCAGGCCATGGGCATTGCCTGCATGGGTCCTGACGTTAATGAGAGCCGTCAGAAGTTCAGCGCCAACAAGAAAGGCGAGGTGCGCTTCGGCCTCGGAGCCATCAAGGGTATGGGCGAAGCCGCGGCGCAGGCCATAATAGACGAGCGCGAGAAGAACGGACAATATAAAGACATATTCGACTTTGTGCAGCGCGTCAATCTCTCGGCCGTGAACAGCAAGGCACTTGAAAGTCTTGTGCTCAGCGGCGCGTTCGACGGATTTAAGATTAAGCGTGAAAGTTTCTTTGCGCGCAACAATGACGGCCGCACGTTCCTTGAGTCGCTCATGCGCTACGGACAGCTGTATCAGCAGGAGAAGAACGAGTCGCAAAACTCTCTCTTCGGAGCTATGGAAGAAGTTGAGATAGCCACTCCGCCCATACCTGAGGCAGAGTCGTGGAGCGCCATAGAGAAACTTAACCGTGAGCGCGACCTCGTGGGCATATACCTTTCGGCGCATCCGCTCGACGAGTTTGAGTTTATTCTCAAGAATCTGTGCAACACTCAGTGTCAGGAGCTTAACGACCGCATAGAACTGGCAAAGAAACAGGAAGTGGTTTTGGGCGGCATCGTTACGGCCGTTAGAAGCAAATACACAAAGACCGGCAAGCCGTGCGGATTCGTTACTATTGAAGACTTCGACGGCTCGGGCGAGCTGGCCCTGTTTGGCGAAGAGTGGGGCAAGTGGCGCGGAATGCTTATCGAAGGATGCACGGTTATGGTGAAGGCGCAGTTTGTTCAGCGCTTCCGCAACAGCGACATGATGGAGATGCGAATAACCGACATACAGTATCTGCAGACCGTAAAGGACACTCAGGTGGAGAGAATAACAATAAAGCTCGATGCCGAAAAGCTCGACGACACCACCGTGTCAGACCTCGTTACGATAATAAAAGACAGTCCCGGTACAACGCAGCTGTTTTTCCAGGTCAGCGAGACGAGCGGCAGCAAGCCCTTTATGGTGCGCAGCCGCAAGGAGAAAGTGGATGTCAGCAAGGACCTTATATCTTTTATAAAGGGATGCGAGGCGCTCGACTATAAAATAAATTGACAAAAAATTACTGCATGTCCTGATGTCTGACAATTAGCCGCAAAGGCCGTGACGCGCAAAATATGGCATGGTGTTTGTTGGCAAAACAGTGAATACGGAAACCTATTATTAACATAATAAACAATAAAAGAAAAATGGAAAAAATTACAACAGAGAACTTTGAGAGTCTGAAGAATGGCGCACTGCCTTTAGTAGTTGATTTCTGGGCTACATGGTGTGGTCCTTGCCGTGCAATAGCACCTATCGTTGAGGAGCTGGCTAACGAGTACGAAGGCAAGATTGCAGTAGGTAAATGCGACGTAGAGGAGAACGACGACATCGCTATGGAGTTCGGTATCCGCAACATCCCTACAATCCTGTTCATCAAGAACGGTGAGGTTGTTGACAAGTTTGTTGGCGCAACAACAAAGGCAAAACTGCAGGAGAAATTTGAGGCTCTGCTGAAATAATAATTGCCTTAAGATATTTTTAGCGCGGAACGGCTGTAATGTTTTTTATGGCCGCTCCGCTTTTTTTATGTATATTGTAGCGCTCGTTTATGAGTGCGCTGTGTTGTTGTTTGTTGGGTATTAGGCACAGGTTGGTCTTTAATGATTAGTGTTTTTATGAAAAATTTTAATCAGACCATGCAGTATTTTTGTCCTTTTGATATCATATATAAAGGGCACTGATTATGCCCGGCATGGTTATATGGAAACAGAAGAACTTGTCAGAAGATGTAAGGATGGTGACAGGGGTGCGCTGGCGCTTCTGTATCATACCTATTCAGACAAGTTGTTCAGGATTTGTGCAGATATAGTTAAAGACAGAGACGCAGCTCAAGATTTGCTTCACGACGGTTTCATCATAATATTTTCTTCCATAGGTTCGTTGCGCAGTCCTGCCCGTCTTGAGGCGTGGATGAGCAGGGTGATAGCCAATCTCGCTGTGAAATATGTTAACGAAAGAAAGAACGGGCCTTTGACAGCATCTGTGGAAGACATGCCGGTTGAGGCTGAAGACGAATCGGGCAGATGCGATATCTCGCTTGATGAGCTTATGCGCATGATAGACATGCTGCCCGATGGCTACCGCAATGTGTTCCGTCTGTCGGTACTCGATGGCCTTTCGCATGACGAGATAGCCCGTATGCTCGGCATTAGGCCGCGCACGTCGTCATCACAGTTGCTCAGGGCACGTCTCAGTTTGCAGAAGATGATAACGGCCTACAGGGCGCGCCTTGTTTTGTTGCTGGCAGCAGTGGCTGTTTCAGTAGTGACGTTATTGCTCAGACAACCATTGAGACATACGGTAGAAGATGACATAACGGCAGTCAGTACAGACCGCAATGTCTCAGAGAATAGTGGCGTTGGGTCGAAATCAGATGTGCGTGCAGTATTGTCTGTAAACAGGCATGTATTACAGCAGAACTATGGTGAAGACATATTTGTCGTAGGGCCTGGGCCATTATGTCCGGCTGACACCTTATGTGTTGATGCCGTTGCCGAAAGTGTTGACGCTCTGTGCCGAATAGTCGTAAGTGGTTCGGCCGTAGCAGTTGAGCCGTCGCATGTCATAGCAGATGTTTCTCCTGCCAACACTTCATTTATTAACACCAGAACAGAAAGCCGGGACAGATGGCTGCTTGGATTCAGTTCGATGATGGAAAGGGCGTCGGACGTGATAATGCCGCGCATAATCGAGGTTATAGAACATGCCGTAGGCTCGGGCACAAGAATGGAGATTGAAACATGGGAACAGCTCGTTCATTATCTTACTTACGATGTTGACGAAAGTCTTGATCCGATAGAGCGCGACGCACTCTTGCGCATAGCGCTTATGAACAGCGGCAAGATTGTTACGCGAAAGAACTTTGAAAAGCCTTTGCAGTTGGGACTTAACTTCAATCGTCGCCTGTCTGACAGATGGAGCCTTGACATGGGACTCCGTGTTACACGGCACACCACCAATATGCTTACAGGCAATTCGGACACAACAAACATCAGCGAGCGTCAGCGTATATTTTATGTTGGCATACCCGTAAATGCCACTTACACGTTTATGCGGCGCGGCCCTCTGTCGGCTTATGTCACTGCCGGCATGGCTTTGGATGTTCCGTTCAGCTCAAAGTCAGATAAGCGTTATAACATTGACGGAAATATGGTGTTCAGCAGATCTGTGCATCTTGGTTTCACCGGCTTGCAGTGGTCTGTTGATGCAGGCATAGGGGTGGCTTATGAGATAGCTCCGCATTTTGAACTGTTCTTCAGTCCGCGTATAACGTGGTATATACCCAACGGCAGCAAGGCTGAAACCCAGTGGACTGATAAGCCTTTGCAGCTATCTTTTCCTTTTGGTATCCGTATCAGTTATTAAGCGTTGCCGGCTTTGAATAAAAGTTTTTTTTAAAAACTCGTCACTCATCACATTCCGGTATAACACGCTGACAAACAATGCATAATGGTGTGACGAGTTGGATTTTCAACTCATCACATTCGTCACATATAGCCATATGAATGTGTCGTTGTCCTGATTCCGGTTGACTTCAAACAAGTAATTTCCTGATTAAAGTTGACGCTGATAAGACTTATTACGCCATCGGTTGACTTAAATACCCAAGTTTTCATCATATACAGCCCTGTAGGGACACACCCCAGGTGTGTCCAACTCACGCATTACATAAAAATCCTCCGCATGATATAATTAAATATAAATATCTGTTATATAGATAGTTACATTAAAACTTAAACGAATCCTTGGGACAGCAATAAATCCGCATTATTCATCAAAATGATGTTACTGGCTATAAAATTTACACGTAACCGGGCTGTGGACGCACCTGGGGTACGTCCCTACGTTTGTTACCAACAAGACTAATGACTTTAACTCCTAGCTCACATCAGTGAGCGATAACTTATTTAACAACTATAACTCCTAAGAAATCTCTTCTAATTCCTTAAAAAACACTTCCAAAACCTCCCTGTGACGAGTTTAAAAACTAACTCGTCACGCTTTAACCGTCTGTCAGTCAACCGATTAAACGGCTTTGTGACGAGTGACGAGTTTTTTGAAAACTTTTTTATTTATACAGTGAATTATGTAAATCCTGTACAGCGTGTCATGTTCTTTTAATATAAAAGCATACCTTTTGCTTTGTCGTTTGCCGCATATTAGAGACCAAAAGATGCCCTTTCGCAATGTAAAAGGCCACCTTTTGCAGTACTTTTAAATATAAACCTGTAATTAGACTTTTGCCGGATTGCCGTTTGTCTTTGAAGAAAGTCGGGAAACGGATGCAGTATTTTCTGTCAGGGACACTCATAATGATGAGAACAAAAGACAGAAAAATATGCAGGCAAGACATTTAGACAGGCGCCGCTATTTCATGGAAGAGGCGGCCACGACAGAAAAATACTTTATACCATATCTTAGTAATTTTGTCGCAACACGTGGTGTTAACGTGCTTGAGGTAGGATGTGGCGAGGGCGGTAATCTGCTGCCCTTTGCGCGCAGGGCGTGCCATGTTACGGGGGTGGATATGTCGGAACTGAGAATCAGACAGGCGCAGACTTATTTTAAGGAAGAAAATGCCACGGCAGAGCTTGTGTGTAGCGACATTCTTAATTATGACAGTTGCGGCCGCAGTTTTGAAATTATCATAATGCACGATGTTGTGGAGCATGTGCCCGACAAGGCTGCCTTGCTGTCAAAACTCCGCGTCATGCTGGCTCCTCATGGTGTGGTGTTTGTGGCTTTTCCGCCCTGGCAGATGCCTTTCGGCGGTCATCAGCAGATTGCCCGCAGCAGTTTGCTGTCGCGCATGCCTTTTATCCATCTTCTGCCTCGCTTTGTTTATGAGCGTGTACTCAGACTTTTTGGCGAAGATAACTTTACGGTGCGTGAGCTTATGTCAATAAGACAGACACGCTGCACGGTAGAAACTTTAGGGCGTATTGCGGCGCGCACCGGCTATACAGTGGCCGACATGCGGCTGTGGATCGTCAATCCTCACTATGAAATCAAGTTCGGACTGAGGCCGCTTGTCTTGCCTTCGCCTTTGCGTATGTTGCCATATCTGAGGAATTTTCTGTCCTCATCGTGTTTCTACGTGCTGCGCCGTGACCGATTTAGGGCGTAGTTGTTTGCTAAAAATCAGAACGTAGTGCCTTTAAATACGTTGCTGCGTTCTGGTTTCCACATCATGCCGTTTAGCGTCAGGTTGTTAGAGTTGAAGTTTGGCATTATGTTAACCGTGGTCTTGTTGGCTCCTTTCCACAACGAGATGAACAGTTGCGCAGATATGCCTTTGCCCATAACACCCATCTTTACGAACACGTTGCCTTTCTTGTCCTTATTCACTTCATATCGGCTTACGCTGCCCTCTACGGTTATTCCGCCAAGGCCGTTGAGTCCGGCCACGGGCACGTTGAATGCCACTTGAACAATGGCGTTATCGCCCCTTACCGCAACAAAGTTGGTGCTTGCTGTTACGTGTGCCGTATATCCGCGCTTGAACATCACCTGATCGGCTTCTATCGTGAAGGCTGTGTCGTTTATGGCCTGTATCGCTTCAGCGTTTAGCGCGCTGTCGATGCGTGCCTCCATCAGTTTTTTCTCTTTCTTGCTGAGTTCCTTGTCCTGTGTGTTGCTCTGTGCCGTGGCTGTAAATGTGGTTGCCATGAACATAATCAATGTTATTATTGCTCTCATGATGCGTATGTATTTAGTTTGTCAGTCTATTATAATAATCCGGAAAACTGAAGAATAATGCATTCTGGAAGGTAAATAATGTATAATAATGATAAATATAATTTCCGGCCGCTGTTTTTCATTCCTGCGGCTGTTTTATTTTGTCGCTTATCGTGTAGGATTAAGGTTTATAGCTTATCTTGTCTGACAAAGATATGAATTTTTTCAGAATTAAATGTTAGTTTTGTGTAGTTTTTCGGCCGGAGCTACGTCTAACGGTTAAAAGTAACTTAATTATTCGGATAAGATAATGGAAACAACGGAGAAACAATTTGCGCAGATTGTGCGGGACAACCGCAGCACGATATACACAGTGTGCTATATGTTCTCGAAGGATGCCGACGAGGTGAGCGACCTGTTTCAGGAGGTGCTCATCAACCTATGGAAGGGTTTTGCGGCCTTTGAGGGCAAGAGCAACATAAGGACATGGATTTATCGCGTGAGCCTTAACACGTGTATTTCGGTTGACCGTAAGAAGAAAAGGCACAAGACTGTGCCGCTGTCGATGAGCATCAACCTGTTTGAAGACAACGATGCCGACACGCGCCAGGTGCAGTTGCTGTATAAAAGGATAAACCGCCTCGGACCTTTCGACAAGGCTCTTGTGCTGCTTTGGCTCGAAAATCTGAGCTACGACGAGATTGGTGCGGTGATGGGTATATCGGCAAAGAATGTTTCGGTTAAGCTGGTAAGGATAAGAGAGTTGCTCAAAAAAATGTCAAACGATTAAAGAAAGGGTTCTGTTATGGAGAATATTATAGACAACAACGGACTTGAGGAAATGAAGGCGCAGATGGCAATACTGAAAAACAAGATAGAAGGACAGACCATGCTTAACGAGCGCCTGATGAGGCGGGCCATGAACGACCGCATGTCGCTGGTAAGGCGTATGGTGGTTTTGGATGTGGTTATGGTGATAGTGTGTATTGCAGCTATGTATGCTTTCATGGAACTGTTTGGTTTGTCGTTGCTGTTCTTTGTAGTGAGCGTTGTGCTGTTTAGCTGGTGCTTGGTGTCCTCTGCCTATATTAACAGAATAAAGGAGAGCGAACTGCTTGAGGGCGACTTGCTGAAAACATGCGAAAAGCTGGTAAGGATGAAGCGTCAGCGTGTGCGTCTGCTGATGATTAACTTTCCGCTTGGTATGGCATGGGCTGCATGGTACGGCTATGAGATGATTAGTTTTGAGACAGCAAGGGGCGGCAATCCGCGGAGCATGATTGTAGGTCTGTGTGTAGGTCTTGTCGTAGGAATAATCCTCGGACTGATGATGCTCCGCAAGATGCAGCAGGCTAACGACATCGTGATACAGCAGATTGAGGAGATGAGAAAGGTATAGAAAAGCATTTTTTGTGTAGTTGAAAATATATTAAATCCGGTGAAAGGCAAACATCATTAATGCCTTTCACCGGATTTCGTTATGTAGCAAAATGCTTTATTTTGATTATCTGGTCAGAACTTAACCACGCGGCTGCCGTCTTCCTGCTCCTCGATAGTTACCTTTGTGGCGTTTTCGGGCAGCAGGTCCTCTATCAGTTCGGGCCATTCTATGAAGCAGATGCTGTTGCTGTAGAAATATTCCTCATAGCCCATGTCGTAAACTTCCTCAATTTTCTTGATGCGGTAGAAGTCGAAGTGATAAATTGTGTCGCCGGTTGTTTCAGACGTATATTCGTTTACGATGGCGAATGTAGGCGAGGTTATCACGTCTTCTACTCCGAGACACTCGCATATTGCCTTGATGAATGTTGTCTTGCCGGCTCCCATCTTGCCGTAGAAAGCAAACACGTGGCTGTTGCCCATGTTCTCTACAAACTGCTTTGCCGCATGCTTGATGTTTTCAATGTTTTCAATTCTTATCTCCATATTATTGGTATTTTTACATTTCGTTTTCAATTCTTTTTACCTTATTGACTGTAGGTTGATAAGCCTTCGGCGGGCATCAGCGCTTGCGCGGCTTCAGGGTTATCAGCGGCACAATCATCTCCTCCATTGATATTCCGCCGTGCTGGAATGTGTCTTTGTAGTAAGACACGTAGTAATTGTAGTTGTTCGGATAGGCGAAGAACGAGTTGCCTGTGGCAAACACATACGACGTGCTTAGGTTGGGGGCGGGCAGTTGTGCCTTGTTCGGCTCCTTTATCACGAACACTTCCTTGGCGTTGTAGTTGAGGTTTTTGCCTAACTTGTATCTCAGGTTGGTGTTGGTGTTGCGGTCGCCGATAATCTTAACAGGCTTTGACGCTCTTATGCTGCCGTGGTCGGTGGTTATCACAGTGGTGTAGTTGCTCTGCGACAGCAGTTTGAAGAGGTCTGACAGCACAGAATGACGAAACCAGCTGAGCGTTATGCTGCGGTAGGCCGACTCGTTGTTGGCAAGCTCTCGCACCATCTTCGACTCTGTGCGGGCATGGCTCAGCATGTCGATGAAGTTGATTACTACAACGTTCAGGTCGTTTGCCTCAAGCTGATTGAACTTTTGAAGAAATCTGTCTGCGCCGGCAGAGTCGTTAACCTTGTGATAAGAGAAGGTGTCATGGCGGCGGAACCGTTCAAGCTGAGTCTTTATCAGCGGCTCTTCGTTGAGGTTTTTGCCTTCTTCCTCGTCTTCGTCAACCCAAAGTTCGGGGAACATCTGCGCTATCTGCACAGGCATAAGACCGCTGAATATGGCATTGCGCGCATATTGTGTGGCCGTGGGCAGAATGCTTATGTAAGTCTGTTCGTCGATGTCGAACATATCGCCTATTTCCTGCGACAGCACGCGCCACTGGTCAAAGCGGAAGTTGTCGATGACAATGAGAAACACTTTCTCACCGTTGTCGAGCAGCGGGAATATCTTTTTCTTGAATATGTCGTTGCTCATCAGCGGGCGGTCGGCATTGTCGGCATGTGCGTTTTTTTGCGCATTCTTCATCTGATTGAGCCGCAGCATGCCACGTCCTGTGGCCGATGCTCCGTTGGATGATGGCGCAACCCAGTCCATATAGTTGGCCTTTATATATTTTGCAAAGCCGTTGTTGGCTTCTTCCTTCTGCATATTTAGCATCTCGGTCATGCTGCTGTCAGTGCTGCTAAGCTCCAGTTCCCAGTGAACAAGCCGCTTGTAAACGTTCATCCAGTCGCTGTATGTCTTGCAGTCGCTTATCTGCAGGGCAATGTCCTGAAAGCTTTGCTGATATCCGCTCTGTGTTATTTCGGTAACAATTTCCTTGCGGTGGATATTCTTTTTGAGTGTAAGCAGTATCTGACTCGGGTTTACCGGCTTGATAAGATAGTCGGCAATCTTTGAGCCTATTGCCTGATCCATGATGTTCTCCTCCTCGCTCTTTGTTACCATAACCACCGGAGTGGCTGGCGATATTTCCTTAATGGTCTGCAGAGTCTCGAGTCCGCTCAGTCCGGGCATCATCTCGTCGAGCAGAATAAGGTCGAAAGTTTTTTGCCGGCACTGGTCTATTGCGTCAGTGCCGTTGCTTACAGTAACCACTTCGTATCCTTTCTTCTCAAGAAAAATGATATGCGCGCGGAGCAGTTCTATCTCGTCGTCAACCCAAAGTAATAATCCGTTACTCATGTTACTCCTTTCTCTTTTGTTGTGCCGCCTGTGCCTCTCGGCTTGTCACAGCCCTTAGCCGTGGGCTGTTGGCGTGGACGTTTGGCGGCTGTGCAGAAATAAATCAGAATCCGTCGAGGTCGTAATATTCGTCCTCAAGGTCGTATCCGTTCTGCTTGTTGTTGTCAACGTTGCCGTTGTTATTGTTGTTGCTGCCGTTTGCGTTGCCGTTACCTGTGTTGAAGTCGTCGCCAAATTCAAATATCAGTCCGTCATCATTGTTGTTGGCCGGCTCCTCTTTTTGGGACTCGGTCTGTACGGGCTGCTTTGTAGGCTGCGTCTGTTCAGGCTGTCTTTGCGGTTCGGCAGTATTTATGGTGATGCCTGTGTCGTTGTTGCCCTGCGGCGTCGGGTTCTCCCTGTTGTTGCCGTTGGCATTGGTGTCGTAGACATCAGTGTTTATTTCAAATCCCTGCGAGTCTTGCGTTGCAGGCTGTTCTGTCTGCTGTTCAGGCTCAATCACGAAACTGTTGCCGTCGTTCTGAGTGGCATTCTGCTGTGCGTTGTTGTTTCCTGCGGCATTGCCCTGTTGCGTGTCGGGTATCACTATGCCGCCGTCGTCAGCGTTGCCTGCCGGTTTTTCTTCCTCAACAGGTATTGTTATGGTGTTGTCGTTCTGAGTGCCTGTAGCCGGCGCGTTCTCAGGTTCAACAGGTATAGATATTCCGTTGTCTGTTCCTCCCGTGGCGGGCTGTGTGTCGTTGATGAAGAGTCCTTCTTCAATGACACCGCCGTTATACAGTCCGTCGGCATTGCCGCCCTCGCTTTCCGGCTGTTTCTCAAATTCTATTGTGGCCGGTTCGGTGAGCAGTCTTACGGTGCTTATGCGCAGCGGAACGAAGTGCTGTTCGTAGAACTTGTCGTAATCGTTATAGCTGTATTGCGTTCCGAGCAGCTCAATGTTGCTGTCGCTTATGATTATGGCGCGTCCCTTGCTTGCTATGCTCATCACCTTCTGGTTCTTGTAGAGTTGGCGAGCATACTGAAGAGCCTCGTCGTAGTTTCTGAATCCGCTCACCTTCATGCGGTGCAGGCCGTTAAGCTCGTCAATCACTATGTCGAAGTTGCGCACAAGGAAGTTAGAGAAGTTGAAGCGTGCAAGTTCGAAGAGCAGCTGGTTCTCGTTGAGCGAATCGGGCGAATAGACAATCATGAACGTGAAGTCGGTGTTGCGCTCGGCCACAAACTTGCGTGCGGCTATCGAGTCGCTGTCACTCAGCACCACAGAACGGTGTGCCCACACGTCGCCTATGTCGAATCTTCCTCCGCGCAGCTGTCGTCCTGCCTTCACGCCGTTGATAATCATTCCGGCCATCGGACTGACTCCGCTCTGCGGATATTTGCTTACAACCTCCTCCATGTCGGTAAGACAGCCGTTGCTGTCGCCGCTGTTGAGCTTGCTCAGTCCGCCTATGAAGATGAACTTGTCGCGGTTGGCTCCGAGCGGGAATCGCTGTGCCGAGAGCGCGGTGTTGGTGCTCACTTCGTTGTATCTGCCAGCCTTGAAGGCATTGTATGTGGCAGCATAGAGCGAGTCTTCTATATGTTCGCCGAACTTGGCATTCTCTTCAAAGTACGGGTCGGAGAGCAGAACCGTCCACTGGCTTTCGGGGTAATTCTGTTTCAACTTGTCAAGATAAACGTTAGCCTGTGCCTTGTCTTGCCGTCGCGAGTAGAGCAGATACAGATGATAGTAGGCCTCGTCCATATTCTCAAACTCAGGATAATTGTCGGTAAGCCGTCGCAGATTCTTTTCACTCAGCGGCAGGTTGTCGAGCTTGTCCTTGAATATTATGCCCGAATGGAACAGTCCGTCCTCAATAATCTTGTTGCTTTCGGCCACCTGCTCTTCCGTGAACGGTATCTGTTTGAGATAATATTCGCGTTTGTGCGGATTGTTCTGCGCGCTGTCCATCACGTTTTCGAGCGAGTCGGCGGCAGCTTCGGCAGCCGCAATAGAGTCTCTCATCTCGTCGGTCATCTCGGCAGGATTGTCGTTTAACGACACAACTGTCTTGTTGACGCGCTGCCAGTCGTCCACATTCTCACGCCGTCCCCACATTTTCTGGAACGTGGCCTTACCCTGGCTCACCGCAGTGGGATTGTAGAAATACCATTTGCCCGACTTGTCGGTGGTGTTGTTCATCATGTTGTTGGCATTGTTCATGTTGTTCATGCCGCCTTGCTGGGCCATCTGCTGCTGGGCGTTTAGCTCTGCCTGTGCGTCGCGCTCCTCTTTCTCTTTCTTTTTCAGAGCCTCAATCACACGGTCTATTGCCTTGTTTCTTTCTGCCTCAGGCATCTTGGCGAGAGTCTGCAGCGAGTCTTGCAGATGTATTGCGTCGGTATACGGCACAAGTTCATCAAGCACCTTAGAGCGTTCCGACAGCTGTTCATAGTCGTCGCGCTCCTTGTCGAGCAGTCCTATTGCCTCGCCGTAGCATCTGCCCGCGTTGCTGTAGTCTTCCTTGTCCCAATATATGTTGCCGAGCGTAAGCAGCAGCACACCCTTTTCTATGCCGTTGCGCGTAGATTTTTTGTTTCCTTTCTCGTATGCCGCAATAGCGTTGGCGGTGTCTTTCTGCAGCATGTATATGTTTCCGATGGCATAGTAAACCTGGTCGAGATAATCCTTGTTGTTGTCCGACGCCGCCATGCGCTTCAGTCGGCGTATCATCTTCTTCGACTGCGTGCCTGCCATAACCTCGCTCATTGCTATGCGTGCGTTAAATTCAAGCTCGTATGGCGGGTTGAGCCTTATCACGCGCTTATATGCCTTGTATGCCTTTTCCTTATGTCCTAGAGCAGCTTCGAGCTGTCCCATAAGATACCATTCGCGTGCGCGCTGCTTGCGCCTCATTTCATGCTTTATGACCTTCCGAAGATACGGAATGGCCTCGGCATAGCGCTTGGTGTGGATATAATAGTCGGCGTAGGTGTAGTCCCATTCCTTCACGGCGCGCCAGTTGAGCGAGTCGCGTTTGATTTTTGTTATAACGTCTTCTGCATCATAAATCCAGCCTTCCTCGATGTAACATTTTGCGAGCCATGCCCTTGCACGGCCGTATATGGCAGGTTGAGTGGAGTAGAGGCGGCTCATGTAGGCAAATGTGGAGGCGGCTTCGTCGAATGAGCCTTTCATAAACTGGGAGCGTCCCATCAGCATCCATGCCTTCCACAAGAAGGGATTATACTCCTTGCGGTTAAGCCACTCTATGTCTTTCTCCGTTTTCCTGCGGCTTTTGGTCCATTGTGGTCTCTTCTTTATGCTGTGCAGCTTTATTGCCTTTTGGCTTTTCTCTATGGCGCGGTCAAAGTTGCTCTTGCCGAGGTCGCGGCTCGCCTTGTTGCCCACGGTGTAGAGTGGTATCATCTCCGTGAAGTTGTCCTTGTTGCCGGTCTCCTTTTCGAGCGATCCGTCGATATATGCCAGCGTGCCGTTGTAGTAAGTGTTGTAGCGCGCGTTGAACGAATGCCACCAGCGGCTCTGCGCAGTGTTCTTCTCCGTAGAGCAGCCGGCCGTGATGAGCAGTGCTATCAAGGCGGCAATGGGGATTATATGTCTTGTCTTAATTGTCTTCATAACGTGGCGGCACAAGTGAGCATGCCATGTTTATATAACTTAACGGGAGCGATTTTATTGTCTGCCGTGACAAAAGAGTCAGCCTTCCATCAGCATTATTGCCTCGTCTTTTATCTGGTCAGGCATGTTGATGCCTCTCAGGGTGAGGCTTGCCGTCCATTCTTTCACCTCTTCGGGGCGCATGGTGTAGAGCACTTCGGCAAACTGAGCCGCCTCTTCGTCTGTGTAAGAGTCGGATTTGCGGCCTTTGTATGCGTCGAGTTCCTCGTCGTCAAAATATTCTATTTCCTTAACGGCCTGTTCCATCACGCAGTCGTGCATGCAAGATGCACCTGCCTGTGCGCACGCTGATTCGTTTGCGCACGATGTGCCGCCTTCAGGCTGTTCGGCTTTTGGCAGACGATGGCGAACAGCCTTAAGCAGAATGTAAAGCAGCGCCATGGCTGCAAGACAGATAACGAGCAGTCCCATATCAGGCTCCGGCCTCCTCTCCGATGGTGAATCCCGCCTTCTTGAGGTCAGTCCAAAAATGTGGATACGACTTGCTTACCACCTGTGGATTGTCTATCTTCAGTCCCGGCACTTTTATTGCAGCAGGAGCGAAGGCCATAGCCATGCGGTGGTCTTCGTATGTGCTTATTGCAGCGTCTGCTTCTGGTTCGCATCGTGTTCCGTCCCAGCACAGTTCGCCGGGATGAGGCTCACTTATAACGTATCCGAGTTTTCTCATTTCGGTCTTCAGTGCGTCTATGCGGTCGGTCTCCTTTATGCGGAGCGATGAAAGTCCCGTGAAGCAGAACGGTCTGTTCATCATGCAGCAGCATACAACGAAAGTCTGAGCCATGTCGGGCTGGTTGATGAAGTCGTAGTCGAGTCTGTCTGAAATCAGACTTATGCGTTTCAGCGTTACCGTGGTAGGCACTCCCTGTTCGCGTGTCTGAAAGAATGTCTTTACACCGAGCATGCTGAAGAGATATTTTACGGCAGAGTCGCCTTGTCGTGAGCCGTCGGTCAGTCCGGTGAGCTTAACTTCTGATTCTTCTTTACCGTTGATAGCAATCATCTCATACCAGTAAGACGCTGCGCTCCAGTCGTTCTCTATGAAATAGTGGCGCGGTGTGTATGGCTTCGGTTCCACTTTTATCGTGTCGCTGCCAATCCATTCTGCCTCGGCGCCAAAGTCTATCATTGTGCAGAGAGTTAGGTCGATGTACGGGCGTGAGATTATTTCGCCAGTCAGTTTAAGTTCAAGTCCTTTCTTCATCACCGGCGCAATCATCAGCAGTGCCGATATATATTGCGAGCTGACGTTTCCCGGAATTTCTATGCTTCCGCCTTCAAGTTTTTTGCCTTTTATGAGCAATGGAGGATATCCCTCGTTGCCCTCATAGCTTATGTCGGCGCCGAGATAACGCAGAGCCTCTACAAGCAGTTTAATAGGGCGTTGCTTCATGCGGTCGGTTCCCGTAAGCGTGTGTGTGCCCGGTGTAACGGCAAGGTATGCCGTCATAAAGCGCATGGCAGTTCCTGCCGCCTTTATGTCAATTACTTCGGGCATGTCGCGCAGTGCGCTTAATATCACTTCTGTGTCGTCGCAGTCCGACAGGTTGTCGGGCATTATGTCGCTTCCTGCCAGTGCGTTTATTATGAGCGCGCGGTTGCTTATGCTCTTCGATGCCGGCAGGTCTATTGTGGCATTGATAGTTTTTGGTGCGTTAAGAATATATTGCATTGTCAGAAAAATCTGTAAGTTGTTGTTTCTTTCGGCATCATGGTCGTGTTTTGTATGGCCATGTCTGCCTATGCGCCCGTGCGGGCGTGTTATTATTAATGCAAAGGTAATGTATGTTGCACACAATACAAAATAAAAAGAAATAAAAAATCTTATTTTGTATGCGGGCTTTAGTTAGGGTTTATCATTGCTTTTTAAGAGATGTTTTTATCGTGAATTTGTGTTAATGTGATGCTCTATTTGTTAATTCTTAGTGTCGAATAATGCCGATTTTTCATTCTTGACGGCCATTTGGCAAAACATTATGCTAAAAGTGACGCTTTTGTGCAATGCGCTGATTCATAGGTGGTTATGCCTTTTGCTACATGATTTGCCGTTCTAAAAGTTGTGCTTTATGCCCTTTTGCGTTGCGAAAGGCCACGTTTTGCAGGCTAAAAGGCCGTATTTTAGGTGTTATTCAGCCGCGTTTCGCATCGTTGATAACCGTGTTTTGACATGAAAACAATTGAAAAACTGTGGATAACTGCCATTAAACGGCATCATTTTGTGCTGTTATTAGGTGTTTTGAATGATTGTCGGTGTATAGTTTTTTGTAGAATAATGATTTCTGTTGTGTTAATGCAAAGACCTCAATGGTTAAACTTTGTTTATAATAGATGTTCCATTTCATGATTATTGCGGATAGAATGATGCAGCTGATATTATTGGTTTTGCGTTGTAAAAATGTGCATATCTTCCTTTTTTAGTCATACATAATGGTTGGTTTTGAGCATTATCTTTAATCAATATTTATGTGTCCTTATTGAGCATGAAAAGGCTTTAAAAGGATTGTATTTAATAAATATTTACGTTGAAAGTGCAAAAAAACGCGTAAAAGTTTGCAGATGTCATAATAAGTGTGTACTTTTGCACCCGCAAATAAGGACGGGATGTAGCGCAGTTGGTTAGCGCACGCGTCTGGGGGGCGTGAGGTCGCTGGTTCGAGTCCAGTCATCCCGACCAAGAAATTGGGCTAATGTGTTGATTATTCAGCATGTTAGCCTAGTTTCTTTTTATGCTATCTGGCATATTAATGCAATTTACATTTACGGACCGTTGTATTATATTGAAGTTATAAACATAAAAAAGAGCGACAAGCTGCATAAGCTGTCGCTCTTTTTATGTCTGTATATCATTGTAAGTTATTTCACCGAATTGATCCACGTAGCAATATCGTTGAGCACTTCGGGCGATATGGTTTCCTCGATATTTGCGTATTCGTTTACTGTGCCCATTGTGCAGTGCTGAAACAGGTGGTTAAGTCCGCTGTATGTTTTAATCATGTTTTTCTTGTTCTTAGGCAGCAGTTTCTCTATGCTTCCGATGTTGGTTGAGGCTATAACCTGTGTGTCGCTGCTGCCGTTTATGGCCATAACGGGGCATTTAGTCTTGGATATAGACGGGCGAGGGTCAAAGGCAATGAAATAGTTTAGCCACGGATTATTCATTTCTATAATCTTTGCCATGTTGTCAGTGGCAGCTTCGGGCAGGTTGGCTCCTGCCTTCGCGGCAATCTCTTTCACCGCAGCCTTGGCGTCATCGGTTGTCTTTTTGTCTATAATGAAGTCGTAAACACCACGCAGCACCTTTGCATATCCGGCGCACATATTGTCGGTATAACCGCTCATCTTGAGGAGTATGAGGTTCTGTTCCATCAGGATGCTGTCGCCCCTGACGCCTGTTCCTGCCATGCTTACAATGAAATCGGCCTTGCCAGTTGCCGCAATCATGAATGCTATGCACCCTCCTTCGCTGTGGCCGAGCACTCCGATTTTGCCGAAACCCTTTGTTCCGCGCACATATTCAACGGCGGCAAGCGCGTCTTTCATAAAGTTTTCGGTAGTGGCATTGGCTACGTCGCCCTTCGACTTGCCCATGCCGCGGTCGTCATATCTCAGCGATGCAATGCCGTTGCGCGCCAGAAAGTCGGCTATTACGAGAAATGGCTTGTGCTCAAAAATTTCCTCGTTGCGGTCTTGCTGTCCGCTTCCGGTAACCATCACCACCACAGGCACCGTGCTCTTCTTCATCTTTTCATATCCCGTGGGGTAGGTCAGCGTGCCGCTCAGGGTGGCGTTGTCTTCAGCATTGGTGAATGTCACCTCCTCTGTCTTATACGGATAAGGCTCCTTAGGCGTCTGCGGCCTGTTGCGCTCAACCTTTCCGGGTTTCATTTCTAATGGGAACGACATACCGCTCTGGCTGAATGTGCCTTTCAGCATGCCGTCTTTCATCTCGCCTTCAAAGGCAGCCATTATGGCAGGTATGCTTATTTTCACCTTTGTTTCGTCGGTTATGGTTATTTCGGCAGGTATGCCTTTCACGTTCTGGTCAGGACTGTCCATTGTGCAAGCAGGCTTGTTGTCCTTGTCTTTGGCTATGTTGAACACAATGTTCAGCGTGGCTTGTCCCACGTTAAGCTTGCCTGTCCAGCTGCCGTCAAGATTCTGTGCCGATGCAGTCAGCGTTGTGATGAGCGCGACTAATAGGGTTAGTAATGCTTTCATAATTTCTGTTGTTTGTTGATTAATGTTTTTCAGTATAAATATTTTATATTTCTGCTCCGTTGAATATCTTTCTGTGATGTCGTGTTTTCGGATACAAATGCTCTACAAAGTTAACAAAATTTCGGCTATGCACAAAGCCGGGCTGCGTAAAATAAGTAGCGGCATAAAAAATAAATCCACAGCATTGAGATAAATGCCGTGGATTTAACTAAAATGAAATTGAACCAAATATTATGTCTTTTTGTTGTTATCTTCCTACAACAACTTCAAGGAAAGCTTTTTTCATCTGGTCTTCATTATTTGTGTTGTCGCATATCGTGTAAGCCAGTTTGTCGTCAACATAAACGCCAAGGACATAAAAATCAATCACGTTAAGTTCTGCATTTGCGGTGTACTGATATGCACCAATGGCTGGAGAGTAAAGTTTAAACGATACTTTATGAGTTTCACCATTATATTTTAGTTCCGGATATGTTATGTCATAAGGATAAGCAAGATAATAAGCTATGTTTGAATTCAAAATGTTGTAAATAACAAATTTTGCTTTCAGTGTAGGTGAATAAGCCTCTTCGAGAGCCTTTTTCAGGGCGTCGTTGTCTTTAATCTCCTTAGCAAGCACTCTTCCTGAAATACCGTTAACAACTATTGTAGAGTCGCCTTTATAATATGAGGCTGTTATTCCGGTGATAGAGTCAAGCTTATTCTTGTTGTTCTTGTCTGTTATGGTGTCGTTAATGAAATAAACTCTGTTTTTTGTCTGATATGATGTTCCGCCATAATAGGTGCCGCTCATTTGTGAGAGCCATTTTTGGTAAGTTTCTGCGTCAATGCCTGAGTCGTCGTCAGTTCCGAGACATGATGTTAATGAAACTGCCATTGTGCAGCAAATCAGAATGGCAAACAGTCGTGATAAATTTTTCATGTTAATTAATTTTTGTTTTTTAATGTTTATGAATATTCTATATCAGTAAATAGTTTAGCGGCACAAATCTTGCACCGCTTGTTGTTAAAAAAGTTTAAGATAATGCTCTCCGTGTTTATTTTCAAGCCGTTTATATATGTCTTACTTCGCTGTGGAGCAAGTTCATAAATTCTTCTCTCGTCTTTGCCTGGTTGAATGCTCCCGAGAAGTCGCTTGTCGTTGTTATAGAGTTTTGCTTCTCAACGCCTCTCATCTGCATGCACATGTGCTTGGCTTCAACCACCACCATTACGCCGAGCGGTTTAAGCGTTTCCTGTATGCAGTCTTTTATCTGCAGGGTCATTCTCTCCTGCACTTGCAGTCTGTGGCTGAATATGTCGACCACTCGTGCTATCTTGCTCAGGCCGGTGATATATCCGTTGGGTATGTATGCCACGTGCACTTTGCCGTAGAACGGCAGCATGTGGTGCTCGCACAGCGAAAAGAAGTCGATGTCCTTAACTATCACCATCTGGTTGTATTTCTCTTCAAAGAGCGCGTCGAGCAGCACTTTATGGGCGTCTTGCGTATAGCCGCGTGTAAGTATCTGCATGGCTTTTGCCACACGCATAGGTGTCTTTAGCAGGCCTTCGCGCGAAGAGTCTTCGCCGAGAAGTTCAATAATACTTTTATAGTGTGATGCCAGGTCGTCAAGACCTTCACGGAATTCTGTTTCGGGATTCATTATCTTATATGGATTATTTTGTAATAAATAGTTTGCCGGCATGGTCAATGTTCATGCCGTGCAGCTTGTCTTGTTTTTCCGGCAGTTGCGTATGTGCGGTGCCGGTATGGTGAATATTAATATCCTACGGTGATTTTTCCTTTTACAATGCAGGCTTGCTTATAGCCCATGCTCTTTATCTCCTTGAGCACATTGCTGGCTTCCTGATATGTTCTGAAGTTGCCTACGCGGCAAATCCAGCGTGGAGAATAGAAGTGTACGTAAACGGGGAGGTCGGGAAACCTCATCTTTATGGCGTTGCCTATGTTCTCGGCTCTTTGGCGGTCAACGCGTGAGTTGCCTCCTGCGTAAGCCTGAACGCGGTAGCCTGTTATTCTTCTGCTGTTGCGCATCACCTTCTTTGCCGTGTTGATTGTCGGCACTTCATTGCTCGATCCGGTGCTCGCTGATGCAGAATGCTGCTCTCTGAGCGGTTCTTCTGTCGTGTCTTTCTTTTCCTGAACGTGATGCTGTTGCTGGCGGTGTTCGGCTACGGCATTGTTATGGCTCGTGCTTTCGTTGCGACGTGTAGCTGTAGACGTGCCGGTGTGGCCTGTGCTTTGTGTGGGTTGCGTTACAGGGGTCGACTTTACCAGCTTGGCGTTGTTTACCAATTCGTCGATTTCTTTACTCTGACTTACGGTCACGGTTCCCTGTCCCGACTTGTCTGTCCTTAGGTCGTTGAGAAATGATTGCGCTTCGGTGTTGATGCTGAAGCCCAATGTCAGTAAAAATATTACGGCGAATTGTTTCATCATTTTCGGGTTATTGAGTTTTATAAGGTTAAATAAGTAAACGGGATTAGGCGGCGGTTATGCCTTTACGGCTTTTCCGCCCTCCATCCCGTTTAATGTTTCAGATTATTTCCATGCGTCGATGATACCCATGAAGTCAGCAGCTTTCAGTGAAGCGCCGCCGATGAGTCCGCCGTCGATGTCAGGTTTAGCAAACAGCTCAGGAGCGTTGCTTGCCTTGCAGCTTCCGCCGTAGAGGATAGATGTGTCCTCAGCAACTTCTTTTCCGTATTTCTCAGCTACTATGCTGCGGATGTAAGCGTGAATCTCTTCAGCCTGCTCTGCTGTGGCAGTCTTGCCTGTACCGATAGCCCAGATCGGCTCGTATGCAATAACGATGTTCTTAAACTCTTCAGCTGTGAGGTTGAATACGCTGCCCTCAAGCTCAGCCTTAACAACGTCGTTCTGCTTGCCTGCTTCTCTCTCCTCAAGGCTCTCGCCGATGCAGAAGATAACTTTCAGACCATTCTTCAGTGCGAGCTGTACTTTCTCTTTCAGTATCTCAGGAGTCTCGCCGTAGTATCCGCGGCGCTCTGAGTGGCCGAGAATAACATACTGAGCACCTGTGCTCTTTACCATCTCTGCAGAAACTTCGCCTGTGAAAGCACCTTTCTCTTTGTCTGCGCAGTTTTCAGCGCCGAGAGCTATCACGTCCTGATTGAGGAACTGTGCTATGCTTGCCAGGTGGATGAACGGTGTGCAGATGATTACGCCGCAGTTAGGCTTGTTGTTGTTAAGAGTCTCGTTAAGTTCTTTTGCCAGGGCGATACCGTCCTGCAGGTTCATGTTCATTTTCCAGTTACCTGCTACAATTTTCTTTCTCATATTTTTCTTTCTTTTAAAAAGTTGGTATATTTTGTTTGAATGTTCTTTCTCTTTTATCCATTTCGTAAACTTCCATGTGCGGTCGGCAAAGGTGAGCAACAGCAGCGGAAGTATGTACCACAGCACTATTTTTGAAATCTTGCCCGTAACAGAGTTCTGCGGCATCTGGCCGTATTCGGTGCGTTCGAGCTTAGGCGACTGGTCGTTTAGCTGCGGCAGGTCGTTGTGGCTCCATTTGCCTATCACCACTCCGTCTTTCAGAAGCAGCAGTCCGGGGTTGCTCCTTATTATGGTTTTCAGCGTGGTTTCGTCGGTCAGATAAAACTGATATTCGGCTCCCGTTATGTCGCGCCAGTGCTGAATGCCCTCGTCGGTGCTTGCCGTAAGCGCGTAGAACGGATAGTTGTTGTTCTGGCAATATTCGTATATCTGGTCAATGTCGCCGAAGTTGGTGTCGTCGGCCTTCTCAAGATGCGGCGATATGAGCAGGAACGAATAGCCGCGGCGGCTCAGCACGCTGTCGGTTATGTCTTCGCTTCCGTCGGTGGTCTGTATCGAGAAGTCGTGGATAGGGGGCACATATCCCTCTGAAATCTGCACCGTCTTGCTGTCGATGAACGTCCATGTGGAGTCGGGATAGTTGTCGAGCGTAAACTCTTTGCGCTGTCCGTTCTTCTCAAGAATAAACGTAGTCTCAAACTCCGGCCCCTTTGCTCCTTCGGGTATTTCCATTCCCTTCTTTATGTTGGCGCCTATGTGATAGGGGCGGAAGTCGAATGTAGGCAGAGTGTAAAGGCACATGCTGCTCGAAAAGAGGATAAAGATAATGGTGTAGGTTACCACAATCCACTGGTTTGAGCGGCTGATAAAGCGGGGCATGCCCAGAGGCTTGACGCAAAGCACTATGGCTGCCGCCAGCAGCACTATGTTCTTATAGAACGTCTCCCAGTTGGTCAGTATGACGGCGTCGCCGAAACATCCGCAGTCTTTTATCGGATTGGCAACGGCGAGCCACAGCGTGAGCGGCGTCATTATGGCCATGAACAGCAGCACAAGTCGCGAAACGAGGCGGCGGTGTATGGCAAAAAGAATGAACACGCCCAGGCAGAACTCCAGTCCGCCAAGCAGCACCGATGCGACAAGCGTGATATAGTCGGGCACATACTGACCCAGCTGCACCACGTTGAGATAGTCCTGCAGCTTGTATTGTGTGCCTAATGGGTCTATAGCCTTGACATATCCCGAAAAGATAAACGTCAGCGATATTACAAGGCGGCAGACGTTGACCAATATTCCCGTTATGGCTTTTCTTGCGTGCATCGTCAATGTTTAAGAAAGTTTTATCAGCCCGAACACGGCATAATTGATTATGTCCATGTAGTTGGCGTCTATTCCTTCAGACACCAGGGTGGCCCCGTGGATGTCTTCTATTTCCTTTACGCGTTGTATCTTTGTAAGTATAAAGTCGGTATAGCTGCTCACTCTCATCGAGCGCCATGCCTCGTCGTAGTCGTGATTTTTTCTTATCATCAGCTTCAGCGCCTCGTCGGCCTTCTTGTCATATATGGCCAGCGCCTCGTCGGCCGATATGTCCGGTTCGTCGGCAAATCCCATCTCGAGCTGTATCAGGCCCACGATGCCATAGTTGACGAGCGCCATAAATTCGGGGCGTATGCCTTCGCCCACGAGCGACTCTTTCTTTATCTCCAGGCTGCGTATGCGCTTGGCTTTGATAAACAGCTGGTCGGTGAGCGACGAGGGGCGCAGTATGCGCCACGACGGACCGTAGTCGTGAAGTTTCTTGGCAAACAGCGCGCGGCATTCAGCCATGGCGCTCTTGAATTGTTCTTCTGTTTTCTGATTGTCTTTTGACATATATTCTGAATATTCGGGTGCAAAGTTACTAATTTTACACGATATACGGCCAATATAAAATATTAATTAATAAAAAAGGCATGCCTTGGGCATTATTCTTTCATCCTTTTGTTTATATATTTTATCTTGGCACATTCAACGTCGAACACCGTTTTCAGCGAGTCGCGCTTAACTCTTGTCAGCGTCAGCTGTTTCAGCTGTTCTGCCGTGGCTATGCCCTTGCTCTTCAGGTCTTCCACGGTTTTCTTCATCTGCTCATACTCGCCTTCAATCTTCTGCAGAGCCTTGTCGGCGCTCTCAACGTTCAGCTGTGCGCGCTTCAGCTCTATCTCCTGATACAGGCGCAGTGCGGCTTTGCGCTCGTCTATCGCCTCGGGGCATTTCTTGCGTAGCGAGTCTATCGTGGCGAGAGCCTCTTTATATTGTCCTTTGCCGAATTGTTCGCGTGCGTTGTCGAGCAGTCCTTCGGCCTCTTTTTTCATATTGTTGCCTGTGCATCCTGCCATTGCCGCCATCATGGCTATGGCGGCGCAGAGTGTTGTTATCTTGTTTGTTTTCATTTTCTGTTTTGCATTATCAGGTGCAAATATAGTGCAAGTCGGGCGAAATGCAAAATAAATGCCCGTTAAACGGCTTATTATTTGATGTTTACGCGCTTTATCCCCGGTTTTGTGTTGTATAATATATTTATTTTCTTATGCCTGTTGCCTGCCGGATGCCTTGTGATGTTTGTGTATTGCTTTTTATAGTAGAAGATAAAAGTAAAAAAGTTTTTTAAAAAACTCGTCACTCGTCACAATACCGTTTAATCAGCTGACTTACAGGTGATTAGAGCGTGATGAGTTGATTTCTTAACTCGTCACAGGGGGTGGGGAGTGGCTTTTTTAGAAGTTAAAGGAGATTTCTTTAGGAGTTAAAGTAGTTAAAGGAGTTATCGCTCACTAACGTGAGCTAGGAGTTAAAGTCATTAGCCTTGTTGGTAGTATCGGCTTTAGAAGTTGGGAAAAGAACTGATGTTATGGTATATCTACATGCCTTACATGACATTCGAAACGTAGGGACGTACCACAGGTGCGTCCACAGCCCGATTACGTATAAATTTTATGTCCGGCAATATCATTTTGATGAATAATGTGGATATATTTCTGTCCCAAGGATTTGCTGATATTTTAATGTAACTGACAATATAACAGATATTTATGCCTGATTATATATTGCGGAGGATTTTATTCGATAATGCGTGATTTGGACACACCTGGGGTGTGTCCCTACAAGGCTGTGTATGGTAAAAATGTGCGTATTTACGTCAACCGACGGCAGTAATAAGATGAGCCGAAGTCAACCTAAATCAGAAAATTGGCTGTTTGAAGTCAACCAGAATCAAGAAACATCAACATTTTTTTGTTGCAGATGACGGATGTGATGAGTTGAAAATTCAACTCGTCACACCATAACACGTTGTATGTCAGTAGGTTAAACCCAAATGTGATGAGTGACGAGTTTTTTTAAAAAAAACTTTTTGCGTTGATGACAACAGACTGCGACTTTACAACAACCATATCCTTTTTATAATATCAGATGACACATATTGTATTGTAAAAGCATACCTTTTACGTTGCGAAAGGCCACCTTTTGCGTCCTGATATGCCACCTTTCGTGTTGCAAAAAGGCATCTTTCGTATTGCCTTATGTGGTCTTTTGCATGATGATATGCGTCTTTTTTGTTTGCCGGATGTCGTGCAGTGTATGCCCGGCAAGTCGTGTTGTTTGCTTTGGTCGGTATCTCCGGCCGTGAAGTCAGGGCGGCGTCAGTAGGTCCATTTCAGTCCGGCCATCAGGCAGCCGGGCATTCTGTTGTATCTTTCTATTGCCGAATAATATGGAGTAACAAGCGTGTTTATCCAGCTGTTACTGTCGAGGTTCAGCACATTCTCTGCGCTCAGTTTCAGCGTAAGGCGCCTGATTTTGTATTCGGCGCTGAGTCCGAGGTCGTAAATGTCATATCTGTATGTGTCTGTCTTGCTGTGGCTGTAGGCCATGCTTGCCGTAAACTTCAGACGGCCTGTCTTTACATACAGCTTGCCTCCGGCATCAATGCCGCTTATGTCGGTCTTTGTGCGTGATGATGCAATGTCGCTGATGCGGCGCGAGTAGCCCAGCGATACTTCGCCGTTGAACATCGAGCGGAAGTTTGACGCCACCACGGCTTTGGCCTTCAGGGACTTCAGCGTTGAGGTGTTGTCCATGCCGTTGAGCACCGACGGTGACTCCACGTAGTTTGCCATCAGGTTGATCTTTATGCTGAGAGGTATTGCCGACAGTCTTTTCTCAAGGTTTGCCATTGCGTATATGTTGTCGGCATGACTGCCGTAGGCATACGCCACGGTGCTTGTGGTGCCCTCCTGGCTCACCACGGGCGTCAGCGCATGGTCTTGCCGCTGCATGTTGGCATACACGGTGAGGTAGGTCTGGCTTGCGGTGTTGTAGTTGTTATAGTTGATCGACAGGCTTGTGCCGGTCTGAAACGGCGTGTCTATGGCCGATGTCGCCGTCATTTCGTTGTACGAGTCGATCAGCGTCAGCGCGGACATCTTGGCGGTTTCGGTGCGGTTTTTGGTTCTCGACAGACTGAGCGACAGGCTGTGGGCGTTGCTGAAGTCGTAGCTAAGGCTCAGCGACGGGTACACCTTTATCCTGTTTTCGCTTTGCCTGCCGGTTATGCTGCTGCGTTCCACCGTCACCGATGCGCCGGCGTTTACCTTCAGCGCGCCCTTGGTGTTGCGTGCAAATATGTTGGCCGAATATTCGTCGGTCTGTATCTTGTCCTCGCCTCCGGCTGTCTGTTCCGATGTCAGCCTCAGTGTGTTCTGCTCATGTTGCTGCGACACCGACGCGTTGAGGCTTACACTCTTCATCAGGTTGAGGCTGTAGCCCGCCTCAGAGCCTATGCTCAGCCGCTGTGTCGTGCGGTGCTGGCTTATGTAGAAGTCGTTGCCGCCGTTATTTGCCGTGCCGTAGTCAACGGGCAGAAGCCGTCGGTTGGTTGTCAGCATGCTGCGGTCTTTGTCGTCGTTCCATGCAAAGTTGCCGTTTACAAACAGCAGTCCTTTGCCTGCCGACACGTTGAGCGAGACATTGCTCTCTATGTCGCGCCCGTTGTTTTTTGCCGTATTGTCATACTTGGTTCCGCTTGTTCCGCTGTTGGTGGCTGCTGTGCCGAGGCTGATGTCGGTTATGCCGGCCTTTATGTTCCAGCGCAGTTGCGCCTTGTCCGTGGGGCGCCAGTCGGCCGCCAGTTTCGCCGTCAGAAAGTTTCCGCGGTTGTCGGTCTGCGATGCGCTCCTCACCAGCGTGTCGGCCGACAGGTAAGTTTCGTCTCTTTCCGTCCGGCTGTGGGTGTCAGAGTGGTTGAAGAGCAGACTGCCGTTTATCTCTAACCGGTCTGACGCCTTGTATTTCGCGTTGAGCGTGGCCATGTTGTTCATGTCCTTGCACAGGTTGTCGGGCCTGTACAGCAGCGATGTCTCCGCGCCGGATATCTTTATGCTGGTCTGTCCCGATGCCGTTACGTTGCCGCCGCTCATCATGTGGCTCAGGTAGTCGTTGAGCGAGAATACGGGTGTGCCGGTGTTGTTGCCCGACAGAATGGCCGTCAGCGAGAGCCTGTTGCCGGCGCCGAGCGTAAACGACTTTGCGTTGTATTTGTCCTTGTAGCCGCCGCTTGCGTCGGCATATCCCGACAGCCGGCCCAGACTCTTGGTCTTGATGTTCAGCGCGGTGTTGTCCCTGCGCCCGTAGTTGCTGCCCGGCGTGCCGTCTTTATAGTTCTTAATTATCTCCGCTCCTGCAACAACGTCGGCGGGCATGTTCTTTATCACGAGGCCGTCAGACTCGCGCGTAAACAGGTCGCGCCCGTCTATCAGCAGCTTGTCCACGGCCTTTCCGCCGTAAGACACGTTGCCGCCTTCGCTCACGCTCACGCCCGGCAGCTTTTCAAGTATGTCGCTTACGCTGTTTTCAAAGCCGTTGCTGAAGTGGCCTGTGTCAAACTTCACGGTGTCGCCGGCCATCTTTATTCCCGTGTAAGTGCCTTTCACGACAATCTCGCTCAGTGACCTTTCGTCGTGCTCCATCACAATGTCGGTGCTTTCGGGCATGACTCTTGCCTTTACCTTGCGGTCTTTATATCCCAGACACTTTGCCTGCACCCACATGTCGCCGCCCGATTTTGGCGATATGCTGTAAGAGCCGTCCTTGCGGGTTATGGCGTAGCCTTTCATCGGCGGCGTCAGCAGGCTGTCGGAATACAGCAGCACCGTGGCGCCGGCCACGGCCTCTCCCTGCGAGTCTTTGACGTGACCGCTGATTATGGTCTGGGCATGGGCCGACATGCATATATAAAATATGATAATAAGCAAAAGTTTTCTTTTCATCGCCACAAGGCTTGGTGTGATGCGCTTAAACAATAATTTATTTCATGTATGTCACCTTGTCCGCGCTGTCTAACAGCTTTTTGTAGTTGTGGTCAACTTTTTCTGAATATTCTTCTTCAGTTATGGCCGTTCCTTCTGTAGGCTCTTTCAGTTCGATGTTGTCAACTTCCGTCATGCTTTCAAGATTAAGAGTATAGTTAATGGTAGTAAGTCTTACCACAAGTCCGGGCAGTCCGTAATATCCGAGAGGGCCGCATGCAAAAGGAATTTCGGGCGTAAACCACGCCGTGATGCGCGGGTCTTGCTTGAGCGTTGCCTTATAACAGATTTTTCCGAGAATAGTCTCTGTTTTGTCTTCTATGTCCCAGTCGAGTTTTGCTGCCCTGCTTTTAACAACATATAGCTTATTTACGTAAAATGTCTGTGTAACTTTTATGCTGTCGTTCAGGTCTACATAAAGGTTTCTTGGGTCAACCATCAGAGGCATCTTGTCGACAGACGACGGTTCTTTCGTGCACAAATATATTCCGTTAACTGCTGTAAGCGAATAAATCTTTCTGTCGGCTTTGGCTCTTGCCAAGATTGTATCTCTTACGATTTTGTTTTCCAATTCATAAAATCCTTGTTTGATTGGATATGTTGTGGCGTAAATACATCTTATCCCTTTTGTCTGTGAAAAAGCTGAAATAGCGGTTGCCGACAATAATAGTGTTGTGAAAAATCTCATATCCGTAAAACTTTTATGTTGTTTGGTTTGCATATAAAATTTAAAACATGGCATTTTCTTTAGCCAAAAATCGTTCAGTCGGTTGTTTGTTCCGTGGCGTAACGAAGTTGCGCAAGAAAATACTTCGGGCCGTAGAAACTTGTACTTCTGCTTCGGCTGCGGTTCGGCAAGGCATTACGGATAGCCGGTGTTGATTGTCGGATGTGTTGTTCTCATAATATATCTTTTTTAGTTTAAGGCAGGTGGAAACCTTAATGTTAGAGTATCAGCAAATTTATAAAAAATATTTCAATGCCGGTTGTCAGCTGTTTTTATTTAAGACGTTTTACGCTTTGTTTAATCATGTTTTGAGTTATGGTATCGTCAGGGCAAAGAATAATAAAGAGTAAGAAAACGGCTGTTGTGTCATTGTTTTTTTGTAATTTTGCAGCCGCTTAGAAATTTTTTGATTATGAAGTTACTGACAAACGCCGAATTGGCAAGCCTGCTTGATAAAGATATATTCCATAAGATTTCTTCTGCCGCCGATTCGCTTAACCTCGAATGTTATGTTGTCGGCGGATATGTCCGCGACCTGTTTCTTGAAAGACCGTCGAACGATATCGACGTGGTTGTGGTGGGCAGCGGCATACAGCTCGCCGACGCACTGAAAAAGGAACTTGGGCGCAAGGCAAAGCTGTCGGTGTTCCGCAATTTCGGAACGGCACAGGTGAAATACCGCGACCTTGAGGTGGAGTTTGTCGGCGCAAGAAAGGAAAGCTATACGCACGACTCGCGCAAGCCGGTGGTTGAAGACGGCACGCTGGAGGACGACCAGAACAGGCGCGACTTTACGATAAATGCTCTTGCCGTGTGTCTTAACGGGCCGCGCTTCGGCGAGCTTGTAGACCCATTCGACGGAATTGCCGACATGGAAGACGGCATAATACGCACACCGCTCGACCCCGATATAACTTTCTCTGACGACCCGCTGCGCATGTTGCGCTGCATAAGGTTTGCCACTCAGCTTAACTTCTTTATCGAAGAGGAAACGTTCGACGCCCTTGAGCGCAACGCCGACCGCATAAAAATAATCAGCGGAGAACGCGTGGCCGAGGAGCTTAACAAGATAATGATGACCAAGACGCCGAGCAAGGGCTTCGTTGACCTGCAGCGTTGCGGTCTGCTTCAGCGCATATTGCCCGAGCTGGCTGCCATGGATATTGTGGAGACAAGGCAGGGAAGGGCGCACAAAAACAACTTCTATCACACGCTTGAGGTGCTCGATAACGTGTGCAAACATTCAGACAACCTGTGGCTGAGATGGGCTGCGCTGATGCACGACATCGGCAAACCGAGAACAAAGCGATGGGACCAGAAGATTGGATGGACCTTCCATAACCATAATTATATAGGCGCAAAGATGGTGCCCGACGTGTTCAGACGACTTAAACTGCCGCTCGACAGCAAGATGAAGTATGTGCAGAAACTTGTAAATCTGCACATGCGGCCTATCGTTATTGCCGACGACGTGGTGACTGACAGTGCCGTAAGGCGACTGCTTAACGATGCCGGCGACGATATTGATGACCTTATGCTGCTGTGCGAGGCCGACATAACGAGCAAAAACGAGGTGCGCAAGCGCCGTTTTCTCGAGAATTTCCGCATAGTGCGCTCTAAGCTCCATGACCTGAAGGAAAAAGACTACAAGCGCCTGCTGCAGCCCTGCATAGACGGAACAGAGATAATGCAGATGTTCAACCTTAAGCCTTCGCGCGAGGTTGGCGAGCTGAAAAAGGTGCTGAAAGACGCTGTGCTGGACAACAGAGTGCCCAACGAGCGCGAGCCGCTGATGCAGTTGCTCATGGAAAAGGCCAAGGAAATGGGACTTTGTTGACGCCCCTTTCTGGGTTTGTCTTGCCGTTTGCAGAATGCTGTTATTGTAAATCTTTTTTATTTCGGGCTGACGTTTGACGCTCCCAGAGTGCCCGCACCCGTCATGAAGTCGTGTTTTCCGCCGAAAAACGAGAAAATAAGTGGCTTTTGCTAAGTTGCTGATATTGTGTGTTTTAGCTCATAACGCATTTATCCTTATATCCTTCAGAAATGCGAAATGTGGCATATTGCAGTGCAAAACGTGCTGTTTTAGAGAGCAAAAAGCCATGTTTTGCATCTCAAAATCGCTGCTTTGTACCTTTAAAAACCATGTTTTTTATATATTAAATGGATATTTATATAAAATAAACTTAAATTTTTAGCTATTTAAATGCCTTGTATTTAACATCCTTTTAATAATAAATGTCTGATTTATTAAAACATATTGTCTTGATTTTTTACCATTTTTTATGCTCTTCATGATGTTCGAAATTTATATTTTCAGCACATTAAAATCATGTGCCAAGAGGTCGTGTTTATCGTTTCAGACATTTGCCTTTTCAAGTAACTTTGCCGCTCTGGTATATCATAGATTTTCAGGGCTTTTCTTGTAGGTCGTCGGTGTGTAAATAAAGTTGTTTGACTCATGCTTTTTCTGCTCTTGTCAAGTTGTGTGCCGTTGGTGTTTTAAGGCATGTAAATACAGCTGTTTAAGCCATGATTAAATCAAAAAATCACTCCACTTTCAGACTGTATGTAAAACGTTAATAAAAACTTAAATATTTGATGTTTAGGCTTATCAATTTGTTCAAGTGTGTACACTTTACAGTGAATTTGAGTTAAAACACGATAATTATCATTTAACCTTAATATAAAATTCAATAATAATATGTACATTTGCATCTCGAAAACTAAGGGTATGAAAATAGTTTTCAAAAATATGATATAAGCAAGAAAGAAATTATAGTATAAAATTTTTTTAGAAAATAGGTATGAAAAGAAACAAATTTTTATTGCTTGCATTTGCTGTTGCCGCAATGTTAACGTCATGCGGAGGCAAGCAGGATGGAAAAATGGGCGACAATGAGTTCGCTGTGAGGACAATAGAGACGCAAAACGCAGATCTCCAGTCTTCTTATCCTGCATCGATAAAAGGTGTACAGGATGTGGAGATACGTCCGAAAATCTCAGGATTTATCACAAAGCTCTGTGTAAAGGAAGGTCAAAACGTTAAACGCGGCCAACTGTTGTTTGTGATAGATAATGTTACTTATGCTGCCGCAGTACGTCAGGCTAAGGCTGCTGTAAATTCAGCCAAGGCTCAGCTTAACACGGCCCGTCTTACCTACAATAATAGCGAGAAACTTTTCAAAAACAACGTAATCGGTTCATATGAGCTTCAGTCGGCAAAGAACAGCTATGAAACAGCTGTTGCTGCATTGGCTCAGGCACAGGCTAACTATGTATCTGCAAAGCAGAATCTCGACTTCTGCTATGTTACAAGTCCTGCCGACGGTGTCGTAGGCGATCTGCCTTATAAGGTCGGAGCCCTTGTAAGTTCAACTAATGCAGAGCCGTTGACAACTGTTTCAAACATCAACTCAATGCAGGTTTACTTCTCAATGACAGAGAAAGACCTTCTCGACATGACCAAGACAACCGGCGGTCTGCACGCAGCAATCAAGGATTATCCTCCTGTTCAGTTGCAGCTTGCTGACGGTACTATTTATGGTCATCAGGGACGTGTCGCTGCCGTGAGCGGTGTCATCGACCAGAGTACTGGTTCTGTTTCTATCCGTGCCGATTTCCCCAACCCCGAACATCTACTTAAGAGCGGCGGTTCTGGTAGCATCGTGGTTCCTCATGAAAGCTCTTCTGCAATCATTGTTCCTCAGGATGCCGTTGTTCAGGTTCAGGACAGATACTTCGTTTATATCGTAGGCAAGGACAATAAGGTTAAGTACAGTCCTGTTACGGTTAATCCTAACAACGATGGAAAGAACTATATCATAGAGTCAGGACTGAAAGTTGGCGACCGTATCGTGGTTACCGGTGTTACAACTCTTAAGGATGGTATGCAGATAACACCTATAACAGAGGCTCAGTATCAGGAGAAACTGAAGAAGACAAGCCAGATGGGCTCACATCAGAACGACCTGAACAAATTAAAAGAAGACTTCGCAAAATAATAGGGTTGCGTAAGGCTTTGCGGCTTAAGTCCGCAAAGGCAGCGGCTGTTAAGGTCGGCCTGTAAAGTCAGGCAATGCCTAATGTCATTCTGCCACAGCCTTATGACCTCATAAATTTAGTTAAGTAAAACAATAAATCATGAGATTAGATAACTTTATAAAACGCCCGGTGCTGTCTACGGTTATCTCAATATTGACAGTCATTCTGGGTCTTATCGGATTGGTGTCGTTGCCTATAGAGCAATACCCTGACGTTGCGCCGCCAACGGTGCAGGTAAGTGCCAACTATACGGGAGCCAATGCCCAGACCGTGCTCAACTCGGTTATCGTGCCGCTTGAGGAGCAGATCAACGGTGTGGAAGGCATGACATATATGACATCAACGGCTTCGAACGAAGGTTCGGCCAACATTACGGTGTTTTTCAATCAGGGTATGAACGCCGACATGTGTCAGGTAAACGTGCAGAACCGTGTGTCTCAGGCATCAGCCCTGCTGCCGGCCGAAGTAACAAAGGCTGGTGTGACGGTTGAAAAACGACAGACCTCAACCGTGCTCCTTATGGCCATCAAGGGAGACGCAAGCAGATACGACGAGAAGTTCTTGCAGAACTATGCCGACATCAACATCATTCCTGCCATTAAGCGTGTAAGCGGTGTAGGTGGATGTGAAGTTATGGGTGCCAAGACCTATTCAATGCGTATTTGGCTCGACCCCGTCAAGATGAAGAACTACGGCCTTATGCCGTCTGACATACAGAATGTGTTGGCTGAGCAGAATATTGAGGCCGCACCAGGTAAGTTTGGTGAGCAGAGCGACAACCAGTATGAATACACAATACGTTATAAGGGACGTCTGCAGACTGCTACTGAATTTGAAAATATGATAATCTCGAGCGATGAAAACGGTAATACCATCCGTGTAAAGGATGTTGCACGAGTTGAGCTCGGAGGACTTTATTACAGTGTTACGTCAAAGGTTAACGGTCAGCCGGCCGTCATGATGATGGTTACACAGACTGCGGGTTCAAATGCTACGCAGATTGTTAAGGATATCAAGAAAGTTATCGATGAGCAGCGCACCATGCTGCCTCCTGGCGTTGAGCTTGTATACATGCAGGATGTAACCGAGTTCCTTTATGCTTCTATGGGCGACCTTGTTCACACCTTGTTCGAGGCATTCGTACTTGTGTTCATCGTTGTTTACTTCTTCCTCCAGGACTTCCGTTCAACACTTATCCCGCTTATCGCGGTGCCGGTGTCATTGGTCGGTACATTCTTCTTCCTGTATGTGTTCGGCTTCTCGCTCAACTTGCTTACGCTGTCAGCGTTAGTGCTTGCCATCGCGATTGTGGTCGATGATGCCATTGTGGTCGTCGAGGCCGTCCACGCGAAGCTCGACCTTGGATACAAGTCGGCACGTCAGGCATCTATCGACGCGATGAACGAAATCTCAGGAGCCATCATTTCTATTACGCTCGTTATGTCGGCCGTGTTTATCCCTGTGTCGTTCATCGGCGGAACTTCAGGTACGTTCTACAAGGAGTTCGGTATAACCATGGCTATCTCAATCGTAATTTCGGCTGTCAACGCTCTTACCCTTTCACCTGCGTTGTGCGCCATCTTGCTGAAACCGAAGAATGCTGACGGTACACCACGTAAGATGTCTGCGCTCGACCGTTTCCACGCTGCGTTCAACGGAGCTTACGGAAAGGTGCAGGACAAGTATACAAAGACAGTGCGCAAGATTGTTGAGCGGCCTGTTATAGCTATTATAGCTGTGCTGATAGGTGTTGCCGCACTTCTCTTCACTGCAATGAACACTAAGACGGGTCTTGTTCCTGACGAGGATACAGGTACCGTGTTCTGTACAGTGTCTACACCTCCTGGAACCAGTCTTCAGAAGACTAACCTCGTGATGGACCAGGTTGACTCGATGCTTTCAACTAACCCGGCTATCGAGAACATCCTGCGTATCACCGGTTACAACTTCATCTCAGGTCAGGGTTCTAACCAGGGAACATTCATTGTCAAGCTGAAATCATTTGAGGAGCGTGACAAGGAAGAAGGCTTCATGAAGTATTTCGATGTTCACAGTATGGGTTCTAAGATGGTGCTCGGAATGATTTACAAGCAGACAGCTTCAATCAAGGGCGCACAGATTTTGGCCTTCCAGCCGCCTATGGTACAGGGATTCTCTGCAACCAACGGTCTGACATTCTCTATGCTTGACCGTACCGGTGGTGATGTGAACACATTCTTTAATATTACGCAGAAGTTCCTGGCACAGCTCAATCAGCGTCCTGAGATTGCTACGGCTATGACGTCTTACAACTCTCAGTATCCGCAGTACATGATCGACGTGAATGTTGCCAAGTGTAAGCAGAGCGGTATCGACCCGAATACAGTTCTTACTGCAATGCAGGGATACTACGGAGGTATGTATTCTTCAAACTTCAACTCTTATGGTAAACTTTACCGTGTAATGATTCAGGCAGATCCGAAGATGCGTGAGGACTTGAAGAGTATGAACAACGTATATGTAAGAACATCAAACGGCATGGCTCCTATCAACGAGTTTGTAACAATGACAAAGGTTTACGGACCGCAGGAGATTGCACGTTTCAACCTGTTTACATCTATTGATATCAATGCAACTGCTGCTGACGGCTATTCATCAGGTGACGCTATCCGCGCCATCGACGAGGTTGCAAAGCAGACATTGCCTACAGGATATGGTTACGAGTTCTCAGGTCTGACACGTTCAGAGCAGGAGTCAAGCAGCTCTACGATGATTATCTTCGCACTCTGTCTTACATTCGTTTACCTTATCTTGAGTGCCCAGTATGAGAGCTATCTCGTTCCGCTGTCAGTAATTCTGTCAATTCCGTTCGGTATTGCCGGAGCGTTCATCTTCACCGACCTGTTCGGAAAGAACAACGATATCTACATGCAGATTGCGTTGATTATGCTTATCGGACTTTTGGCCAAGAACGCCATCCTTATCGTGCAGTTCGCCCTTGAGCGCCGACGCACCGGTATGGCTCTTTCATGGGCTGCAGTCCTCGGAGCCAGTGCCCGTCTGCGTCCTATCTTGATGACTTCGTTGGCTATGATTATCGGTCTTGCTCCGTTGCTCATACCTATCGGAGTAGGTTATAACGGAAACATGACTATCGGTGCAGCCGCTATCGGCGGTATGCTTGTCGGTATGGTCTGCCAGCTTTTGATAGTTCCGGCACTCTTCTATATCTTCCAGTATCTGCAAGAGAAGGTACGTCCGCTGGATTTTGAGGATGAGGTTACTTCTGTCGACACAGAACTGTTGCAGTATACACGTCCTGTTGAAATGCTGAAAAAAGAAAACAATGATGAAAAAGAATAATCTATTGATAATGATTTCTGCGGCTGCTCTGTTAAGCAGCTGCGGAATCTATAACAAGTATGAGAGACCGGAAGTGAACACCACAGGCATTGTGCGTGATGTTACTTCTACTACCGACACACTTGCCGTAACTGACACAACAAGCTTTGGCAATCTGCCATGGCGCAGTGTGTTCACTGATCCACAGTTGCAGTCAATCATAGAGAAGGGTCTTGCCAACAACACCGACATGCTCAACGCAGCTTTAAATGTCAAGATGGTTGAGGCTCAGCTCACTGCTGCAAAACTGGCTTTTGTACCTTCGTTTACATTCTCTCCTCAGGGAACTATCAGTTCTTGGGACGGAAGCAAGGCTACAAAGACTTACTCTCTGCCTATCAACGCAAGCTGGAGCATCGACCTGTTCGGTAACCTGCTCAACCAGAAGCGCAGCGCACAGATGGCACTGCTCGCAACAAAGGACTATCAGCTCGTTGTTAAGACCAATCTCATTGCCAACATCGCCAACATGTATTACACGCTGATGATGCTCGACAAGCAGCTTGAGATAGTAGACAACATGACCGGTCTGACAAAGGACACATGGGACATGATGAAACTGCAGAAAGAACTTGGCAACACTAAGGAGACAAGCGTGCAGAGTGCTGAGGCCAACTATTATTCTGTATTGGCACAGGCTGCCGACCTGAAGCGTCAGATACGCGAGACAGAGAACTCTCTCTCACTTCTGATAGGTCAGCAGGCGCAGACTATAGGACGCGGCAAACTGGACAACCAGTCGCTGCCTTCTGAGTTCAGCACCGGCATAGGCATACAGATGCTCAACAACCGTCCTGATGTACACTATGCTGAGATGACTCTTGCACAGTGCTTCTATGATGTACAGACAGCACGTTCAAAGTTCTATCCTAACATCACTATCAGTGCTTCAGGAGCATTCACCAACAGCAGCGGCATGGGTATTGTCAATCCGGGCAAATGGCTGCTTAGCGCAGTAGGAAGTCTTGTTCAGCCTATCTTCATGAACGGTCAGCTCGTTGCAGGCCTGAAGGTGGCAAAGGCTCAGCAGGAGCAAGCATACAACACATGGCAGAACGCTGTGTTGTCAGCCGGAAGTGAGGTGAGCAACGCCCTTGTGCTGTATAATTCTTCAGATGAGAAGAGCAAGCTCGAGCAGAAACAGATTGAAAGCTTGACAAAGAATGTTGAGTATACCAAAGACCTGTTCAGCATGGGCAACAGCACATATCTCGAAGTAATCAGCGCCCAGCAGTCGCTGCTCAACGCAGAGTTGGCAAAGGTGCAGGACGACTTCTACAAGATGCAGGCCGTTGTTAATCTTTATTACGCTCTTGGAGGCGGCAGAGATTAATTTTAAATTGTCAAACACCCTCCGCCGTGCCGGCGGACATATGCAGGGCAGGGCGGAGGAGCGTTTGGCGTATACAATAAATAATATTGAATTGATAATATGATTAGTCCGAAAGCAGAAATAGACCCGAAAGCAAAAATCGGAAAGAATGTTACAATCTATCCGTTTGCTTATATAGAAGGCGACGTTGAGATTGGTGACGACTGTGTCATCTATCCTTACGTCAGCATTATGAACGGCACTCGTATGGGACGCGGCAACAAGGTGTTTCAGAACACGGTGCTTGGCGCTGTTCCTCAAGACTTCAATTATAAAGGCGATGCTTCGCATCTCGTTATCGGCGACAACAACATCATACGCGAGAATGTGGTTATCAACCGTGCCACGTTCAGCGACGGCCAGACCGTTATTGGCAACGAGAACTTCCTGATGGAAGGTGTGCATGTGTCGCACGACACAAAGATCGGCGACGGCTGCGTGTTTGGATATGGTACTAAGATTGCAGGCGACTGCATTATCGAGAATGCCGTAATCTTCTCGTCAGGCGTCATTGCCAATCCTGGCACACGTGTAGGTGTTGCCGCAATGGTGCAGAGCGGATGCCGCTTCAGCCGCGATATTCCTCCGTATATCGTGGCCGGTGACAACCCCGTTAAGTATGGCGGCGTTAATTCAACGATACTTACTAATCATGGTGTTTCTGAGAAGATTCAGAGCCATATCGCCAATGCTTACCGTCTTGTGTTCCACGGTCAGACCAGCGTGTTTGATGCTGTGCTGCAGATTAAGGAGCAGGTTCCTGACGGCGATGAGATACGCCACATCGTTGAATTTATAAATGGAACTAAGTTGGGTATAATCACTAAATTATAATGATTTCTAAGTTTATATCATTTTAGGTTTATCTTTTGTGGGGCTGGCCGTGAGGTTCGTCCCACTTTTTTATGTCTTGTCTTTATGATCCGCTTTTGCTTGCTGTCATAGCCGTTAGTCATTTATATGGTTTTGTTTATCTTTCGTTAATGGCTTAACGCGATATTTTTATAATGAAAGGCCATGTTTCATATTGTAAAAGGCCACCTATTGCATTGTAAAAGGCCACCTATTGCATTGCGAAAGGCCACAAAACGCATGCTAAAAGACGGCAAAACGCAATCTAAAAGGTATGCCTTTGTATATACTATTGGATAATAATAAAAAAACTTTTTTAGAAAACTCGTCACTCGTCACATCGCCATATAACAATCTGATTCACAGACAGATATAGTGTGACGAGTTGGAAAATCAACTCATCACACAGCAATGATTTTCCCGTAATACGTTATATGTGTGATGAGTTAAGAAAAACAACTCATCACATCGTAATGTGTTATATGTCAGAGAGTTACGTGCCAATGTGACGAGTGATGAGTTTTCTTGAAAAATATTTTTAGTTTTTATAAATACGATATATCCTGTTATTGGTTGACTTTATGCCGGTGTTGTTCTGCTTTCGGTTTACTATAGTCGGTCTTATTCCTGTTATCGGTCTACTCCGTATGTTCTAAGCATTGGCTTCATCCGCTGATCTCATAATTTATTGTGAAGCAATAGCCTTGTTTATATTAAAACCTTTGCCGTTCATATAAATAAAAATCCCTGTCGGGCAATGTGCTGCAACAGGGATTTCAAGGTTAATCTTTATCTTATTCCTTATTTTCTCATGAATGCTTTGATGCTTTCTTCAGGAATACCGAAGTTAAAGTTGTCTGTAGTTCCGAGCTTGGCAAAGTTTACAGCCACTAGATTTCCGTATTCGTCTATTACAGGGCTGCCGCTCGAACCTTGCAGCGTAGGTATGCTGTAGAGCAGTCGTTGACCGTCAGACAGCTGCGTCACCTTTCCGCTTGTCATCTGCACCTTGATGCCTTGCTTGGTGTTGGCCAGCACGAGTCCGGCGTTATAGCCAATCATATACAGCTGTTGGTCTATCTTCAGCTTTTCATCGTCGCTGCTTGAAAATAGATTTGCCAGCTTGTCGGTAAACGATTTGTCTGTGTTGTCACCTTTAAGTTTAAATATATATGTGTTCTCAGGCGTCTTCTTGTTTTTCAGCTGCAGCAGTGCCAGGTCGATGTCTTCCTTGTCGGATGTGCGCACCACGACACACGGATTCTTTATAATAAAGTCGCTTTCGCTTGTAACATAAGTGTTGTTATAGGCAATGCCAAGCTCGCATATCGTCCTTATCTTGATGCCCTCGGGGTCGATATTGTCGTCGATGCCTTCGCGCGACTGGTCAAGAGCCGTGTATTGTCTGCTCAGTTCTGTCTGCTGTGCATTGATTTGTGCCAGTTTTTCCTCGTCAGTATGTATAAATCCGTAGAAGTCAAAATACGAGCAGCTGCTCTTTTGTCTTTCCAGTATGTCGTATTGCTGAGAGAGTTCTGCCATCTGTTCGGTGAAATACTCCTTCAGCGTTTTCATAAACCTTATCATGCTTCGGCGTGCCGTCACGGCATCAATGTCAGGCTGTGCCACGTGACGGTTGGTCATCAGCGTTCCGTTGTTGTCTATGAAGAATGCCGTGCCCGTTATCATGTTGCGGTCTTTTTGTGCCTCTTCAACATCAGCGGTCAGTCCTGTTATGTCGCCGTCTTCGTCAAGTCCTTTAAAATAAAGCGAGTTGCCGTTGGGCAATTGAATTTCATAATAAAACTCGTTAAGTACAACCACCACTCCCGAAGACGTTTCCTTAAACAGCTCTTCGGCAGATTTTTTGTTGCTGCATCCCGCAAAAATCAGCAGGATAAGACTTAATGTGAATAGTTTTTTCATAATCAAGGCGTTTTTCGGGTTTGTATATTTTGCCGCCAATTAATGACGGCTGTTGTGTTTTGAATCAAATCATAACAAGAGCAAAGTTAACAAAAATGTTAGTATTTTAAAAATTATTATCAATAAAATTGTGCTACAGATTCAAACTAATGCCATATAACCGGCATTGTGATAATTATTGGTTTACAGTATCTTTGACGTTTGCTTTGGTTCCTTATTTGTTATTTGCCGCTTTAAAGTTGTTTGCTTTTGTTTTTGCTCATATTGCAAAATTAGTTTAATATTTTTGCAGAATAATCACTTTTCATATCTTTTTCGCCCCGCAAGTGTTGCGCATTTGGTTATCTTAAGTAAAAGATTATTATCTTTGTAGTCGAAAACATAAGGCTGTATGGAAGAGGAAAAGAAAGGCATGGTGGATTTCGGTAAATCTAAGGGCATGGCGCATGGCTTCATCAAGGTTGTAGGCGTTGGCGGCGGAGGCTGCAATGCCGTACAGAATATGTATGAAGAAGGCATCGACGGCATAACCTTTGCCGTGTGCAACACCGACAGCCAGCCCCTTGCACAGTCGAAAGTTCCTGTCAAACTGCTTTTGGGTGAGCGCGGACTAGGCGTAGGCGGAGTGCCCGAAAAGGCGCGTGAAGAAGCTGAAGCAAGCATAGACAAGATAAAGAATCTTTTCTCTGACGACACCGAGATGGTGTTTGTTACGGCCGGAATGGGTGGCGGTACGGGCACGGGTGCGGCCCCCGTAGTGGCAGGAGTGGCACGTTCCATGGGGCTGCTTACGGTCGGCGTTGTTACCATTCCATTCTATTTTGAAAAGGAGAAGAAGATTATCAAGGCCCTTAAAGGCGTTGAGGAGATGCGCAAGAATGTTGACGCGCTGCTCATAGTCAACAACGAAAGCCTGTGCGATGTGTATGCCGACTCAAAGATTCCTGTCAAGGAAGCCTTCAGGTGTGCCGACAATGTGCTGTGCAATGCCGTTAAGAGCATAGCTGAACTGATAACCGTTGAGGGCGACATAAACCTCGACTTCCGCGATGTAGAGTCGACTATGAAGAACGGAGGCGAGGCAATAATGGCCATAGGGCGTGCCCACGGCGAGCGCCGCGTGGAGGCTGCGATATCCAATGCGCTCGACTCTCCGCTGCTTTATGGCAACGACGTTAGCAAGGCCAAGCGCATATTGCTCAACATATACACTAGCGAGGAACATCCACTGCTCGTAAACGAGCTTGAGGAGATTGACGACTTTATGAATAAGATGTGGCACAATCTTGACGTTATCTGGGGTGTATCCGACGACAATTCGTTGGGTGAGGATGCCAAGATTGCCATTCTTGCCACTGGTATGGACGATGACAACAGCGATTTTTGCCGTAAGGACACCGACAGCCAGACTTCAGACGATGAGCATTATCGTGAACTTATCAAGAAACTCTATAAACCGAAGAACAGCAAGGCGCATAAAAGTTCTTTGTCGGAAACAGACGATCGCAATACATCCGAAGGTTCAATAGACTCGGTTAAGCCTGGAAAGAAAACTGCGACTGATAAGGCTGCTGCTGGTGTGAAGAACAAAGTGAAGTCTGAATACACGGCAGCCAATACAAAAGATGAAGCGGACAAGCCCGTGCATGATATGCATAAGTCGGATGACAAATCGGCTGAAGACGGTGCCAAACCTTATGAAGACCAGTATAAGAAGGAACGCATCATGATTGCAGAAGGGATAAAAGCGTTACTGGCTGAGGCCGAATTGTCAAAGCAGAAGGCCATGAAGGGCTTTGCCGACAAGATAGCTGCACTCGTAAACAAAATGCTGAAAGAGTAGGACTGTTTTACTGTGGAATAATCAGAACAAATTAATCAAGCAATAAATGCCGTCAGATATGGTCTTTTTATTAAGACCTCTCTGGCGGCATTTCTATTATTATGGTCAACTTTTAGTCTTTATCAAATGTGTGTTCGGCTATTTGTCTTTATGCCTTTTGTGTTATATTTTCAGGCTTTATGTAGGTATGGTTTTACCTTGTGCGCGTCAAGCCTTGGCCAGACGTTTCTTCAGTTTCTTGTATACTATTAATATTGCCGGCACAAGGAACAGGTCGGCGGCAATCCATGCCGTAGGGTCACCATAGCAAACGCCAAGAAAAAGGAACGCCGGAACGAGCCAAAGGCTTACGCCGCAGCGTGCAATCATCTCCATTACGCCCGAGAGCATAGACAGATTAGAGAAGCCTAAACCTTGCAGACTGTAGCGGAATATTGTGAGAATGCCGAGAACAGGGAAGAAATAACATGATATTCGCATATATAATGATGCGTTTGATATGATTTCACTTTCTGTGGATTTTACGAACAAAAGCATCATGTCGTCGGCAAAACACTCGATGACAATAAGCGTAAACACAAAATATATCAGCATTATTTTTACTGCCGATATCATTCCCGTCTTTATTCTGTCCAGCTTTTGCGCGCCTATATTCTGTCCGCAATAGGTGGCCATTGCCACTCCGATGTTTTCAAAAACACACGTGAACAGATACTTTACGCGCATGGCTGCGGTGAACGAAGCCACATATACTGTGCCGAGCGCATTGTTGGCGCTTTGCAGCATTATTGTGCCTATGGCCGTAATTGAGAACTGAAGGCCCATGGGGATACCGTTGTTGAGCAGTTTGCCTACCATCTTGTCGTTGTATGCGCGCTCACGTCCCTGCGGGATTAGTATGCGCATGTGCTTCTTTATGTAGAGCGCGCACAGCACTGTGGCGAACATCTGCGACAGCATGGTGGCTATGCCTGCGCCCTCAACGCCCATGCCGAGCAGCATTATGAGCAGGAAGTCGAGCAGAATGTTTGCCACTGACGAGGCTATAAGAAAGTAAAAAGGCTGTTTAGAGTCGCCCAGGGCACGTATGAATCCCGACAGAAGGTTGTAGGCTATTGTGAACGGAATGGCCAAGAAGTTGAGCATGAGGAACAGCCACGCGTCGTGGAATATGTCTGCCGGAGTGTTGACTATCTTCAATATTCGCTCGCAGAATATGCAGGTTATGACTGTTATCACCACTGCTATCACTGCTGCTATGCGCAATGCGTTGCACACGTATGCACGCATTTTTGAGAAATCCTTTGCCCCGAACTCCTGAGCCACCGGTATTGCAAAGCCTGCGCAAGAGCCGTTGCAGAAGCCCATTATCAGAAACATTATTGAAGAAGATGCGCCTACGGCTGCCAGGGCGTTTACGCCGATAAACTGTCCTACGATGGCGGCATCAATTATAAGATACATCTGTTGCAGTATGTATCCGCAAACCAGCGGCACTGCAAAGTGTATAATGTCGCGCGTGGGCGAGCCCACGGTCATGTCGTTAATGTTTGCCATAATTATGTTATCCTGTTTTCAGGGTGCAAAATTATGCAAAATTTAGGATTTGTTGATGTTTCTTCGGGTTAAAGTAGTTAAAAGAGTCCGGTTTGTCAGTCAAAAAACATGAGCATGCAAGGCTTTGCATGCTTTTTTGTTTTCTGATTTTATGATATGCAGAAGCGGCATTTCTCAGCTTCTGATGCCGTAGAAATGCCGCCGTATGTTAAGTGCTGCAGTTGCTTGTTAATAAGACGCCGTGCAGCTTCTAGTTATTCATTTAGGTCGCTTTGACATATAACTAAAGCACATCAAGAGGGGACCTTTTCATTACGAGCGGATAGCGTTCAGGATGTTTCAGACAGTCTATTTCGAGGTCGACATCCAGTTCTGGCCATTCTATTGCGTTTTTACCTGCCATTCTGACATTAAGTGCGCTACTTATTCGTGCATTACGAAGCCATGGAACGCGATTGTACGACACAAAGTAGTCGTTGCCCAAGACAGACAGCATCATCCCTTGAGAATTAATCATCAAGACGCTTACCGATGTGTTCTTCAAATTGTCGTTTAAATTCGTTTCCATATTTCAATACAATTTTAGCTATATTTTTTATTTCTTTGTCGCTGAACCCATGATTGTTTGCAAGCGTAATATTTGGTTCCAGCCAAAATTTAGCTTCATTTTCGGCTTTTATTACATGGATATGCTTTCGTTCTTCCTCGTTGGAATATATTTTAAAGACAAATCCATTTTCCTCTTTAAACTTTGGACTCATACGCACTTTCTGTTTTGCTAAGTAAGAAACATCTTGCATGAATGCAAGGTGAGCAGAGGCATTTGTTTATAAGTTTATCATGCTTTTTCTTTATAATATGCCTTTTATACGATGTGAAGGACCTTGTATTCCTCGGCCATTTTGTCTGTTAATAAGACGCCGTGCAGCTTATTCCTGCTTCAATCACTCTGTCGCGTATGGCGTCGAGAGTCTCGTGCGATGCTTTTAGCAGGTCGTGGTCGGGCGTTTCGCGGTCTATTGTGTATATCATAACCTGCTGTGGCCTAATCTCTTTTACTGCCTCAAGCCACGGCTTGACATATTCTTCGCCGGTGTTGTCAACGTCTTCGTCGCCCATCTTGCCGCGCAGGAACATAGTCTGAATAATCACGTGTCCGTTGAACGACTTCATTGTCTCAATGATTTTCTTCACGTCGTATGACTTGCTTACGGGGCGGTCCACCTTATTTATATAGTCTGGGTCTACAGTGTCAAGTTTCAGAATGTTGTTGTCAACCTTCATCAGAGCAGCATGCACTTCAGGCTTGTCTGCCATTGTGGTGTTGCTAAGCACCGACACTTTGGCTTCTGGGCAATATTTGTCGCGCAAGGCAATGGTGTCGTCCATTATTTCGGCAAAGTGTGGATGAGCCGTAGGTTCACCGTTTCCGGCAAACGTAAGTACATCGGGCAGTTGGCCTTCTGCCTTCATCTCTTTGAGTTTCGCCTCAAGCTTTTCTGCAACCTCCTCGCGTGTCGGTCGGCGCAGCTTTGGGCGATGGTCGGCATTAAAGCCGCATTCACAATAAATACAGTCAAATGTGCAGACTTTACCGTCTGCCGGCATAAGATTTATGCCAAGCGAAATGCCGAGTCGGCGGCTGTGAACCGGGCCGAATATCGGCGATGGATATATTACTGTGCTCATATGTGCAAAGATAGTGTAACCTTTGATAATAACAAAATAAAAAGCCGTTAAGTAGTTCTTTATTTTTCTTAAACTCCTTTTGGGGATGCATAAGTTGTGCGTATGAGTATGTTAGGCTTCGTTCTTATGCCTGTTTTGTGCTGTGTCGTTATGTTTATTGTGCTGTCTGTAAGTCTTGTGCGCAAAGTAGGGTATAGATATTCAATTTAGTCAAGTTGGATAAATTAATTATGAATATTACATAATGACAGCGTTTTGCTGAGTGTGCTGTTCATTGTGATATTTGAAAAATATCCGGTTTGACGACTGTTCTAGAGCCTTTCCATACCTTTTAAATTATAGATATTATCTTTTGCCAACTTAAAATCATGTCTTTTATGATGCAAAATGCTGCCTTTTACATTCTCAAACACATCCTTTTGTTGGTCGGAATACATTGATTTGTGTTGCAAAATATGGCCTTTTGTTGTGCGAATGGTGTTGTGTTGCGCTGTTTGATATATCTATTCGCTGCACACTCCTTTAAATCTTGACAATAACTTGCTGACGGACAGCCGTTAATGTTTGCACACTTTTACAGGCCATATTTGCAGCCGGAGATAAATAATTTCAGAATATCTCAGTATAGAAGCCTTAATGAAAATCAGAAAGAAACTATTTAAGGACAAATACTTTTCAAAATGTCATGTGCAGATACGCTCCGTCAGGCTATGTAATAGCCATTAAGCTGTTAATAGTCGTTAAACTGTTGTGAGTGAGAATATTTTTTTGTTACTTTGCACCAAATTAGGTGTGTTATAGCCACAAAATAATGGGTAAGAAACGAAACAAGACCCGCGTCCGCCATGGATTGCAGGGCATAACTTTGTGTATAAGCACCGCATTGGTGCTGATTTTGTTAGGAATGGTGGTGTTTTCCGTATTCACGGCGCACAATCTTTCAGCGTATGTGAAAGAAAACCTCACAGTTACGATGATGCTTGGCGAGGATATTACAAATCCCGAAGCACAGCAGTTGTGCAGTGATTTGCAAAAACGTCCTTACATAAGCCATCTGACGTATATTAGCAAGGAGCAGGCGCTCAAGGAGCAGACTGAAGCCATGGGCACAGACCCGAGTGAGTTTTTGGGCACAAACCCGTTTGTTGCCTCTATCGAACTTCAGCTCAAGGCGCAGTATGCCAACAGCGATTCGCTCAAATGGATTACTAAAGACCTGAAGCGCGACACTAAAGTTGCTGACATAACATATCCGCAGGATCTTATGGACAGCGTGAACACCAACTTGCAGAAAATCAATTTGGTGCTGCTTGTGCTGGCTGTGCTGCTGACTTGTGTGTCGTTCTCACTCATTAACAACACTGTTAAGCTTGGCGTTTATGCCCGCCGCTTCACCATTCACACAATGAAACTTGTCGGCGCATCGTGGGGATTTATCCGAAGACCTTTCCTGGGTAATGCCATCGGTATAGGTCTTCTTGCAGCCGTCATAGCCAATCTTGTGCTGGCCGGAGGCATTTATGCCCTATATACCTACGAACCGGGCGTGCTCACCGTGATAACATGGCAGGTAATGGCCGTTACAGGAGGTTCTGTTTTTATATTCGGCATTGTCATCACTTTGCTGTGTGCATATGTATCCGTAAACAAGTTCCTTCGCATGAAGGCCGGCGATTTATATAAAATCTAAAGTAAATACTATTTCCCGAGAGCCATTGTCGGCTTTATAGGGGTGTTGAGTTTGTCATACAACAAAAATATAAAATATAAAATGGACAGAAAGAATTTAGCTTTTGACCGCATGAATTTCATTCTCCTTGCAGTGGGAATGATTGTAGTCATCATAGGTTTTATCCTTATGAGCGGCGGCGGTACCGACGACAACACGTTTAATCCGGAGATTTTCAGCGCATTGCGCATAAAGGTTGCTCCGGTTATATGTTTCATTGGCTTTGTGTCAATGGTGTATGCCATAATGCGCAAGCCGAAGGATGACGGTGCTGAGAACGAAGTAGAATTGGATAAAGAGGAGCAAAAAGAATTATCCTAAAATCCGCAAGCAATCTCAATGGCAATCTCAATTGCAGTAAAGAGCTTGAA
>OLIT01000134.1_pt1 | contig 74721 bp, 60 predicted proteins | sample 1601341 | NCBI WGS metagenome assembly OLIT01 (sample SAMEA2452121, study PRJEB22498) | human gut metagenome | biome: human feces; feature: human gut; material: feces | place: Australia | collected 2012
TCATATGTCGATTTAACTTTACCGAAAAATGTCGATTTAAAATTTGCTTATTACACCAATCTGAAAAAAATGCAAGAATAATGAACCGATAATTGCTTTTATATTGTATATGATAATAATTTTGAGTACGTTTGCTCCCATTAAAAATCAAGTTATTCAGGAGATTGTTCGAAATTGATTCATCAGTGCCTATTTAGTTGATGGATGGTAGTAATTTAATAATAAAAGCAAATGAAACGGTCAGATTTAATTGCAGCTATAGCTGCTGAAAGTGGTTGTAGTAAGAAAGATGTAGATGCAATGCTTGAAGCATTTTGTTCTGTTGCGACTAATGCACTTCGCCAGAGGGACCCAATAGTGCTGAAAGGCTTTGGTACTCTTTCTCCAAGAGAGCAGAACAGTCGTCCGGCCCGCAATCCCAAGACAGGTGAGGTTGTTATTATCCCGAAACGTCTGAGTGTGAAGTTCAGCGTTGGTAAGTTCCTTTTTGAAGACCTGAACAAGTAACTGCTATCGGTGGGCGATGGAATCCCGCAGGACGAGTATTCCTTCCGGTCCCATATTGAATAGTAAGTCTACGATACTTAAGTTGGGGAGGAATCCGAATTTATCTCGAAATACCTGATAATAGGGTTGCGGGAGAAAGGCGGAATCTTCCCCTTCGTGTTTCGGGCGGATGATTTCCCGGAAATCGTTCGGTACTTCCGGCATGTAAGCTTCCGTATAGACAACGTTCGGTTGCAGGTCCAGCAACCGGCAGACCAGCATGCGCAGCTCCTCGTTGAAATCAAACAGGAACTCATATTTCTTCTCGTAGAACGGTGCGAAATCTTCCTTATAATATTCAAAGAACGGACTCATATTATAAGCCGAGACCAGTGCATTCCAATGCAGGTGGCGCCAGTTCCCGTGGTCGGATATGCGGATATCCTTCGTCGGGCATTTCAGCGTGTCGGGCTTGACGATGGGGACGGAGAGTGACAGCGGACCGTTGGCAGCCGCGATTGTACAGCGGTTGCGGTAGGTTTGCTTCAGATAGTTTTCGGCTGTTTCTATCCGTACCTCTTCAAATTGGTAGAGTTTGCAGTATTGTTGTACCGGGCCCAGGTAGGCTGAAGAAATATATACAGGTTGCATGATTAGTTTACGGGTTTAAAAATTCGTTGCCGGTCTTTGCTGTACCAGCAGAGCCAGGCGTTTCCAATGATATGGTTGCGTGGGATGAATCCGAGGTGACGCGAATCCACCGCTTCGTTGGCATTGTCGGAAAGCATCCAGTAATAATCCTGATTGAAGAAGAAGAAATCTGTTTCCCGACCGTCCAGGAATAACTTCCCGTCACGGAACACGGCCTTGTCGCCGGCTTCGGCCCGGATGGCTTCACGGCAGGCGGTGAGTGCAGCTGCATTGAGGCGGTAGGCTCTGCCTTTTTGGGGAACAACCAGTTCGTACGTATCCATCGGGTTTTTAAGGAAACGGATGTTGGCATCTTCCGATAATTCTTCTCGTATCTGATATTCCTCAAAGGAAGTCAGGTTGAAGGAGATGCCGAACGATTCTTCTTTCATCTCCCTGAGCGGGATATTCAGTTTCTTCTGTGCTGCCAGTACTTCCTCCTGTGCCGCCTGTGTCACGATATAAGTATTGAGTGACCGGGGGGAATGAGGAATCAGCCTTCCGTTTACCCGGTATCCGTCATTACTAATCCGGATTGTGTCGCCCGGCATACCGATACAACGGCTCAGAAATAATGGGCTCGATGTCGTATCTTTCAGCAGCGGACTGGTAAATAGAACTACCCGGTTGCGCCCCGGGTTGTCTTTTTGCGGGAGCTTGTTCACCAGCATATAATCGCCTTTATGCAGGGCAACTTCCATGGAGTCGGTCGATACGCGATACGACTCCATACAGAAATAACGGATTACCATAACGCCCTCCACCAGCAACACGATTGTCACCAGCCATTTTACTGCGGATATGAAGGAGCGCTTTGTCATTATTCTTAATTCGGATGCACCATGCGGAACAGACGGTTCCAGCGGATACCACCGTCGAACAGGCTGCGGTCTTTATCCAGTGACAACCAGATAAGGATAGGCTTTCCTACGATATGGTCTTCCGGAACAAATCCCCAGGAGCGGCTGTCGGCACTGTTGTGACGGTTGTCGCCCATCATCCAGTAATAATCATATTTAAATGTATAGTCTGTTTCCGGCTTTCCGTTGATATAATATGTACCGTCTTTTTCTTCCAGTGTATTGTTTTCGTAGTTTTTGATGCAACGGCCGTATAGAGCTATGTTGCGTTCGTTCAGCGGTATTGTCGCCCCTTTCTTCGGAATCCACAGAGGACCGTAGTTGTCGCGTGTCCAACCTGTTTCATACCATGCCGGATAAGTCAACCCCGAAAATGCATCCGGTTCGATTACAATCTTTTTCACAATAGGCAGTTTCTCGGCTATCGCCAGTGCCTTCTTGGTCAGCGGCATGCGATAGACCGGATTGTACTGTCCGGGGGCAATCGATTCGAAACCGAGGAAAGACATTAAATCCTGGTAATATCCGTTGTTGGAAACCAGTATCCGGTCTTCTTTGCTTACGTTCATCAGGCGGAACTGTTCTTCCGTGATAGGGGAACCATCCGTTTCGACATAGTAACAGAACTGCATATTCTCCGGATTCTCTGCTGCTTTACCATCGATATATACCTGGTTGTCGCGTATTTCTATGGTGTCGCCCGGCATACCGATGCAACGTTTCACATAGTTTTCACGTTTGTCTACAGGACGGTAGACTACATCCCCGAAAGTGTTTTTATCCATCCAGATACGTTCGCGTCCGTGCTGCATAACCAGTTCGTCATAGCTCGGATTCTGCTGTTTCAGGGCGACTGTGTCGCCAGCAGGAAAGTTGAACACTACGATATCATTGCGTTTTACATGACCGAAACCTTTCACCCGTTTGTAACCCCATTCCGGCCAGTCCAGATATGATTTACAGTTGAAGAACGGCAGCGTGTTCTGTACCAGCGGGAACGACAGCGGCGTGTTCGGAACACGCGGACCGTAACTCAGCTTGCTTACAAACAGATAATCGCCTACCAATAAAGATTTCTCCAACGAAGAACTCGGAATCTGATAATTCTGGAAGATGAACAGATTAATGAAATAGACGGCAATCAGTGCGAACAGGATATCGTCCACCCATTCCAACGCATTTCGTACTGCTGGGTTCTTTGACCGTTTCCAGGCTCCCCAGGGAATATATTTGGTCAGGAAAATATCTACGAGTACAATCAACCCGAGCAACAACCAGAGGTTCTGCATCCAGATTGAAAAGAGTATATACAGCACGGCAGAGATGCCGAACTTAATCCATTGTTTCTTGGAAATTTGTTTCATTTGCTGACTAATGTGGAATTAAAATTTAAGCATATCGTCCATACCCAGAAAGCCTTTCTTCCCGGCGGTAAATTCAGCGGCAACGACAGCGCCGAGTGCGAAACCTGCGCGGCTCTTGGCGTCATGTTTGATACTGATATAGTCGACATCCGACTCATAGGTCACCTCGTGGATGCCCGGCACTTCGCCTTCGCGGATGGCGTGGATTGGCAGGTCGGTTGGCTGTTCGGCTGTTTCCAGTGTCCAACGGTCTTTCCGGTCTACGTTTTCAATGATTCCTTCTGCCAGTGTGATAGCGGTACCGCTCGGAGCATCCAGCTTGTGGATATGGTGCGTTTCCGTCATGCTGATATTGTAGGAAGGAAAATTATTCATGATTTTCGCCAGGTACTTGTTGAGGGCGAAAAAGATATTTACTCCGATGCTGAAATTGGAAGCGTAGAAGAATGTCTTGCCTTCCTTTTCACATTTCTCTTTTATTTCGCCGATACGGTCCAGCCAGCCGGTTGTGCCGGAAACAACGGGAACGCCGGCAGCGAAACTCTTCATATAATTGTCGAATGCCGTGGCCGGAGTCGTGAACTCGATGGCTACATCTGCGCTCTTGAAATTAGCTGACTGAAATTCTTCCGGGTTGTTTATATCTACGATAGAGACGATTTGGTGTCCTCTGTTCAATGCAATCTGCTCGATGGTTTTACCCATCTTTCCGTAACCGATAAGTGCAATCTTCATAATCTTTTCAGAATAAAATGAATAAATAAGCTAATAACTTAGCCTTCAGGGGTGCAAATATAAAGAAAATGAATTAGATTTGTGGCATAAATCTTAACTCTGAAAAGAATATGGAACGTTTATTACATTATGTTTGGAAATACAGACTGTATCCAACGACTTCGCTTCTTACTACTGACGGACGTACAGTATCGGTCATTGACCCCGGAACACCCAATACCGACGCGGGCCCGGACTTCTTCAATGCAAAGATGAAAATAGACGGTACTTTGTGGGCTGGGTGTGTTGAAATCCATGACAAAGCCTCCGACTGGCTGCTTCATCGCCATGATAAGGACAAGGCTTATGATGCCGTTGTTCTCCATATTGTGGAGGTGTCGGACTGTATCGTTTACCGGATGAACGGAGAGGTTATTCCGCAAATGGAACTGGCAGTGCCGGAGTCGGTTGTGCGGAATATCGACTGGTTGCTCCATCATGACAACTCTCTTCCCTGTGCCGGATATATCCCTCAAATGGAGCCCGTTCACATTACATCGTGGCTGGGGGCTCTGCTCGGCGAACGGCTGGAACGGAAAACGGCCGATATATTCCGTTTGCTGGACCAGTATGCCGGTGACTGGAACGAAGTCTTTTATATTACTTTAACCCGCAATTTCGGTTTCGGTGTGAATAACGACATCTTCGAGCGTCTTGCCAAGAGCTTACCGCTCAGGTATATTCAGAAGCAACGCGGCAGCAGTTCGCAGGTCGAAGCAATGCTGTTCGGACAGGCCGGGATGCTGAATGAAGCGATCGATTGCCCTTATTATCGTTTGCTGCAACGCGAGTATCAGTTTCTTCGCTATAAATTCGGATTGACTCCGCTGGACTGTTCTCAATTCAGGAACCTTCGTATCCGGCCCATCAATTTCCCCTGTCTGAAGTTGGCGCAACTGGCGGCTGTCTGGATGCAATACGATACCTTGTTTTCTGTTATCCTGACGGCAGGCAGTATCGGTGAGATTAAGCAATGTCTGCGTGTCACACCTTCCGCTTATTGGGAGACGCATTATCATTTCCGGAGCGCTTCCGCTATAAAAGAGAAAACAGTCGGGGAGAATTCTTTGTGTATATTGTTGATAAATACGGTAGTTCCCATTCTTTTCGCTTACGGAGTCAGGAATAAGCAACCCGAATACTGCGAGCGTGCAATCCGTATCCTTGAAAATCTTCCTCCGGAGAAGAATACGATTGTTTCGGGTTTTAGCCGGGCAGGGATAAAAGTCTGCCATGCAGGCGACAGTCAGGCGCTGATTCAATTGAAACGGGAGTATTGCGAGAAGAAGAAATGTTTGTATTGCCGGATCGGGTACAGGTATCTGAAACGGGGTATTCCCTCTTTATAGAATGCAAAGATTTCTTATTTAGCGTATATATCACTATTAGTCACCGGATTTTTCCCTATTTTTGCCATCTGATTAAAAAGCGATTGAATGGGTAACAGATATATAAAAGATTTATTGCTGGTACTGTGCGGAGTGTTTCTGTTGGTAACCATGTATTCGTGTGCCAATATGGCTTCTCCGAACGGGGGACCTTACGACGAGACCCCCCCTAAATTCATAAGCAGTCTGCCTGCCCCTAATCAGACGAATTATAAGGGGAAGAAGGTGGAGATTCTGTTTGATGAACTGGTTCAGCTGGACAAGCCGTCGGAGAATGTAATCATCACGCCGCCGCAGATGCAATTACCTGTGATCCGTGCCGCGGGAAAGAAGGTCGTGGTCGAACTGAAAGATACACTGAAAGAAAATACGACTTATACGATCGACTTCACCAACTCGATCTCCGATAATAACGAGAAGAATGTATTCGAGAATTTCTCCTTTGCCTTCTCTACCGGTGATGTGATCGATACGCTGGAGGTATCGGGTATCTTGCTGAATGCCGAAAACCTGGAACCTATGCCCGGTATCACGATCGGTCTGCATAAGAACCTGGAGGATTCGGCATTTGTGAAACTGCCTTTCGACCGTACTTCGCGCACGAACGATAAAGGACAGTTCACCATTCGCAATATCTCTCCAGGCAGTTACCGTATTTTCGGTCTGAACGATGTCAACCGCGACTATAAATTCGACCAGCCGGGCGAGGAGATTGCGTTTAACGACTCCATTATCATCCCTTCGCTGGAGTTGACCACCCGGCAGGATACGCTTTGGAAAGACAGCCTGACTATCGATACGATCCGTACGGTTGCCTATACGCGTTATTTCCCGGATGACATCGAATTGCGTCTGTTCAAGGAAAACTTCGTGCGCCAGTATCTGCTGAAACCGGAGCGGCAGCAGGAAAACTTGCTGACCATACGGTTCAACGCTCCGCTCGATACCGTACCGCTTCCGAAGCCGCTCAACTTTACGCCGGAGAATCCTGACTGGTTCTTTACACAGGAAACGGAGGCGGGAAAAGGCGTTAATTTTTGGCTGACCGATTCGCTGGTATGGAAACAAGATACGTTGCAGGTGGAACTGTCGTATCCGAAGAGCGACTCGCTGAACGTTCTCCGACCGCAAACCGATACGCTTCAGTTTGTGATGCGCCGCCGTCCCGAAAAGAAGAAAAAGAAGAAAGATGACGAGCCGGAACCGATCGTCTTCCTGGGTATGCAGATCGACGCGCCCGGTTCGATGGACTTGTTCGATACCGTATCCGTTACGTTCAATGAACCGATCCTCGAACTGCCGAAGGAAGTCTTCTATCTGGACCAGAAGGTCGATACGGTATGGACTCCGGTTGATTTCGAGCTTTTCCCGGACTCTGCCAACAGCCTGAATTACTTCATTCGCCGTCCGTGGAAATATGCCGAGGAGTATCGCCTGTCGGTGGACTCCGCAACGATCTTCAGTCTTTATGGCAAGTGGAACGAACCGTATTCGGCTGAGTTCAAGATCAAGAAAGAGGATGAATACGGACACTTATATATTAATGTAGAAGGAATTGATACGACCGCTTATGTGGAATTGCTGAACGGTAGTGATGCCCCGGTGCGGAAGGCGAAGGTGAAGAACGGCGGTGTCCTTTTCATGGACCTGAAACCGGACAAGTATTACGCACGCCTGGTGGTCGACCTGAATGACAACGGCAAATGGGATACCGGCAATTATGCCGATAAACGCCAGCCGGAAGAAGTCTTTTATTCGCCAGTTCAGTACAACGTATTGCAGAACTGGCAGGTAGAAGAGACTTGGAATGTCAAGGCAACCCCATGGGCAAAACAGAAACCTATCGAGATTACAAAGAATAAGCCGAAAGAGGCAACCAAGAAGAAAAGAAATTACAAAGATGAAGGACAACAGAAGTCTTCTTCGCGCAATAGCGGTATGGGCGGCAGCATGGGCATGCCGTTCTAAAGGAACCGGTTTATGTCTGCCGGTCCTGTTGTTACTCCTTTCCGGAGTGGCCGGTGCGCAGACTATTCCGGTGAAAGAGCGGTTCAATGCCGGTGAGGAGGTGCAATATGAATTGTACTTCAAATGGGGTATTCTGATGCCGCGCGCCGGACAGGCAACCTTATCCATTAAAGATACCCGCTATGAGGATAATCCGGCTTATCATTATAATCTGTTATTCCGTACTTCCGGCATGTTTGAGAAGATATTCTCCATGCGTGATACGATCGACTGCTATTTCACGCCTGAGATGCTGTTACTCCGTAGCGAGAAACGGGTGAATGAGAATGACTACTATCTGATCGACGACCTGAAGTTCTCTTATAGTACAGGGAAGACTTCGGCCCATTCCCATCGCTATACGCCTTCACGGACGAAGATCGACACGATGATCGTTTCCGAACAATATATGTTCGATATGCTGGGTGCCACCATGTATCTCCGCTCGCTGGACTGGGATAACATGAAACAGGGCGATGAATTTCCGTTTCATGTGGTGATCGGACGGGACCGGATCAACATCAGTTTCCGCTATACCGGGCAGCAGATCGTGGAACGCAACGAGACACTGAAATACCGTACCCGACATTTCTATATCGATATTTTTGACGACGCTTTCACCCAAAGCAAGGCGGCCGCCGAAATATGGATCGGGGACGATGAAAACCATATCCCGGTCAAGATTCGTGCCAAGCTGAAGATAGGAGCGGCCGAGGTCTATTACAAATCATCCAAAGGATTGCGTTACCCGCTTACTTCGCGGGTGGAAATTCCCCGGCGTTAGGCAGTGAGAGAGTGAAACGTGTTTCGGAGTAAGGTTGTGAACTGACCAGGAGTTCGCCGCCATGCATCCGTACGATCTGGCGTGAAAGGCTCAGGCCGATACCCGTACCCTTGTTCTTGGTTGTGAAGAAAGGAATGAAAATATCTTCCAGCATATCGTGGGGGATGCCCGGCCCGTTATCCGTTACTTCGATCAGGGTCGTGGTGCCGGGTTGTTTTACCGTGAGTGAGATTTCACCGTTATCCTGTCCTTCCAATGCTTCCATCGCATTTTTCAACAAGTTGATCAAGACCTGTGAGAGCAGTTCTTCATCGGCATTGACTGTTATTTCGTCCTGGCAGAGGTAAACAGTCAGACCGATCTGTAAACGTTGCAGGTCCGACTGGAACAGCAGTTCGATGTTGCGTACCTGGCGGGAGAGGGAGAACGGATTGGGATTGGGAGCCTGCAACCGTGCCAGTTGGCGGTATGAATTGGTGAAGTTCATAAGGCTCTGTCCCTGGCTCTTGATCGTATCCAGTCCGCGGACCGTCTTCCGGATGGTGGCGTCGTTGATCTCGTCGCAGCTTTTCGTCGTGTCGTTGCTCCGGTAATAGGAGAGGAGCGTGCCTGAGAGGGAGACGATCGGAGCGATCGAGTTCATGATCTCGTGGGTCAGGACGTGCATCAACTTGTCGTATGCCTCGTATTCTTTCCGTAACAGTTCGCGTTCGAACTCTTTCTGCTTGCTCTCCGTCATCAGGCGGTGGATGCGGTTGAATGCCGTATGCAGGCGGCGTTGTTCTTCCGGTCCGCTGTTTTCGGGGAAGTAAAGCATCGACTCATTGTCTTCGATGGCATCGAGGAACAGTTGGATACGGCGGTTCGATGTATTGAGGAAATAGACGAGGATCCCGACCAGCCATAAGGCGATCAGTAGGGTGACGCATCCCAGTATGATGGCTTTACCGGTGATAATACCCGTTAGTCCCACGCCGGTAACAAGGAGGATGAGCGCGACCTGGAAGACTATCTTCAGATAGATGCGTGTGCTGAACATTCGTTTCACAGGTTGAACCGTTTTAGTTTGTTATATAAGGTCTGCCGGCTTACCCCCAGCTGCTCGGCGGCAGCGGTCAGGTTGCCGTCGTTCTGGGTAATAGCCGCCTCGATCGTCTTGCGTTCCACTTCTCCCAGGTTGGGGGCATCGGAGAACGAGACGGATTTTCCGGGACGGATAAAGAGGTCGGCGGCACGGATTACATTTTTCTCGGCCAGGATCACTGCTTTCTCGATGGTATGTTGCAGTTCGCGTATGTTGCCCGGCCAGTCGTAACGTTCCAGTTTGGCGGCTGCCTGCGGATGGATGGTCAGGCCCGGCTGATTATACAAGGCCGTATACTTTTTCAGGAAGTAGTCGATGAAAAGGGGAATATCTTCCCGGCGGTTCCTGAGAGGCGGTATCTCTATTTGTATGGTGTTGATGCGATAGTAGAGATCCTCCCGGAAAAGAGATTGCTTCACCAGTTCCGGCAGGTCGCGGTTGGTGGCGGCGATCAGACGTATGTCGATCGGGATTTTGCGGTTGCTTCCCAATCGGGTGACTTCGCGGTTCTGCAGGGCGGCGAGCAGTTTGGCTTGCAGGCCGACCGGGAGGTTGCCTATTTCATCCAGAAACAGGGTGCTTCCGCTGGCAGCCTCGAATTTACCCGGCCGGCTTTCGCGGGCATCGGTAAAGGCACCTTTTTCATGTCCGAACAGTTCGCTTTCGAAAAGGGATTCACTGACAGCTCCCATGTCCACGTTGATCATTTCCCGGCGGCTGCGGAGCGACAGGCGGTGTATTTCGCGGGCGAGCATTTCTTTACCTGTACCGTTCTCGCCGGTGATAAGGATGTTCGCATCCGTTTTGGCAACCTTGGTCACGACCTTGATCAGTTTCATCATAACGGCGGAGTGGCCGATGATCATGGCTGGTTCCGCAGGGCGGTCGGGTCGGTTACGATCGGTCTTCTGTTTGACCTTTTCCCGTTCTACGGCTTGTAAGGCGGCGTGTATCTTTTCGAGCAGGACTTCGTTGTCCCAGGGTTTGAGTATAAAATCAACGGCTCCGCTTTTCAAGGCTTTGACAGCCAGTTCCACATCTCCGTAGGCGGTAAGCATGATGACCGGCAGTTCGGGGGCTATTTCCTGGATACGGCGTAGCCAGAACAGGCCTTCGTTTCCGGTGTTTACGCCTGCGGAGAAATTCATATCTAGAATGACAAGGTCGACCGGCATCGTATCCAGCACGGATAAGATGCTGTTCGGGTTGGAGGCGGTCTCTACCCGTTCGAATTCATCTTCCAATAATAATTCGAGCGAAGTCAGTACACTTTTATTATCATCTACAATGAGAACTGTTCCGGTTTGCATACGATTAATTTTTCCGTAAAGGTATCGGCTTCCGGGGTACTTTGCAAATGAGCGTCAAAATATTTGACACTAATAACAGGATAATATAACACTATAGTCCTAATCCGATTAGCACTCGTATGCTAAGGCAGTCAGCACAGTAGTGTTACCCTCACCAGCACTACTGTGTTGGTCCCGTATCCGACATAGAAGCAGGGTCTGTTCTTTTATGATTGACACATCAGCGTCCATATTTTTGACAATCGGGCGTCCATATATTTTACACTTTGCGAGGCTGTTTCTTTTGTGGAATATGATAATCAGTCAGTATGAAATGTGGCACGCCTTTTGCTTTTACATGTACATGATGAAAATGCAAATAACAATTAAATATGGATGGAGGTTAGCCTGCCTGTTGCTGTTTGGTTCGGTAGTGGGAACAGGTGCACAGGAATCCTGGAGTGTCGACTCTTGCATGCGCTATGCGCTGGAGAGGAACCTGGCACTGAAAAACAGCCGGTTGGATACCCGTATCGCTCGCGAAGACTTTACGGCGGCGATAGGAGATTTCCTGCCTTCGGTCAGTACCAGCGGGGCTTTCGGGAAACGGATGGGACGTTCGGTCGACCCGAAAACGAATTTGTATACCACCTCTTCCTTCGTGGAAAGTACGCTGGGAGTCGATATATCATTGCCTGTTTTCGACGGGTTCAAACGTATCAACCGGGCACAGTTCACCCGGCTGAACAGGCAACTGAGCAGCGTTGCCGGGAAAGCGGAGGAGAACCGGGTGGCTTTCGAGGTGATGGATGCTTATTATGTATATATCTTTGACAGAAAGATGAGTGCCCTGGCTGCCGAACAACGTAAGCTAAGCGAGCGTTACCATGAGCAGATGCTTGAATATGTGGACCTCGGCCTTCGTTCACCCTCTGACCTTCAGGAGGTGAAAGCCCGTTTGCAGAGCGATATTTATCAGGAGACAGTGAAGAAGAAGACGGAGCGTCTTTCTTTTCTTGCACTAAAAGAGTTGTTGCAGATGCGCGATTCGGACTCTTTATCCGTTAGTGACAGAGAGGGGGATGACGGCGAGTTGCCGCTTCTTGCCGGTTATTCGGCTCCGGAAGTGTATGCAGAGTCGGAAACTGCGCTTCCCGAGTTCCGGATGATGGATTTGCGGGAACAGGCGTCGCGAAAGTCGCTTGCCATCGCGTCGGGAGCTTTCTCGCCTTCCATCCGGGCGGATTTCAGTCTTTATTCGAGTTACTATGACACGGAACGCGATGCGGACGGGCACATCTCCTCGTTCGGGCAGCAGATGAAAAACAATTGGAACAAATATATCGGTCTGCGGGTATCTTTCCCTATATTCAGCGGTTTGTCCCGCTTTACGGCAGTCAGGAAAGAGCGTTTCCGCCTGCAACAGATAAGGAATAACAACGACCAGCAACGAATATCCTTATATAAGGAGATAGAAGATGCCTGCCTTTCCTTACAGGCTTCGGCAGAGGAACATCACCAGGCTAAACTGCAATTGCAGGCAGCTGCAACCACCCTCAAAGAGAACGAGGAGAAGTGGGAGGAAGGGATGGTTTCCGTCTTCGAACTGATGGAGAAGCGTAACCTGTATATCCAGGCCAAAGCAGAACTGGCCCGTACCCGGCTGCAATATGACCTGAAACACCGGATGGTCGAGTTCTACCGTACCGGTTCATTTTTAGTAAAATAACAACAAAGAACAGATATGAATAACAACATGGACACCCCTATCGAACGGAAATCCCGTTTGAAGAAGAAACATCTGTATGCGATGGCAGGAGGCACTTTCCTCCTGGTCTGCCTGCTTTACTTTATTTTCCGCGATACCTCTTCCTCCATGAAAGTGGACAAGGAACGGCTGACCATCTCCACCATCGTCCAGGGTGAGTTTAATGATTATATCCGTGTGATAGGGCAGGTGCTCCCGGACCGTATCATCTACCTTGATGCCATCGAGGGCGGCCGGGTGGAAGAACGCCTGATAGAAGAAGGGGCGCAGGTCAAGGCCGGCGATGTAATCCTCCGCCTGAGTAACCCGCTGCTGAATATCGGTATCCTGCAAAGCGAGGCAGACCTTGCTTATCAGGAGAACGAACTCCGTAACACCCGCATCAGCATGGAACAGGAACATCTGCGCCTGCAACAGGACCGTATCAGCCTCAACAAAGAACTGGTACAGAAGGACCGCCGTTACCGACAATACGAACGCCTGTATAACAAACAACTCTTGGCGCGTGAAGATTTCCTGCTGGCAAAGGAGGACTACGAAAGCGCCCGCGACCAGCTTGTCGTGTTGGACCAGCGTATCCGCCAGGACGACCTTTTCCGCAGCAGCCAGTTGGAGAGCCTGGATGAGAATATCCGGAACATGAAACGGAGCCTCTCCCTTGTCCGCGAACGGTTGGAGAACCTGAAGGTGAAAGCGCCCGTCAGCGGCCAGCTGGGTAATCTCGAAGCACAGATAGGGCAGTCTATCGCCCAGGGGGAACGTATCGGGCAGGTCATCACCCCCGAACTGAAGGTGGAGGCCAAGATTGACGAACATTATGTGGAGCGGGTGATGCCCGGCCTCCCCGCCAGCTTCGAGCGTGAAGGAAAGACCTACGACATGGAAGTGACGAAAGTCTACCCTGAAGTGCGCGACGGCCAGTTCCGTACCGACCTTCATTTTACCGGAGGACGTCCGGAGAATATCCGTGCCGGGCAGACCTATCACCTGAACCTGCAACTGGGTGATCCCGTACAGGCCATCCTGATTCCCCGTGGCAGCTTCTACCAGGCAAGCGGCGGCCTGTATGTATATGTCGTGGATGAGGACGAGACTGTCGCCCGTCGCCGTCCGGTGAAGATAGGCCGCCAGAATCCGCAGTATTATGAAGTGACCGAAGGAGTGAAACCGGGAGAGAAAGTGATTATCTCCGGCTATGAACTGTTCGGTGAAAACGAACGATTGATTATCAGATAACAGAAAGGATAAAGATGGATTATCTCTCTCAAGTCATAAAAAGCCAGCGCGCCCGCAAGTCACTTTCGGTCATTAATATCTTCGGCCTGTCGGTGTGTATCTCTGCCGCCCTGCTGATTTTGCTCTATGTCCGTTTCGAACTGAGCTACGACTCTTTCCATGACGGCGACCGCGTGTACCGTGTCGAAAGCCGTTTGTATGAGGGAGCAACGCTGACGGATAATTGGGCGACGACCGCATTCGGCCACGGTCCGGTGATGAGCCGGGAGATACCGGGCATCGAAAAGTTCGTCCGGCTGACCGCCCAGGACCGGGAACAGGTGGTTACCTACCAGGATAAGCAGTTCGCCGAAAGCCGCTATTGTTTTGCCGAACCAACCTTTTTCGACCTCTTCCGTTTCCCTATTCTGAAAGGGGAGAGAGACGGCCAGCTGACCCGTCCCAATACCGCCGTGCTGACGGAAAGTGCCGCCCACCGTTATTTCGGCGAGGCGGAGCCGTTGGGCAAAATCCTGACCTTCCGCACGTCGACAGCCGAACAACATTTCGAAGTGACAGGCATTATTGCCGATATGCCGGCCAATTCGCATCTGCATTATGATTTCCTGCTGTCTTATTCCACGATACCGAAGGAACGGCAGGATATTTGGTATATTCACGGCGTCTATACGTATGTCCGCCTGGAACCGGGGAAAAAACCGGAAGATATAGAAAACGCCTTTGCCGCTATTTCAGATAAATACAAAACCGCAGCTTTGAAGCATAAGGACTGGAAGGTGGAGTTAATCCCATTGAAAGATATTCACCTGACTCCGCAGAAGTCGTATGAGAAGGAGACGAAAGGCAGCCGTACCGCCGTGTATATCCTTTCGGTGATGGCGATTGCCCTGTTGCTGACAGGCTGGGTCAATGCGTTGAACCTGATGGTGGCGCGTTTCCTGGAACGGGGAAAAGAGTTCGGAGTGCGTAAAGCCTTCGGTGCTTCCCGCCGGCAGATGCTGTTGCAGGGACTGACGGAGGCCGGCATCGTCAACCTGCTGGCAACCTTGATTGCGCTCGGTTGGTTGGAGGTATTGCTGCCGCTTGTCTATACCTGGGCGGAACATGATTTTGGTGCCGATATATTAGTACAACCGCAGTTTTGGCTGGCCGTAGCAGTTATTGCCGGGCTGGGGACGCTCTTCACCGGCTTATATCCTTCCTATCTGCTGACACGCATCCGTCCGTCGGATATTATACGCGGGAAGTTATTGCATAGCCGGAAAGGCAATAAGATGCGGAAAACATTGATTGTCGTGCAGTTTGTCGCCTCCTTTATCTTGATAACGGGCACGTTTGTCGTTATCTCCCAGGTTCGCTACATGCAGAAGGAGGCCGCTTCTCCCGGGACAGACCGGATCATCGTATTGAAATATCCCTCTTTTACAGATGAACTGTCCGTCAGGATGGAAAGCTTCAAGAAAGAACTGAAGCGGAAGACGTATGTCCGCCAGGTGACTGTTTCCGGTGCCGTGCCGGGGGTGGAGGTCGCCAATTATTTTGCCAACCGTCCGTTCGGCAGCGACCCGTCCGAGGTGAAACTGATTCAGATGTTCGCTGTCGATTACGATTACCTGGCCACCTATTCGCCGGAGATGGTCTGCGGCAGGGGATTCTCGGAAGAGTATGGAGATGAACTGAATAAGGTCGTGCTGAACGAAGAGGCCGTCCGCCTCCTGGGTTTCCCTTCTGCGGAAGCGGCTTTAGGCAAACAACTGACGATGGAAGTGCTGCAAGACCCTCTCCAGGTGATAGGGGTGGCGAGGAACTATTACCAGCAGTCGCTGGCCGTCCCTTATAAGCCAATCATCTTCTTCCTGAAAGACCGCGTTCCGATTATCGGGACACCCTATATTTCCATCCGCATGGACGGTGTGGCCGGTCCGGCCCGTCTGGCGGAGATAGAACAAATCTATCGCGATTTCTTCCCGACTTCGTTGTTCTCTTATTTCTTCCTCGACGATTTCAACAGGAACCAGTATAAGGAAGACCGGAATTTCGGATGGATATTTGCCGCATCGTCTTTGCTGGCCGTCTTTGTCGCCTGCCTGGGATTGTGGGTAATCACGCTTTTCTCGACCCTCTCGCGGGTGAAGGAAGTGGGAATACGTAAGGTGCTGGGAGCGGGTAAAAGGAATCTTTTTGTAGTTTTGACGCGTGAATTATTGCTCCTTACGGTACTTGCGTCCGTGATAGGTATTCCCGTGTCCGCTTTCCTGATGAATAGCTGGCTTGAAAGCTATGCGTTTCATATCCCGTTGCCCTGGTGGAGTTATGTGGTGGCGTTCGTGCTACTGATGTGTATCGCTTTCGGGACGATTGCCCGGCAGGTATGGCGCATCATCCGCCTGAAACCGATGTATATTTTAAGGAGTGAATAATTTATAAATAGGAACATATGATTAAAACAGAGAATCTGTCTATGCTCTTCACCACGGAAGACGTACAGACCAAAGCATTGAATGAAGTAAGCCTGGAGATAAAGAAAGGCGAATTTGTGGCTATCATGGGGCCTTCGGGTTGCGGCAAATCCACCTTGCTGAATATCCTGGGAACGCTTGATTCGTCAACTTCGGGCAAATACTTCTTCGACGGAAAGGAGATCGATAAGATGAGCGAGAGCCAGCTGACTTCTTTCCGTAAAGGGAATATCGGCTTTGTATTCCAGAACTTCAACCTGATTGACGAACTGACGGTCTATGAAAATGTAGAACTGCCCCTTGTCTATCTGAACAGCAAGAAGTCCGAACGCAAAAAGAAGGTGATGGAGGTGCTTGAACGTATGAATATCGCCCATCGTGCCGGCCATTTCCCGCAGCAATTATCCGGTGGCCAGCAGCAACGTGTGGCTATTGCCCGTGCAGTGGTAACCGACTGTCCCCTGATTCTGGCGGATGAGCCGACGGGTAACCTGGATTCGACAAACGGCCTCGAAGTAATGGAACTGCTCAGCGAACTGAACCGGCAGGGAACGACGGTCGTTATCGTCACCCACTCCCAGCGGGACGCGAAGTTTGCCCACCGGGTCATTCATTTGCTGGACGGGCGGATTGTATTGGAGGAGAAACGTTGACGGTAATCATCAACGGAGGTTGACGGTGTCCGTCAGTTACCGTTGACGATGACCGTCATCACAGACAGGATAAAGTGAAGTACTAATATTTTATTGACAGATTCAGAATACTATGATTATTTCAAACTATTGGAACAGTGCCCTGCGCAGCCTGACGAAAAAGAAAGGCTTCAGTGCAATCAATATAATCGGCCTGGCAATCGGTATGGCGGCCGCCCTGCTGATTCTGACCTACGTGGCTTTCGAATATAGCTACGACGATATGCACAGCCGTGCCGACCGCATCTTCCGCGTGGAAGCACGTTTCTACGAAAACGGCGAACTGACGGATGACTGGGCGAGCAGTTCGGCCGGCTACGCCACCGCTATGAAACGTAACCTGGCGGGCGTGGAGGATTATACCCGCGTCGGCAGCCAGTACTATCCGGAGCAGGTCGTGAAATACAACGAACTGCTCTACCGTGAGACAGGCATCGGGTATGCCGAGAAGAATTATTTCAACTTCTTCGATTATGAATTACTGAAAGGGGATAAGAATACCTGCCTCGACGGGCCGAACAAGGTGGTGATAACCGAGCGCATCGCCAATAAATACTTCAAAGGGGCCGACCCGATTGGGAAGATACTGATTTTCCGCAGCAATATCGGCGAAGAGGCGTGCGAAGTGACCGGCATCATGAAAGATATGCCCGTCAACTCGCATGTGCGTTACAGCATGATGATCTCCTACGAAACTCTTCCGAAATGGATGGATGAATACTGGTATCGCCACGAAGTGTACTCATACGTCCTCCTGAAGTCGCCCGCCCTGAAGAAACAGGTGGAAGAAGCCTTCCCTGCAATGGCGGAGAAATACAAGACGGAAGAGGCGCTGAAGAATAAGACCTGGGCAATCGAATTGACCAACCTGCGCGATATCCACCTGAATCCGCAGAAGGCGTATGAGCCGGAGACGAAGGGGAACAGTTCTTCCATGCTGGTGCTGATATGTACGGCGTTGGCTATCCTGTGCATTGCCTGGATCAATTATATCAATATGACGGTTGCCCGCTCGATGGAACGGGCCAAAGAGATCGGCATTCGAAGGGCTTCGGGGGCGAGCCGCCGGCAAATCGTGGCGCAGTTCCTGTTCGAATCGTTGATAACGAACGGGATTGCCTTTATCCTGGCTATCGGGTTGATGGAGGCGTTGATGCCTGCTTTTAACAGCCTGACCGGGCGTGACTTGGGATTCTCTGTGTGGGTGACGACCTCGTTGGGGTGGATGCTGTTGTTGATTTTCGCCTTGGGCGTGTTCCTGTCCGGTTTCTATCCGGCGACGATTTTGTCGGGTATTAAGCCAATCCGGATGCTGAAAGGGAAGTTCACGCATACGAAGAATGCGGCGACGACCCGTAAGGTGCTGGTCGTTTTGCAATATACGGCGTCGATGGCTTTGCTCTGCGGGACGCTGATCGTGTATGCACAGTTGCAGTTTATGCGTCAGGCCTCGCTGGGTGTCCGTGTGGACCAGACGTTGGTGTTGAAATTTCCGGCGCATTGCGAGGAACTGTCTACGAAGCTGACAGCGATGAAAAGGGAGTTAAAGGCGTTGCCTTCCGTAAAGAATGTGACGGTTTCCGGTGCCGTTCCCGGGACGGAGGTGGCTGATTTCCTGTCTATTGTCCGTTTGAGTGATGCCACAAAGCAAACCCGCCTGCTGGAAATGCTCAGTTGCGATTACTATTATCTGGATGCCTACGACCTGAAGTTTGTTGCCGGCCGTGGTTTCGGGGAGGATTTCGGTGGTGATGTATATAATATCGTCCTGAATGAAGCGGCCGTCCGTACGTTGGGCTTTGCCTCGGCCGATGCCGCGATTGGCGAACGTCTTTCCGTGGAGACGGTAGACCAGCCGATGAAGATTATCGGTGTGGTGAAAGATTATCATCAGCAGTCCCTGAATAAAGGCTATACACCTATCCTGTTCGCCCTTCACGACAAATTGAGCTGGATGAAGCAGCGTTATATCTCCGTGGTGATGGAGAATGCCAATCCTCGTGAGTTGGTGAAGCAGGCGGAGACGGTCTGGAACCGTTATTTCCCGGATTCCAGCTATGATTACTTCTTCCTCGACCAGTTCTTCGACCAGCAATACCGGCAGGATGAGGTGTTCGGGTTGATTGTAGCTCTCTTTGCGATACTGGCGATTTTCATTTCCTGCATGGGACTTTGGGTGCTGGTGATGTTCTCCTGTTCGACCCGTGTTCGTGAAATGGGTATACGTAAAGTCTTGGGTGCTTCCAAAATACAGCTGTTCTATGAACTGGGACGTGAGTTCTTTGTCCTGATCGGCATTGCGATAGTGATAGCTCTTCCTCTCTCCTGGTGGGTCATGGACGGCTGGCTGAGCAATTATTCGTTCCGCACCGACTGGAAAGCCTGGTTCTTCCTGGTTCCGGTGATTTTGTTGTGTGTGATTTCCCTGTTGACCATAGGCTGGCAGACTGCTAAAACAATCCTTAGCAAACCTGCCCGGTCGTTGCGGTACGAGTAAAATAATGTGCCAATGAGGTAATGTGCCAATATGCCAATGGAAATAGCATTCCTCATATTGGCACATTGTTTCACGTCTACTATTCAGGTAGATAATGTATTTTATACCTGTTTGTCGATTGACATTTCGTTTTATTCTATCGGTGCAAACGGAAGTTCCGTGTCTTTCCTGTATCCGGAGCCGCTGAACGTAGCAATCAGTTCTCCGGCTTCATTCGTGATATTTACTTCGCAGTTGGCAAGCCGTTTATGGCTGAATACTTCCCGTGCTTCGGCATAAAGGAATCCTTTGCTTTCGGCTTTGAAGAAGTTGATATTGGAAGTGATGGACAATGTCAGCCGGGCATGACTGTTGGTAGCTGCCGCAAACGCCAGGTCGGCCAGCGTAAAGATGGCACCTCCCTGGCAGACACCGCCACCGTTCAGGTGCATCGGTTTTATCTCCATACGGGCTTTTGCATAACCATTGCCCGTTTCCAGTAATTCTACCCCGGCAAATAAGGCAAATTTGTCGCCTTGAAGAAATTCGTTTATTGTCATTACGATAATATGCTAATTTGAAAATATGCCAATGTGCCAATAAAGTATATTCCGATTGGCATATTGGCACATTGACCGATTGATTGATTATTTACTTAGCTTCCATTCTGCTCCGTCTTTGGTATCCTTAATCTCGAATCCCATAGCAGTCAGTTCGTTACGAATCTTGTCGGAAGTAGCCCAATCCTTATTGGCTTTTGCCTGTTGGCGGATAGTCAGCAAGAGGTCTACAGCTTTACCGAATGTCTCATAATTGTCACCTCCGGCAGATGCTTCGTCTTTCATTCCCAGGATATCGAATACGAAAGTGTGGAATACTTCTTTCAACTCTTTCAGGTCTTCAGCCGAGATAGTCGCTTTGCCATCCTTTACGGAATTGATGGCGCGGGCGGCATCGAACAGATGAGAGATGACAATCGGAGAGTTCAGGTCGTCATTTAAAGCGTCATAACATTTCTTGCGAAGGTCTTTCACATCTACTGTCGAGGCATCCGAAGCTGTCAGCTTTTGCAGGTGGTTGTAAGCATCCATCAGACGGCTCAATCCTTTTTCTGCGGCTTGCAGGGCTTCGTTGCTGAAATCTACCGTACTGCGGTAATGCGCCTGGAGGATGAAGAAGCGGATTGTCATGGCCGAATAAGCCTGGCTCAGCATTTTGTGGTCGCCGGTGAAGAACTCATCCAGCGTGATAAAGTTACCGAGCGATTTACCCATCTTCTGTCCGTTGATGGTAATCATATTGTTATGCATCCAGTAGTGAACCATATCATCCCCTTGTGAAGCGACAGCCTGTGCAATCTCGCATTCATGGTGCGGGAAGATCAGGTCCATGCCACCCCCGTGGATATCGAAATGTTGTCCCAGGTATTTCTTGCCCATCGCCGTACATTCGCAGTGCCATCCGGGGAAACCGTCGCTCCACGGAGAAGGCCAGCGCATGATATGTTCGGGTTGCGCACATTTCCAGAGGGCGAAGTCGATCGGGTTATGCTTCTCGTCCTGGCCGTCCAGCGCACGGGTCGTATTCAGCATATCTTCGATATTACGGCCCGAAAGGATACCGTAATTATGGTCTTTGTTGTATTTCTCTACGTCAAAATAAACGGAACCTTCGCTTTCATAAGCATATCCGTTGTCAAGAATCTTCTTTACCAGTTCGATTTGCTCGATGATATGGCCCGAAGCATGCGGTTCGATGCTGGGAGGAAGCACGTTGAGGGCATCCATCGCCTTGTGGTAACGGTTCAGGTAGAACTGCACCACTTCCATCGGCTCCAACTGTTCCAGACGGGCTTTCTTGGCAATTTTGTCTTCGCCTTCATCGGCATCGTGCTCCAGATGGCCTACGTCGGTAATGTTGCGTACATAACGTACTTTGTATCCTATATGTGTAAGATAACGGAACAACAGGTCGAATGTGATAGCCGGGCGGGCGTGTCCCAGATGCGCATCGCCATAGACCGTCGGACCACAGACATACATGCCTACGTGGGGTTCATGCAACGGGATAAATTGTTCCTTCTTTCTTGTGAGCGTGTTGTAAATACTTAATGGATGTTCCATATCTGTTCATACTTTAAAAGTTGCTTTGTCTTTGCCTGTATCATCGTAATACAGAGGAAGACAGAATGCAAAGATAATGCCTTTGTCTATTTTGAGCAATCTTCGCAGCAACCTTTTAATACATAGTTGATACTTTCCAGCGTAAAATTACGGGGTAATTCGACCATCGGCACCGGAATATTCCGCAGGCAGAATGTCCTGTGGCACTTCAAACAATAAAAATGCGCATGAAGTTCACTGACGGAACAATTGCAACCGTTGCCGCAAACCGAATATTTCAAAGAACCCGAACCGTCGTCGATACAATGGATAAGGTGATGATCCAGGAAAAGGTTGATAGTCCTCGATACGGTCGATTTGTCTACCGTGTCCAACTCATTCTCCAGATCGAGCAGGCTGAAAGCTCTTTCAAATCGCATCATCGCTTTCAGGATAAGCAGGCGGATGGCTGTCGGTCTGATTTCTCTTTGTTTCAATATATCTAAATAAGCATCCATATCAATCTGTTTTAGTCGTCTTTAATATTCGTACGGCATTGAGGATTGCCAGCAAAGCAACACCGACATCGGCAAAAACCGCTTCCCACATGGTAGCAATTCCTCCGGCTCCCAGCATCAGAACAATCAGCTTGACACCGAAGGCCAATGCTATGTTTTGCCACACGATAGTACGTGTAAACTTTCCGATGCGGATCGCCGTTGCCACTTTGCTGGGCTGGTCGGTCTGTATTACGACGTCGGCCGTTTCGATGGCGGCATCGCTTCCGAGGCCTCCCATGGCAATGCCTATGTCGCTTAATGCAAGGACTGGCGCATCGTTTATCCCGTCGCCGACGAAAGCGATTTTGTTTGTTTTGTCCTGCTTCAATGCTTCCAGGTGGGCGACCTTTCCTTCCGGCAGCAGGTCGCCGTAGGCCCGGGGAATCCCCAATTGTGTAGCTAATTTAGAAACAATAATTTGTTTATCACCTGATAATATTTCCAGGTTATTAATATTTAAGTCTTTTAATTGTTTGATAGCTTCCACTGCATCTTCTTTGGGCGTATCGGCAAGCAGGATATAACCGGCGTATTGCCGGTCGATCGCACAGACAACCACGGTATCCGGATTCTGTTTCCTCCTAATGAAACAGTTGTTTCTATATGGTGAAACACTTGTTTCATTAGGAAGAAACAAAACACCTTCCGAGTCCAACAGACGGGGGTTACCTACTAATACTTCCTTTCCGTCGACTATTGCTTTTAATCCGTAACCTGCCAGTTCGGTCGTATTGATGGTTGTGTCGATTGTTACCTGCTGCTCTTGGGCGTATGCCAGGATTGCTTTGGCAATAGGGTGGTTGCTCCGGCTTTCGACGGAAGCAATGATTCGGAGCAGTTCTTTTTCAGGAACGTTATTTTCCGTAGACAGGCTCCGTACTTCAAAGACTCCTTTGGTGAGCGTACCTGTCTTGTCGAATACGACCGTATTTATCTTGGTGATGGCGTCGAGATAGTTACCTCCTTTAAACAAGATTCCCTGCCGCGAAGCTGCTCCGATGCCTCCGAAATATCCCAGTGGAATGCTGATAACCAATGCACAGGGGCAAGAGATAACAAGAAATACCAGCGCACGGTATAACCATTCGTTAAAGATGAACAGGAAGTCCGGCTGTACCAGTGAATAAAGATAAGGTATAAGGACAATCAGAAAAGCCAGTCCGGTTACGATTGGTGTATAAATGCGGGCAAATTTCCGGATAAACAGTTCGGCCGGTGCTTTCCGTTCGGATGCATTCTGCACCAGTTCAAGAATACGTGCCAGGGCGCTTTGGTTATATGGTTTGGTTACTTCCAGCCGGATTACCTTATCGGTCACAATCATTCCGGCCAAGACATTTTCATTCGGACTAATCGTACGCGGAACGCTTTCTCCCGTAAGTGCTGCGGTGTTGAAGGAAGCGGCTCCGCTAAGTAATTTACCATCGAGAGGAACTCTTTCTCCGGCTTTCACCTCTATGATTTCTCCCGGAATTACATCGGCCGGAGCTAACGGGACACGTTCGTTATCACGAATGACAACTGCTGTTTCGGGCCGGACGTCGAGCAGCGCACTGATATTTTTACGGGCCTTCGACAATGCATTTTCCTGAAACAGTTCGCCGACGGAATAGAATAACATAACAGCCACACCTTCCGGATATTCCCCGATATAGAATGCGCCGAGTGTAGCGATACACATAAGCGTGAATTCACTGAATATTTCTTTTTCGCGAATACTTTCAATCGCCTCTTTCATCACCGGAAGTCCGACCGGCAGATAAGCGAGTGCATACCATATAAATCTGACGGTTGGGTCGAAGAATCCGGCCTCCGCTACCTGCATCGCAATTCCTCCCAGTAACATCCCGAAGGAAATTGCCGGAAGAAGATAAGGCGAAATTTTTCTTTTACGTTCCGTATGGCAATGATTACAACTGCAATGTCCCATATCTGTCATGTTTTATTTATTTTCCTGATACAAAGGTAGGTGTTATGAGGTGCAACAAAGTTGCAAAGAATCCGTATATTTGTCGGGTTAATGTTTAGAAAATGAATAATATGAAAAACTCTCGGACTTTTATTGGTATTTTATGCTGTCTGGCCATGCTCTGTTCCTGCTCCCAGACAAAGAATCAGTATGACTTGTCGGACTTTGGCCTGACTCCCGACAAGAAAGATAATGCTTCCCCTTTGATGGCGAAGGCTTTGGAACAGATAGCCGTATCCCATACAGGCGATGATACGATAACAATCGTACTCCCTAAAGGTCGCTATGATTTCTATCCCGAAGGTGCAGCGCAAAAGGAGTATTTTATCTCCAACCACGACCAGGATAATCCGAAGCTGGTGGGATTGCCTTTTGAGAACATGAAGAATATCATTTTCGATGCACAAGGTTCGGAATTGATTTTTCATGGCCGTATGTTACCTGTTTCATTGATTAATTCGGAAAACTGTACCTTGAAGAATTTTAGTATCGACTTTGAGAATCCGCATATCAGCCAGGTAAAGATATTGGAGAACGATACGGTTGCCGGTGCCATTACCTATGAGGTGGCTCCCTGGGTGGAATATGAAATCCGTGACAGTGTATTTTATGCCAAAGGTGAAGGTTGGGAGCATGCTCCGGCCTGGGGCATCGCTTTTGAAGGAGATACCAAACGCCTCGTTTATACAACCAGCGATATTGCTGTAGGTTCTAAAGGCGTATCGGAAGTTTCTCCCCGCGTGCTTAAATCAACCAAATGGAATAACAAGAAACTGATTCCGGGGACAGTTGTTGCCATGCGCGGCTGGGGACGTCCGACACCGGGTATCTTTGTTTCTTATGATACGAATACAACACTTGAAAACATCCGGGTTCATTATGCGGAAGGTATGGGATTACTGGCGCAGATGAGTGAGAATATCACACTGGATAAATTCTCCGTATGTCTTCGTGGTGATAACGATCCCCGTTACTTCACGACGCAGGCAGATGCCACTCATTTCTCCGGTTGTAAAGGAAAAATCGTTTCTGTAGGCGGCTTGTACGAAGGTATGATGGACGACGCCATCAATGTACACGGAACTTATCTGAAAATCCAGAAACGTGTAGATGATAAAACGCTGGTAGGTGAATATATGCATCCGCAAAGCTATGGCTTTGAATGGGGATTCCCTGGGAATGCCGTACAGTTTATCGACTCAAAAACAATGGAGATAATCGGCGACCCGAATAAGGTTTCCGCCATCAAAGCGTTGGATAAGCCAAGTGCCCACGGAGCTAAAGTGTTTGAGATTGTTTTTGAGAAACCGGTCGATCCGGCTATCAGTGAGAAAGGAACATTCGGTGTCGAGAATTTGGAGTGGACTCCTGAAGTTTATTTTGCAGACAACGTAATCCGTAATAACCGTGCCCGTGGTTCCCTGTTCAGCACGCCGAAGAAAACGATTGTTGAAAAGAATGTGTTCGACCATACATCCGGTACGGCCATTCTGCTCTGTGGTGACTGTAATGGTTGGTTTGAGACCGGTGCCTGCCATGATGTGGAGATTCGTAACAATAAATTCATCAATTCATTGACGAATATGTTCCAGTTCACAAATGCCGTTATTTCCATCTATCCGGAAATACCCGACCTGAAAGACCAGAAAAAGTATTTCCATAGCGATATAGTCATTGAGAATAACGAGTTTGAAACATTCGATGCCCCGATCCTGTATGCTAAATCGGTAGACGGCCTGATTTTCCGTAACAACACAATCAAACAGAATAATCAATATCCGGCTTTCCACTGGAACAAACACCGTTTCTTCTTCCAGCGTGTGATTCATTCAGAAATCAAGGATAATCAGTTTGACGGCGGCTTCGACGAGAAGCGCGATGTGAAGGTAGAGAATTAATCTGCCTTTTGAATAGCATTGTCAGACCTTTTCAAAATCTATTTTTTGAGAAGGTCTGATGATTTTATATCACATGCTATTGTAAACCGGAACGTACTTCCTTTCCCTAATTCCGATTCAACAGACATTTCTCCGCCCAGCTTGTTGACAATCATTTGGCAGATAGATAAGCCGAGTCCGGTTCCGGGGACGAACTTGTCGAATTTGGCAAACCGTTCAAATACATGGTTTAAATTCTCTTTGTCTATCCCTTTTCCTGTATCGGAAACATAGAAAGATAATCCGTTTGGAATGACTTCATAACCGATTGTAATCGAGCCTTCCGAGGTGAATTTGGCTGCATTGTTCAGTAAGTTGGTGATTACCTGTATCAGCCTGTTCTTTTCGGAATGGATAATGTACCTTTTATAAGGCAGGTTACAGAAAAGTTTTACCTGCGATGGTAAGTGCGAATCATAGACCTGTTTCAAATCAGCAATGACTTCTGTAATATCAAAATCACTGTAGTTGAAGGTCATTTTCCCCGCATCGATTTTGGATATGTCGAGTATGTCGTTGATAATCTGTAGTAACAAATCGTTGTTTTCTTCGATAATCCGGATAAATTCATCTTTATCCTCATGATCATCTGTCTGGGCGAGAAGCTGGGAGAAGCCGACAATGGCATTCAACGGTGTCCGTATTTCATGGCTCATATTAGCAAGGAAAGCCATTTTCATCCGGTTGCCTTCTTCTACTTTTTCAATATGTGTGATATCGATCAAAAGACCTGTTACGCTTTTAATACTTCCGTCAGGATAATATTCAAGCGGAACGGAGAAGGTATTTGTCCAGCGGTAATCCGTGTCTCCGTCCAGCATGATCCGTAAATGCAGGTTGCTGTATCCTTTACATTCGCGGATACGTTTATCCTGTTCCTGTTGTAAAATAAGACGGTCGTCCGGGTGAACCGTGAAATTGAATGATCCCCGGATGAAGTTTCCGGGAGCGACCGGATCAGGATACAGCCGGGTATATTCCTGTGTCTTGATATCCAGATCCCATTGGATAATATTAGCGGCCTGGATTGCCAGTTCGCTACGTTGTATATAGTTGCGCAGCTTTTGTTCCCGCTCTATCTCTTCCGTTATATCTTCGCGTGTCCCGATCAGTTTATGAACATTTCCATTCTTATCATATTTGGATACTTTGGCGATCAGCCTGACCCATCGGTATGAACTGTTAAGATCTTTTATGCAGAATTGAATATTTAAAAATTCGGAACGTTTATTCAGAATGTCGTCGAATGCTTTTAAATAGGTTTCCTGATGTTCGGGGGCTATTGCTTTATAAATATCTCTTGTTGTCGTATCCTGATTGAAAAATACGGATTCTCCGGCAGAAGAAAATATGCCGGTCTGATTATCATATTCCCAGATAATCATATTTGTGATTTGCAGGAGTAAATCACGCTGCTGACGATTCTCTATCAGTTCCTGTACCTTATTTTTCTGGTCTGTGATATCTTTTTGGGTACCGATTAGACGGTCTATCTTCCCGTTCTCTCCACGTATGCCCATTGAATAAATCTCATACCAGCGTATTTCTCCTTCCGGTGTTAACAGGCGGAATTGTTCGATGCTTTGTTTGTGTTTCTCTTCAACAATGTCAGTGACCAGTTTGACATGACGTTCTCTGTCCTCGGGAACCAGTTGTTTGGTGACATCCCATAGTTTCATTCCCGGCTGTGGCACCGTATTTTCATCAGATAAATCGAAGGAGTCGCTTTCGGGGAGATAAGACCATACCGACAGGTTTCCGGCTTTTAAGGCCATTGTCAGTTTGTTCTTTTCATTGATAGTCTCTAGCTGGGCTTCTACCCGTTTGGTCATGTTTCGGAATATGCCGAAAGTATAATCTTCGAAAGGAATTATATATCCTTCGGCATAACCAATATGACCTTCATTTTCAACTTCGTAATGAATTATATTCGATTTACGCGTTTCCATCGTATCCAGAAATGCATTCAGGAGTTCATTTCCGGAATCACCTCTTAAATTCTTGTAGCAGAACAGCTCCCGGATAGTTTGCCCTTTTTGCTGTTGAGGCGTAAGGAACAAAGATATTTCGGGCTGATAATTAAGCAGGTCTTCAATAAAACCTTCTTTATTAACTATTAAAACTGTATCAGGAAGGAGTTCCAGGAACTGCTTCATGCCTGTCAGAGAGTTTTCATCATTCGCCATAGCCTATAAATTTCGGAGGTTGACCGGTCGGCAAAGTTACTGAATATATTTCTCTCTGATTAAAAAAATAGAATAGAATATATTAAAACCCGATGAAATTCACAACTTTTAGTGCGTACGGGAGAATTACTTCTTTATTCGTTTTAAACTATAGTTCAGTCCGGATTCTGCTTTTTTGAAATCATCTCCAATCAAAGTGATTGTAGAATCATTCTCGCAAAGGAAATTCATCCTTTCATCGCCATTATCGGAAATTAACTGCCAGACGGTGGCATTGTCGTCTCCGGGTATTCCACGTAAAGTAAGCCGTTTGCCGGTAGTGACGAATGTTGCATCTTTACCGTCTTCGGCTTCCAGGTAAGTCTGTGAAAGAGAGAACGTACCATCACCGCTATGTTCACGACTACGGATTGTCAGGTCGTAACGGATGCCCGGGCAGTCGGCGCAAGGCAACTCACCTTCATAAGTGAGCGTTTGCATTTTACCCAGGGAGTCATCGCTTTCCGCCTTGTCTTGCCGGTATATTTCTTTTTGGCGCTGGCTAATTGTCCATATACCATCTTCGAAACGTATATTCTTAGTGTCATCGTCTTCTATATTCCAGGCATAACCTCCGGCGGGAAGCGAGCGGCGGTTGAGTATTTCATTCGGTGTACCGTTTGAGAAAAATAACTCAGCTTTTAATGAGTCCGGACTGAAAACGATATAAGCGGATGATTTACCATCGGTGGCTTCCAGTCGTATTCCCGATTCAAAAAGGCGGATACAATTTTGTTGCACTTCCGACCAGGTATAACCGGCAGAAGCAATACAGCCATGTTCGTCTTTATCATTTCCAACCATTTCGGCAGATTCGTTTTCAGCCAGGGATTCTTGTTTCGCTTTCTGTTGTCCACAGGAAAAAAGAAGGCCTGTGCAAAGGATAAGGGCGGATAGGATAGGCCCGTTGTTTGTTCTTTTCATCAGAATGAATGTTTTTAATTTGTTTATAAACGGATATCGTTACACTATAAGAAACAAAGATAAGTTATTTTTTGTTCCTTTGTGGCTTGAATAAAAGATAAAGCCTGCAAGGAATGAGAACAGCTCTTTTTACTGTAATTTTTCTGATAATAGCATATCTGTCGCCTCTCTGTGCGCAGAATGAAACAGTGTTGTCTGACAGTTTAAAACAGAAGATGCCTGTTATCGAGTACAAATTCAATGCGAAACATCTGATACTTCCGGCTTCGCTGATTACAGTCGGGGCAGTGGGTACGGCTATTGACGGTATGAATGATTTTCATCTTTTCTCGCGGAAAAGCGATGTTAAGAAAATTCATCTCGATGATTATATGGAGTGGGGGATGCTGGGCTGGGTATTTGTCTGCGACCTGATGGGGAAAGAAAAGCATAACTGGGTGGATCAGCTTTTCCTTGTCACTCTGGCGGAAGGGATGAATGCCGTTATGACACGCACCTTAAAATATACGGTAAAAGAAATACGCCCGGACGGAGGCCCGTATTCTTTTCCTTCCGGACATACGGCGAATGCTTTTTTAGGGGCGCATATGGCCTATAAGGAGTTTAAGGATAGCAGTCCTGTATTGGCTTATTCAGGATATGCCCTGGCCCTTTTTGTTGCGGGTTCCAGATTATATAATAACCGGCATTGGGTAGCCGATGTCGTCGCTGGGGCCGGATTCGGTATTTTGTCCGTCGAACTGGCTTATCTCACCTATTTCCCTATTCGTAACGCCATTGCCCGTAAGATAAACCGCAAAGCAGCTCAAAATATGGTGATTGCTCCGACCTTTAATGAGCAGGGAGGAGGAGTTTATTTCTCTTATTCGTTTTGATAATCAGGATAACTGCTTATTGATAGCCAGTAATTGTTCGATATGTGTCCGGTCGTTGCTGAGGCGTGGAATTTTGTGCTGGCCGCCTAATTTACCTTTTTCTTTGAGCCATTCGTAGAAGGCACCTTCATGGGCGATTGTGATTTCCAGCGGTTGAAGAGATATTTCCTTGTAACGTTTGGCCTCATAGTCCGAGTTTAATTCCTGTAATGTTTTATCCAGTAATGAAGCGAACTCTTCCATGGAAGGAGGCATCTTTTCAAATTCGATAAACCATTGATGACGGCCTTTCGCCTTGTCGAGCATAAAAAGAGGGGCTGCTGTATATTCTTTGACAATAGCTCCGGTCTGCCGGCTGACCTTACTGATCGCTTTGTCGGCATTATCTACCATCAACTCCTCTCCGAAAGCATTGATATAATGCTTGGTTCTTCCCGAAATGACGAATTTATGCGGGAAAAGAGAGGTAAAACGCACCGTATCTCCAATCTGATAACGCCATAGTCCGCCGGAGGTCGTGATGACCATCGCGTAGTTTTTTCCTGTCTCCACTGCTTCCAGCGGCAGAATGGTCGGATTGGGCATACCGACTTCCGACATAGGGATAAACTCGTAGAATACACCGTAATCCTGCATCAACAGCAAACTCTGATCCGCCGGATCATCCTGTATGCCGAAAAATCCTTCCGAAGCATTGTACGTTTCCATATAATGCATCTTGTCCGAAGGAATGAGGGCTTTATATTGTTCCCGGTAAGGTTCGAAGCTGATACCTCCATGGAAAAATACTTCCATATTGGGCCAGACTTCGGTCAGATAGTCCCGTCCGGTCTTTTTCAGAACAGACTTGATTAATACCAGCATCCATGAAGGAACACCGGAAAGACTGTTTACATCCTTATTCCACGTACTGTCTACGATCGCTTTTATTTTGCTTTCCCATTCATCCATCAGAATGATCCGTTTAGCCGGAACACGCATCAGGTTGACCAGCGGATTCAGGTTCTGTAGCAGAACTGCGGACAGGTCGCCGCAATGGGATTTTTGATTTAGAGGAGAAGGACTGTGGCTACCGCCCAGAATCAATCCTTTTTTGGAGAAAAAATGACTTTCCGGATTATTTCTCAGATAGAGGGCAACCGTGTCGAAACCACCTTTGTAGTGACAGCCCTGCAATATTTCCGGAGTGACGGGAAGGAATTTACTCTTGTCGTTCGTGGTGCCACTGCTTTTGGCGTACCACTTGACTACCGAAGGCCAGAGTATGTTCCTTTCTCCATTAATCATCCGTGTGACGTAAGGTTTTATGTCGTCATATATCTGCAACGGGACACGCTGGCAGAAATCTTCATATCTTTTGATACTTTTATAATCATATTTCAACCCCCATTCCGTGTTGCGGGCTGCCGATAATAACGACCGTAGCTGCTTGCGTTGCAGCCGGTCGGTCTCCTGCCCATATTTTTCTATCTCCTTTTGACGGGGGCGGAAGAGTAGTGATATTGTATTTGTTAAAATATCCATGCTCTTTTTATTTGTATCGGTTGCAAATGTAGGCATTCTCTTTTTATTTATATCTTTGTCGTATACATAATTAACAAAACAATGAAAATAGGTATCCTTTCTTCGGGAGGTGATTGTCCCGGTATAAACGCAACGATTCGTGGTGTCGGTAAAACTGCCATAATGCATTATGGTATGGAAGTGGTCGGAATTCATAGTGGTTTTGTTGGCTTGTTGAACAAAGATATTCAATCGTTCGACGAACGTAGTCTTTCCGGTATCCTGAACCTGGGCGGAACGATCCTGGGTACTTCCCGCGAGAAACCATTCCGTAAATTACTTGCCTCCGGTGAAAGTGAAAAACCTCAGGTTATTATACAGAATTATGAAGAATTAGGATTAGACTGTCTGGTCTGTATCGGTGGAAACGGTACACAGAAGACAGCCGGAATGCTCTCGGCCCTCGGTCTGAACATCATTGGTGTTCCTAAAACAATTGATAATGATGTATGGGGAACGGATATAACGTTCGGTTTCGATACGGCTGTCAATATTGCGACGGATGCGATCGACCGTTTGCATTCTACTGCCAGTTCACATAAACGGGTCATGGTAGTGGAAGTTATGGGGCATCATGCCGGATGGATTGCTCTTTATGCCGGAATGGCGGGAGGAGCGGATGTGATACTGCTTCCCGAGCTGGGATATGATATGGACAAAGTAAACCAGACGATTCTCGACCGTGCCCATCGTGGCAAACCCTATTCGATTGTTGTTGTTGCCGAAGGAGTGGAAACGCCCGATAAGAAGCGTCCTTCCGATTATATCACCCGTGCAATTGAGGCGGCAACCGGAATAGAATCTCGTGATACGGTGCTGGGATATATCCAGCGTGGCGGTAATCCTTCCCCTTTCGACCGTAACCTGGCTACCCGTCTGGGAGGACATGCGACGGAATTGATTGCCAACCGTCAATTCGGGCGTATGGTCTGCATGAAAGGAAATAATGTGGAATCAATAGCCTTGTCGGAAGTGGCTGGTAAATTAAAACTGGTCACTCCGGAGCACGACCTGATCGTTCAGGGAGAAAGAATGGGGATTTCGTTCGGTAAGTAATTAATTACCGGACTTCTTCATTGATTGTGGCATCGATACACTGCGGGCTGTTATTGGTCACTTGCTTGACCGGAGCCTGTTCCTGCTCCGTTGCCGAATCTTCCTCCGGAAGATCTTCAAACTCATGTTCGGCAGTTGTTTCGCCGGTCTGTTTCTTTTTCAGTTCGGAAATGAATTGCTGGAATACTTTATCCGTACGCAATTTCTTGATTGCCATCTTAGCAGCGTTCTGCTGTGACTCTTTTTTGGAATAACCGATACCGACGCCTATTTGTGTGTCGGCCAGTGTGACGCCCGTTTGGAAGACCGGATTACCGTCATTGTCGGTGAACGATTCTATCAATTCGAATGTAATTTCCAGTTTGTTTTTCTGGCTCCATTCGATCAGACTGGATTTGAAGTTTACTTCTTTACGGGCGATATTATCCAGGTCGATGTATTTATTGATGATTACATCTTCTACAAAATGATAACACATACGGTATCCCTGATCCAGATAGATTGCTCCGATCAGTGCTTCCAATGCATTGCCATACATATGATTATTGTGAGAACTCAGTTTGGCTGAGTAGACAACCATTTTGTCGAGTCCCAGTTCAACGGCTACGCGATTGAGTGTTTCGCGTTGAACGATTTTGGAACGGGTATTAGTCAGGAAACCTTCCCGTTTATTTTGAAAATGTTTGTATACAATGTCTGCCACGACGGCATCCAATACGGCATCACCCAAGAACTCCAGTCGTTCGTTGTTCAGCCATTTTCCATCGCTGGCTTCCACTGAGGAAGATTTGTGCAGGAAGGCCTGTTCGTAAACGTGGATGTTATCGGGGTAAAATCCCAGTATTTTATATAAAGAAGAATAAGGCTCCTTATTCTTATGTTTGAGGAGCCTTATCTTTTTGTATAATTGTGTAAACACTTTACTTCACAAATTTTTTTACAATCATGCTGGCATTGTGGCCACCGAACCCGAAGGTATTGGACAGTGCTGCGTTAACCGTTCTTTTTTGTGCTTTATTGAACGTGAAGTTCAGATTGTAATCGATTTCAGGATCATTGTCTCCTTCTTCATGATTGATAGTCGGAGGAACAATATCTTCATTAACAGCCATAATACAAGCAATTGCTTCCAATGCTCCGGCTGCACCCAGTAAGTGTCCAGTCATAGACTTCGTTGAACTGATGTTCAGCTTATAGGCATGTTCGCCGAATACATCCAGAATAGCTTTCGCTTCCGAGATGTCTCCTACCGGGGTAGAAGTGCCGTGAACATTGATATAGTCTATCTCTTCCGGTTTCATCTCTGCGTCTTCAAGAGCATTCTTCATCACCAGTTTTGCACCCAGACCTTCCGGATGAGAAGCTGTCAGGTGGTAAGCGTCTGCCGACATACCTGCACCAACAATTTCACCATAGATCTTAGCGCCTCTGGCCAATGCATGTTCCATCTCTTCAAGAATCAGACAGGCTGCACCTTCACCCATTACAAATCCGTCACGACTTGCGCTGAATGGGCGCGAAGCTGTTTCCGGTGATTCGTTTCGGGTTGAAAGGGCGTTCATCGCATTAAAACCGCCAAGACCGGGAGCCGCAATAGCAGCTTCTGCACCACCTGTAACAATTGCATTTGCTTTTCCTAAGCGAATGTAATTGAAAGCATCGGCAATAGCATTGGTTGAAGATGCACATGCTGAAACAGTCGCAAAGTTCGGACCACGGAAACCGTACATCATTGAAATATGTCCTGCTGCAATATCTGCAATCATTTTAGGAATGAAGAACGGGTTGAATTTCGGACCGATGGTGTCTTTTGTTTTTTCATAACCGGCAACTTCTTCTTCAAAAGTCCTGATACCACCGATTCCGGCAGCGAAAATAACACCGATACGATCTTTATTCTCATTCTCCAAGTCCATAGCTGCATCTGCAACAGCCTGTTTGGCTGCGCTGATAGCCAATAAACTATAGCGGTCGCATTTGCGAGCTTCCTTACGGTCCATCACCTCTAAGGGATCAAAACCTTTAACTTCGCAGGCAAAGTGCGTTTTAAATTTTGATGCATCAAAATGAGTAATAGGTCCCGCTCCACTCTTCCCGTTGATAAGGCCCTCCCAGGTTTCTGCGAGGGTATTACCAAGAGGAGTAATGGCTCCAAGACCTGTTACTACAACTCTTTTTAATTCCATACCTTTAATTAAAAGGATTGATTACTTCGCGTTAGCTTCGATATAAGCGACTGCATCGCCTACTGTTGTAATCTTTTCTGCCTGATCATCAGGAATTGAGATACCGAATTCTTTTTCGAATTCCATAATCAATTCTACAGTGTCAAGAGAGTCTGCTCCTAAATCATTAGTAAAGCTCGCTTCGTTTGTAACTTCTGTTTCTTCAACACTTAATTTGTCAACGATGATAGCCTTTACTCTAGATGCAACTTCAGACATAACTTTTTCAATTTAGATTAATAAATACGAATATACTTTTTAAATTTGCAGTGCAAAGAAAAGAATTTTTTATGTTACAAAACAAATTTAATGCACTAAAAATGCGGAAAACTGCACATTTTTTCTTTTCGTGTGCACTAAAACATAGAAAAATATGAAAAACGTAGCAATTTTTGCCTCCGGTTCGGGTACAAACGCGGAAAATATCGCCCGGTACTTCTCTAAAAGTGAAACCGTTAAAGTCGCGGTTGTTTTGTCCAATAATAAGAATGTAGGCGTTCATGCACGCGTCAATAATCTGGGAATTCCGTCTTTTGTGTTTTCCCGCGACGAATTTGTGGAAGGAACCCCTATCTTGGCGAAACTGGCGGAATATCAGATCGATTTGATTGTTCTGGCTGGTTTTATGAATAAGATTTCAGATGCGTTACTGACAGCTTATCCGGGTAAAATCATCAATATTCATCCGGCTCTGTTACCTAAACATGGCGGAAAGGGAATGTATGGGATGCATGTGCATGAGGCTGTCGTTGCTGCCGGCGAGAAAGAGTCAGGCATAACGATACATTATATAAATGAGAATTACGATGAAGGTGATATCATTTTCCAGGCTAAATGTGAGGTGTTGCCTGCCGATACCCCTGAAGAAGTGGCTACTAAAGTGCACGCATTGGAATATGCTCATTATCCGCATGTGATTGATGACTTATTGAAATAGTAAGAAAAAGGTATAAAAAATTAAGCCCTACCGGTAATTTCTTGATCCGGCAGGGCTTTTCATCTATTAGTGGTTTAATCAGAATGTCATGTTCAATTGCATCACATAAGTACGTGGTGCCGATACCAGCATCGGGCGTGTGCAATATTCTTTATTAAAGAGATTGTTGATCATAAACTGGAATGATACGTCTTTCGTTATCTTTACGCCGGCACGCAGGTCGACTACACAATAGTCCGTATTCTTTTCTTTCCAGTATGTATTAAGCGTTTCTCCGCCGATATTTCCATACAGCAGCTGACGGATATACTCCATGGCATCCGGCTGTTCTTTTTCGCGTTCGTCTACCATCAGATAATCGACTGCCAGCATCTTACTTTTCCAAGTCACATTCATACCCAGGTTCAGGCGTTTCCACTGGAGATCAAGCACACCTTTCACCGTGTGTTTCTGACGATATTTCAGATATTTGGAGTCGTTGGATTTTTCCTTGGCACGGAGAGGGTCGTTATATTGTGCTTCGATTTCATTCTTTTCCTTGTAATCGATATCCTCGGGTTCGATGAAAACATATCCCAGGTTATAAGATAACTTGGTGTCGGGATTGAAGTTGTAGAAACCGTTTGTACTTATCTCTGCCCCATAGATGCGTGCTTTGGATACATTGTAGAATTGTGCACCGATACCCGGCATCTGACCTTTGGCAATGATACCCAGGATTTCCTGTGTGCTGTTGGCATAGGCATAAGAGTTGGGGTCGAAGAAGCCGAAACGGAATTCGATCATGTCCGTATATTGCGTATAGAAACCGGCCACATCGAAGAATCCCATCAGATTACCGAATTTATATCCTTGTTTGAATCCCAGTTCTGCATTTACCCCTTTTTCTGCCTTTACTTCATTGTTCGGGAATACACCGACTCCACCGATATCCTTGCGGGCATATTTCTCGGTCAGAGAAGGATAACGATAGCCTTGTCCGAAACTGGCCCGGATAAAGCTGTAATCAGCCAGTTGGTAATTCAAACCTGCACGGAAGATAGGTTTGACAGGTACTTTAGCTCCGAATATCTTTGTGTCGGCTTCACGAAGAAAATCATCCACACGATAATATTCGGCACGCATACCGGCAGACACGCTCAGACGGTCGAAAAAGCGTTGGTCATACTGGAAGAACAGGGCTGCATTGTCGCTATCGTGATTGCCTGTCGTTACAGAGGTGCTTCGCATATGTTCGTAAGTGGCTCCGGCTGTGATCTGTGTACCGTTGTCCCATTTTTTGTTGAACTGGTAATCCAGATAATACGTATAATTCTTGTCGATGGTTACCGGGTCAGCTTTCGGGTTGATCGCATTGGACAACCAAGGGATCAGGTCGGAGGTACTGCTAGGAATACCACGTTTCATCACCCATGAAAGCAGGTCACAGTAATCGGCTGTAGTCGCTGTCGGGAAAATACTTCCCAGCAGATTGGTTGTTCCGTTTACCAGTCCGTTAAGGTCGCCTTGCAAAGCCGGCTGGATGATTGGATAGAGCATGCTGTAATCGCCGTTTTGTACGTTTTGCACAATACCGGTAATGGCATTGACATCAGTACCCATATTTCCCAAAATGTCCGTGATCGACTTCCCGCTGTTCGAGCCGTCTGCAATATTGTCACCGCGGTAATAGAAGCGGGCCTTTACCTTGTGGGAGGTATTATTATTCGGGTTTGTAAAATTAAAGAACGGGTCGATGTAGAAAGTATTTGCTTCGCGTCCCATATTGGCAATGGGAGACGGTTCATAAACATCTTTCGGCGAACGCCAGAGGAAGAAATCGGCATATTTGTCACTCATGAAGTTTACGTTGAAACCATAGTTCAGCAAATTGCCGTCTTTCATCGGCTGATGGTAAGTCAGGTTACCGCCGGCACGAAACCGTTTGTTGTAACCTTGTTTTTTATATCCTTCGTCGGTAAACATATTCAGTCCGGCCGATACGTCGAAGTTTCCGATGCGGCGGGCATGTGAGAAGTCTATCCCTTCATAAATCGGGTTGCGGATACCGGAGAATACGTTTTTACGCAGGAATGGCTCTACCTCATATTTATCTTCTTTCCAAAAAGATTTGTCGCTCCACCGGTATTCCTCGTTGTCGGGATCGCCGTAAATACCTAAATAAGCACGCAAGGTCGTTACCGGTGTCAGGCTTGGCCGTTTGGTCCGGATGTTGATTACACCGTTCAGGGCAGACGAACCGTACAGTACAGAAGAGGCCCCTTTCATAACTTCCACTTGTTCGATATTTTCCAGCGGAACGATATTCCAGTTAATGATTCCTGTACCCGAAGTAAGCGCACTCATTCCGTCGATCAGCACAAGGCTTCGTGAACCGACGCCGTAGGTCCAGCCGTTACCGCCACGGATAGAAGGCTGTTTGTCGTTGATATCGACTCCCGGCATTGTATTCAGTGTGGCACTCAGGTCGGTTGGCGCTTGCTTGGTAATATCTTCGGCCTTCAGTAAATCCATGGAGACGGTGACATTGCTTAGTTTTTGTTCAAAACGTCCGGCACTGACTACCACATCTCCCAACAGGTTGGCTTTTACCTGCATGAATATATTTCTTGTCTTCGTTTCATTCCGGTTGATTACTACCGGGACCTGTTCGTTCTCATAACCGATGTAACTGAACAGCAGGTCGACACCCCCTTCCGGAAGGTTGATCTGATAAGAACCGTCTGCTTCGGAAATTGTACCGTTTGTTTCTCCCGTGATCCTTTTATAGGTAATATTGACTCCTGCCAATGGCTCATTGGTCTCCTTGTCATATACGAATCCTTTCATGATCTGTCCGAAAGCAGGACCGGTCAGGAAGGCAAGTAAAAATAGTATTGTATATTTTTTCATGTCTGTACTCTTTATTTATTATTGTATCTCCTTTTGTTTGCTTAGCATCATGCCTAGTTCCAGTGTTTTTGTTTGTTGCAGGCTACTGGCAAGCATTTCAAGCAAAGATGTTATCATCGGTCCCATTGGTCCGCCAATTATTTCTTCCGGCAGAAGATCTTTTATTAAGGGTAACAGCGGAAGGAAAGCTGCAATTTCATCTTTATCCAGATATAGGAATATATCTCCCTTATAAGCGATTTGTCCGCCCATGCTGCTGTAAGGGGCTTCCGAATTTTTGCGGATATTCATCCGGATACCGGTAGTACTCCATTTATTAAGCTGCTGGTAAATGGCTGCGATAACGGAAGCGTCGAGGCCGCCGTCTGCCTTAGTCTTATTCTGTTGAATCTGGTAAAGAATCATATCGATGTTGGGGACTATATAAAGTTCCGAGTCGTCTTTTACATAATAAGAAGCCAGATTGATCGGCGAAGTGAGCCATTCGCTGTCTTTTCTGTCCGGGGGAATGCTTATCAAATCTCCAATAGCTTTGCCTTCCGGCATGGTGGCGTAGCGGGCTGTGATATTGCCATCCGGATTGAAAGAGACTTCATTGATAAACCAGCAGATCAGGTTTCCTGCAATAGGCTCCAGTATGGGAACTACCTGTCCCAGAAGAGCATTGTCAGTTACCATATGAAAGGCATGGCGCATCAAAGTATATTCTCCCAAAACAGGGTCTGTTTCAATAGATTCCCCACCTTGCACCGGATACCATGTCCCATTTGAAGTCAGTTGGTTCGATGCGATTTTTACATCGGTCAGATCGAATGTCATCTTGCCTTTTTCAACATTCCCTCTGTAAGCGAAAGTAGTACCGTTGTTTCCGGTTCCGGTTCCTGAAAAAGAGTAACTGTTGCTTCCGGAAGTAACTGCTACGTTTTCCAGCAATGTTGCGGCTTCCCCGGGGAGGACATAATGCAGTGTAATGGTTGCCGCATTGTTACCGGTTAGTTTGAAAGAGACGTCCTTACCGATGAACTCACGTCCACTGTAAGTCAGGTTCAGTGTATTGCCACCTTCTGGTGTGCTCAACTTATTGGAATAGATTCCGTTTAATTCGGAACCGCCCTCATCATCATTGTCATCGCAGGCAAACAGGAAGGGGACCATGCAGATAACATAAAGAAAGTTGCGCAATAAATACTTGTTCATTTACTTTTCTTTTTATTGTTTAATTTTGATGATACAAAGTACTGATATAACTTTGTACCAAACAATAGCTATCTTTCAGAATCAATATTCCATTATTAAGAATCGACATTTCGGAGGTGTAATAACTATCTGTATATTAGTGTATGGTAAAATGACATTATTAATAATAGAATATCGAATGTGAAAAATAGACATTGACGGATATGTTTATATCTCCTTTCTTTGCTCTCATTATGTTAATGAGTATATTGTTAGGATTTTTAGCCTTTTTGGTCCGGATGCTTTTTAAAAGGAAGGTAGCAGGTAAAAAGGTAAGTGAGGCTTGTGAGGTAAAAGAACAATGTCTCCCGGATAGCAAAGAAGGCAAAGAAGTCTGATTTGTGATGAAAAAACTACGTGTAAAATATTGAAGAATGAAAATACTGCTTGTAACAAGAGGATCGCAAGGTGATGTACTGCCTTATCTGGCTGTAGCCCGCGAGTTGGTTAAACGGGGTCATGAGGTAACGGTAAATATTCCCCATGTTTTTGAGGAAATGGCAAAGAAATATCCTGTAAAAGTCGTTTTGCAGGATTTTGATAATATTGGCGGGATGATGGCCGACGCAGCCGAGAATAAACAGAGTTTTAAAAGGATTGTCGAGTGGACGCGCGAGGCGATAGACAAACAGTTTGTGCAGGTAATTCCGCTTTTGGAACAGAACGATGTTCTTGTAGCTGCTAATACTGAATTTGCCGCTACGGGGATTGCTGCGTATTGCAAGAAGCCGTTCGTCCGCACTTCTTTTGCTCCTTTTCTTCCGGGCGAGAAAATGCCGCCTCCTGCTTTTCCTTATCCGAAACCCAATCCGATCATTACACCTAAATTGCTTTGGCTGATGATGAACCGGGTATCCAACTATATGGTGAAGGATACGATAAACAAGAACCGTCGGAAATACGGATTGGCTCCAATCAGTAACTTTGGGGAGGATGCCGCAAAGAATAGTGATAACTTCTTATTATACAGTCGATATCTGGGACATACCGATCCCGTCTGGGACAAACGTTTTCGCTGGAATATAGGCGGGTATTGTTTCAATGATACCTTTGAATATGATGAAGAGGCTTATCAGGAATTGATGGCTTTTATCAAAAAGGAACAGACACCGGTTCTCTTTTTTACGTTAGGTAGCTGTACATCGAACGACCGGGAGCGCTTTTGCGGTATGCTGGCCCGTATCTGCAAACGGAAGCAATACCGGCTGGTGGTCGGTTCAGGTTGGGCAAAGACCGGAGAGACGTTGCAGGGGAATGAACAATTGTTCCTGATGCAAAAGCCGATTCCGCATCATCTGATTTTCCCTCATTGCGACGCCGTGATTCATCATGGTGGAAGCGGAACGACGCATAGTGTGGCACGTGCCGGGAAACCTCAGCTGATCACTCCTTTACTTCTGGATCAGCCTTATTGGGGGTATCGGGTCCAGGTGCTCGGAGTCGGCCCGGAAAGAGTGAAGATCGCAAAGGTATCGGAAAGTGAACTGGAGCAAAAAATGGGTGACTTGATCAGCAATCCCGAATATAAAAAGAATGCAGCGATGCTCAGTGAGCAAATTGAAAGTGAAAAAGGAATCGAAAACATCTGTAATTATATAGAATCTTTGGCACGATAACCCGTTTTTTACCGCAGTTTGTTCTTGTTGAAATGTGGTCCAGCCTTGAAGATAAAAAAGAAAGTGGATAAAACTGTCAGGCAGGCTCCAAACAGATAAGCGTGGTTGAATCCACCGAATTCCTGTGCGATACTTCCGCCGATCATTAATCCGATTCCGATACCGACATCCCAGCTAGTGAGGTAGGTGGAAGTTGCCGTTCCGCGCTGGCTGTTGGGTGCCAGATTGACAAACAGGGTGTTGAATGCCGGGAACATGGTTCCGAAAGCAACACCTTGTGATAAAGCGATGGCTATATATAAATAGGAAGTGAACGTCGGATTCCATTTCATCAATGCATCGAGGGAAGCGAGCGCAAAGAAACTGGCACATGCCAGATACATCCCCAATGTAATAACCAGTGTGATACGCCCTTTATCTACTTGCCGGCCGGAAAACAGCCTGGAAGTCGCGAGTCCGATCGCCATAAAGGTGAAATAAAGTCCTGAATTGACAGATATACCGATCTCGTCGGCATACATTGCCACATAGGTGGTTGTCATCCCGTAAGGAATGGAAAGCATTAGTAGTGATATTCCTGCCCAAAGGCCTTTTACCAGGAAGAAGCGGTCGAGCGAAATCGGTTCTTTCTTTACCGGTTGCTTGTAAGGCGTTTTAACCAGATAAGCCATGATAAATCCCAAGAAGCAGGAAACCAGCGAGCAACTGAAAATCACTTCATAACTGAAACTGTTATGCATGAACAACCCGATCATCGGACCGAAACTCATTGCCAGATTATTCGCCATCCCGTAATATCCAATTCCTTCGCCACGACGTGAAGAAGGAAGAATGTCGATCACGATCGTATTACCCGATACCGTGACCATCCCGAATGCGAATCCGTGAAGAATACGCAGCACAATGAAAATACTCAACACGCTGGCAATCATATATCCGGCGAAGATAACCATGAATATGGCATACGCCAGCAGATATAACGGGCGACGGGCAAAGGTATCCAGCAGATATCCGGAAAACGGACGGATACAAAGACAGGCTATCGTATAACAGGACAGGATAAACCCGATCATCGACTTATCCGTCATAAACCGTTCCTGTAAATAGAAGGGCAGGATTGGCAGTATCAGGTAAAATGCAAAAAACAGCAGAAAATTAGCCGTTAATATGTAGCAAAAACCGGGTGATAATAACTTGTCTTTCGCCATAGCAGTGAATAGTAGAATGGTATTATTTGAAACCTAACTTATCAAAAAGTTCCCGCTCTTCTGTTGTCGCGTTCTTTACCGTATAAGCGGCAAACTCCCGGGGATGATGATAATTTGCCCGGAACCATTCGAACTTTTCCGGCGTTTCCCTCAGTGCTCTGTCTACACCAAGCGGACTAAAACTTTTAAGTATTGCGTGTTCGATACGATGTTCCGTCACTCCGGCGAGATCGATAACAGGATCGGCAGGCTCTGGCGGCATAACTTCTCTTAATTTCTCTATTTTTACACCGAAGAAACGTTCGATATTTTCCAGGCAGGTACGAGTCCCGTTGGCTTTGCCATCAGCGGAGAATCCGGCAATATGGGGGGTGGCAACGGCTGTAAGACTTAACAGTTCCCGGTCGATCGCCGGTTCGTTTTCCCAGCAATCTATCACTGCTTCGCTGATTTTTCCTGATTTCAGAGCCTTTATCAATGCCGTCGTATCGTGTACTGCTCCTCTTGAAGCATTTACAAACCAGGGCTTTTTACGTGTTTTGTTGAAAAAAACTTCGTTGGCAAGGTGACGGGTTGCAAAAGGTCCTTCTTTTGTCAACGGTGTATGGAAGGTGATGATATCAGCTTCTTCTGCGATCGTATCCAGCGAAACGAATCCTGCCGCTCCCTCTTCTTCTGCTCGTGGCGGGTCATTACGCAAGATATGTAAACCGTAAGCCGTACACAGTTTTTCCAGTTCTTTCCCGACATGCCCTACACCGACTATCCCGATCGTTTTTCCTTGAAGCGTTTCTCCTCTGCGAAGGGCTATCGTGATAAGTGAAGCCAATACGTATTGTGCAACCGAGACAGCATTGCAGCCAGGTGCATTTTTCCAGGTGATACCTGCTTCATCACAATATTTTATGTCGATATGATCGAAGCCGATAGTCGCTGTAGTGATCAGTTTAACACGGCTACCTTGGAGCAATTCGCGCGTACATTTGTCTATGCTTCGTACAATGAGAGCATCTGCGTCGTGGATGGTTGAAGGAGTAAACTCGTTTGAGTTGAGGTATTTTATTTCTGCGATTGGTTCGGCTACGCCTTTTAGGTATGGGACCGTGTTGTCAGCTACTATTTTCATTTTATATGCTTTTTGCAGGGCAAAGATAGAGATTATTTGCGGAATAGACTGGTAGGTGATGGCTTGAAATCAGCATATCCATTGATAGATTATCGAAAAAGATTTTCTACCTTTGTCAACAGTATTTACAGAAAGCAAAACGATTATTTATGAATTTCAGCGAACAGTGTTACCGGATATTTGAACAGGCTACGAAAGCGTATCATGTTTCTGATGATGTGGATGCAACCATGCATAATCCGTATGAGGTAAAAAGTATAGAGTTTTATCTTTATTTGAAAAACTGGATTGATGCGGTACAGTGGCATCTGGAAGATATCATCCGTAATCCGGCAATCGATCCGGTGGAGGCAGTGGCTATCAAACGCCGTATAGACAAGTCTAATCAGGATCGTACCGACTTGGTGGAATTGATCGACAGTTTCTTTCTGGATAAATACAAAGAAGTGAAAGTATTGCCGGATGCGACGATCAATACGGAAAGTCCGGCATGGGCGGTCGACCGGTTGTCTATCCTGACATTGAAGATTTATCATATGGCCGAAGAGGCTAACCGTCCCGATGCAACTCCCGAACACAAAGCGAAATGTGAAGAAAAGCTGAACGTGTTGTTGGAACAGAAGGTTGACCTGTCAACGGCTTTGGACCAGCTACTGGCTGATATTAAAGCCGGACGTAAGTACATGAAGGTGTATAAACAAATGAAAATGTACAATGACCCGGCATTAAACCCAGTGTTGTACGGGAAAAAATAAAACGGAATGAAAGTATATCATGGCAGCAGCACTGGAGTCGTTAATATATGAAAGGAGTTACGAGTTATGAAAAATGTATTCTTTCCGGATGAAGTAATAACGAAAGAGGATGTTTTCTATGTCTGTAGCCTGATTGAACGTATTGCACGTCGTTTGAAACAGCCGAACCGGTATGTTGTGAATTGTATGGGGAAACAGGCGCTGGCCGAGAAATTATCCCTGGCAAATGTTATGCACAGCGAAAACCAGCAGGCTGTCGTTGAACGTTTGATTGATGAATTCCGGTTGCAGGAAGGTAATTATGATGTGACAAATGTCAATCCGGCATTGGTCGATCATATTCCGACCGAGCAGGATATGGGAAAAGTTTATATGCGCCTCGTGTTGTCAACTCTCTATTCCTGGGAGGATTATGCAGATGCTATTTTACGTGTATATAATGATAAAATATGCCGTACGATAGATAATTATAATGGAAGTGCTTATTATGAACCTTCCTATTATTTAACCCGATGTTATTATAGCGGAACATTTAATTAACTCATTGCAAAAATACTTGTTATGCGACTCTCTGCATGAGGTATTTTGCCCGGTTTCGATAATTTTCTCTGTCGCAAAAGCGAATTATACTGAATGATCTTGATGGCAAATTGATGTTGTTTTTAGGAATAAGGTGTCTTATTGTCTTGTTTTAAGCGGTTGCTGTGACTGTGATGTCTGTCAGAATAATTGAAACAGGAGAGTTGAATATACAATATTTAACATCGTGCTTGTTTCTATGAATTTCCAATCACCGTTTTAAACAAATTATCATCTCGTTTAAAACGAATTTTTTTTCATTTTAAATGAGATGAGAGTTTATTTAAGACGAAATATTTGTTAAATTCAGTCGGTGAAACTTTTTTGATGAGCCTTTTTCCCTTTAAAAACTATGCTGTACAGCAGATTTAGATTTCAGATGTAACGAAAAGTTGTATTGGATTTAAATATCTAATTCATATATTTATTTAATCTTTTATATCATCATTTATGGGTATAGACTATTGATGGATCAAAAAGCTGTATTTATATAGTGAAAGCTTGAATAAGGATATTTGCTATCTTCTTCTGGGCGAGATAAAAAGCGCTGTGTCTGGTCAGGACTACATACAGCTTATTGGCGATAGGAGTAATTTGACATTTTGATAAATACGACGATATCCTGTCGTAACAATGATTGCCGTGACAATATGACAACGGCATGTAATGAATTCAGATAACTTATTCCGGAAATAATTTATATCTTTGTGAACAGTATTGATAGAAGTTACGAATCATGAAAATGTATTAAATTCATTACATGGCAAAAATACTTGTTATAAGACTTTCTGCTATTGGCGATGTTGCTATGACGGTTCCAGTGATCTACTCTGCCGCCAAAGCAAACCCCCAACATACGTTTACTGTACTTACGCAGGCTTTCCTGATACCTGTTTTTATGAACCGTCCGGCAAATGTGGACGTGATCGGTATCAATACGAAGGCGGCAGAAAAGACATTGGGCGGATTGCTCCGGTTTGCCTCTGCGTTGGTCAAGTATGAGTATGATGTCGTATTGGATTTGCATAATGTGATCCGTACCATGATTATCCGAGGTATGTTCCGGATAAAAGGGAAAAAGGTTTATGTTGTTGATAAGGCAAGGAAGGAACGGAAACGGCTGACCGAGCGTAATCATAAGGAACTGAAACCCTTGCGTCCGGTGATAGAACGCTATGCCGATGTGTTCCGTGCTGCCGGTCTGAACTATACGGAAACTTTCACATCCCTTTATGAATCGAAGCCGGCCGATTTGTCGGCTATGGAAGCCGTGGCCGGAACAAAAACCGGTAAATGGATCGGAATTGCCCCGTTTGCCAAGCATCGCGGAAAAATCTATCCGGTGGACGATATGGAACAGGTTGTCGCCCGCTTGTCGGAAAATGAAGATTATACGATCTTTCTGTTGGGAGGTCGTGGTTATGAAGAAGCTGTTTTGGAGCAATGGGCATTTCAGTATCCGCGTGTAAAAAGTGTTGTCGGTCGTTATTCGCTGGATAATGAACTTGCCTTGATCAGCCGCTTGGACGTATTGCTTTGTATGGACTCTGCCAATATGCATTTCGCTTCTCTGGTCGATACAAAAGTGATTTCAGTCTGGGGAGCAACGCATCCCTATGCCGGATTTTACGGTTATCATCAGGACCCGAAAAATGCCGTTCAACTCGATCTTCCTTGTCGTCCCTGTTCAGTCTTCGGCCAGAAGCCTTGTTTCCGGGGGGATTGGGCGTGCATGGCACAGATTACGCCGGAGATGATTGTGGATAAGATAAATTCCACCTTGCAGAAATGAAAGTAGTAACGAATCCGGCATATCCTTTCCTGGCAGATTTTTTTTGTCATTTATCCGACCGTTTTGAGACGGAAGGAATCACGATATATGAGGGAAGAAACGTGTTGAAGCGGTTTAATATCGAAGGATGTGAACTAGTGGTGAAGAGTTTCAAGGTTCCGTTCTTTGTCAATCGGGTTGTTTATGCATTATTCCGGAAATCAAAGGCCAGGCGTTCGTATGAATATGCTTTCGAGATATTGAAGCGGGGGAGCAACACGCCGGAACCTCTTGGATACATAGAAGAATATAAACATGGCCTGTTGAATCATAGCTATAGTGTTTCTGCGTATAGCGGAGCTTCCGATATCCGGGAATACATGAACGGACAGCTGAAGGATAAAAACTTGTTGACTGCATTAGGTGTTTTTATAGCCAGTCTGCATCAGGCTGGAATTTTTCATATAGATTTATCACCGGGAAATATCCTGTATTATAAGGAACAGGAAACTTTTCGTTTCACTCTGGTAGATATCAACCGGATGCAATTTAAGAAAATAACAGTACGGGATGCGATCAGGAACTTTTCACGGTTGGCCATTTCCCGTGAAGCATTGTCATGCGTCACCTGTGAATATGCACGGATTCGCGGGTTGGATGAGGACTCTTTTGTACGGCAAACTAATCAATACAGTGATCGTGTTTATAAAAAGTACGCTTCCCATCTGGCATGTAAAGCCTGGAGGAAAGAGGGTGGAAATTGGTTTACCCAACCTTATTTCCAGTACGTTATGGCGAATCTGTTCAGTCATTGTCCTCTTTTCACGAAGGCTGTGCGAGATCGTTTCCATAAAAAACGTATCCGGATTTATACCTCTTGCATATTGCCGTTTGATTTCCGTAAAGTCTTTCCTGAAAGCTCTCAGGAGGATTGATCCTCTTTTTTTTGTGATTGGGAGGTCCAGCCTGTTATCTGTGAGCAGTGGCTGATATAATATGATTCTTCTTCCGACAGATTTTTAGAATCGTTATACCATGGCTTATGTTCAGCCTGATAAGGGTATGCCGTGCGGTATGCCTCAACCGACCGGCTTCTGCTCAGTCCGACATGCGGTCGGTAAAGGGCGAAAGTCGTATCGATGGGAGCCCGGAATAAACCGTTTTCGGTCGGACGGGCATAGTATTGTTTTTCCCAGTCAATTACTTTTTGCTTATGCTCGTACTGATCCGGCAGATTATCGATCCGTAATGAAAAACCGATTTTGCGGGCAAACGGATGCGCTTTCAGTTCTTTCAGGAAATAATCGATGAAATCGTCCGGACAATCAGCTATGGGGATGACATCCGAATCCGTATAGATATAATAGTCATTACAAAATTTCTTCTTCAACTCTGATTTCCACAAAGCCTTGAATCCGAGGTTCTCTTTAAGCCGGAATACGGTAAAGGGGCATGTCTGGTAATATTCCAGCAGAGGCGGGTAGGTTGAGGCGTTATCCAATATATAAATACGCGTATATCCTCTTGAAGTCAGACTGTCCGTCAATTGGATGAGTGTTGTCAACCGGTTGAAGTTATTGATGATAATAGGGATGTCCTTCCCGTTTGATATGTGGGATGGTATTATCTTTCCTTTGAGGAAATAATAATAATTCGCGATGGCTGTAGTCAGTTTCTTTAGCATATAGAGTAATAATTTATTTAGATGCTCTGATTAATCCTCTGCGTAAATAAGGGGGCTGCATGTCATGATTGTGTGTGTAGATCATGTAGCCTTTTGAAAAACTTGTTTTGAATCCGTTACCCTGCAATATGTCCGTTAATATAACTTCATCATCATGCCGGTGATAAGTACATAACGCAATTTGCATGGATTTATTTTCATTTATCAGACGTTTTGCTCCGTACAATAGATCTCGTTCTGCTCCTTCAACATCGGCTTTTATAAAATTCACAGAGGAGTCGTCAGAGAAAAACGAATCGAGAGTTATGCAGGTATCGGTATCTTTATTTCCGACAAATTTGTGAATAATGGATACTTTCTCTTTCCAGGGTTCAAATGTTTTTTCCAGAGCCTCTATCCAGTCGTTATCTGTTTCAAAAAGATAAACATGTTGTACTTTATCTATTACACTGAGCGAAAAGTTCCCTTCCGCAGCTCCGATATCTGATAGAATATCATTGTCTTTAACATTGAAATTTCCATCGGTATAACGGTGAGGAGAAGCTATGTCTTGTTCTGCTTGCAGGGCGTTATAGGCACGCTGTATCCGCTTTACGGACCATTTACGTTTGAAATAAAGTCTTTTCTCTTCGTGCAGGACGTATTTTAGCTGAGAGTCATCATCTGTGAAAACCTGAATGTCTTTCGCTTTGTACTGTTCCGTAAATGATGAAAGAAATGTTGTTATAGGATGTGATCTTAAGTATCCGATTGCTTCTTTCTGCTCATTGGATAATGAATTTTGCGGAAGAGAATCGAAATAAGACAGGATGACTTTTCTGAATAATTTTCTGCGGAGGCCGTGGGGTAAAATCCGACATTTGTAAAAAGAAGATAAAGCGAACATGATTGATCTGTTTTGATAGGTTTATTATATTTATTCTTGGAATGAGATGAATTCTGTCTGTACATAATATCCGGACAAAGATAATGATTTTCTTTTGTATGGTAGGTTGGAAGGCATGCATATTCTTACTGAATATTTTGCAACTAAGAATCCATTCTCTACCTTTGTGGGGTAAAAGAGAGAAGAGATAGGCATTCTTTTCATATTATAAACTATATATGTATGATTCCGAAAGTAATTCATTTGTGCTGGTTTAGTGATGATCCTTTTCCTGTTGAAATAAAAATCTGTTTGGCAAGTTGGAAACGAATATTGCCGGATTATACGGTAAGGCGCTGGACCTATGCTGATGCGATGGCTATTGGCTGTGATTTTATAGCGGAGGCATTGCGTGCTAAGAAATGGGCTTTTGCGGCAGATGCTGTACGTTTTTATGCGATTTATAAAGAGGGAGGAATATACATGGATAGCGATATGCTTGTAGAGAAACGCTTCGACTCTTTTATACCTCAGCATGGTTTTGCAACGTTTAATGAGTTGTGGGGTACGCTTTTTTTACAGGCTGCTTTCCTGATTGGAGAACAGGGAAATGTTTATTGCAAGGAGGTTTTTGAATATTACAACCAACGTCATTTTCTATTGCCTGACGGATCTTTCGATATGTTGATCTCACCCAAGATTATGACGATGATTGCTGAGAAAAAAGGATATAAGCGGGAAGATGTCGAGCAGCGTTTGGGAGATGATATAATTATCTATCCAAGTTGCTACGTTTCTCCCTGCAAGACAATTAGATATCCTGAAGCTTTTGCCTGCCATCAGGTGTATGGCAGTTGGCGAAAACGTCGCTTCGGTAGAAAAATTGAGCGATTTTTAAAGCATATATGCCTTGTGGTTCGTTTTGCATTATTCAAACGGTAGAAAAAAATTGGATACGGAGAGTCTGAAAAGACTCTTATCGGCTTGGGATATCTAAAAGTGGATAATCGGTTGCCAGAACTTTTTCATTTTCCGTTTATACCATGAATGGCATCCGAAAGGTAACTGTCCGCCTGTCAGCTTATAACAGTAAGCCGGATATTTATCGAAGGCGAATCGGATTGCTTCCATAGCTTCCGGATAAATGAACCCTGTTGCTTCTGTTGCCCAGAACACGTCTTCATTATAGAGGTGATGCCGGTCTTGCGCCAGGTAGAAATTGATACGGTCTGCCTGTTCGCGGGTTACCCGGTAGTGGCTGTCGGTTTTGCGTAATGATAATCCTCCGTTCCCGATTTTGTTGTAGAGGTCTTGTTTGGATGGCTCTCCTTTTTGCCGGTGGTACATATGTGCCAGATGCATAATGGCGGAGATAATGGGAAAGCGATATACCGGTTTTTGCAGCCAGGGAGCACCGATGTAATCATAGCCTTTGCTGCACCATTCCTTTAACTCATCCCGGAAAACAAAGGCATCCAGTTGGTAGATCAGTATATAAGTGCTGTCAAGGAACCGTTCGTAAAAACCGGAAGCAAGCATTAACCGGTTGTAACCACTGATCCCTTTAAAATAAGCGTCATCGAATGACGTAAATGTCAATCTGGGAAATTCAGCCTGTAGTTCTGAAAGGTCCAAAGACTCGGGCTTTATTACAACCAGCGGATAAGCCTTTAAAATATCGTATGCCTGCATCAACGAACGTTTTTCCGTCGCAGTGAACGTATTTTTATAGATGGGTATGATTACTTTTACTAACTCCACAATTTACTACTATAACTTGTTATTGCGTCCAAAGATAACTAAAACTAAATAATTTGATCTAATCATGGTTGAGTGATTTCTGATCGAATGTAAGAAAAATCATTTCATAACAAATCTTTAACCAGACCAGAATACAGAACCATGACTTTACTACATATGGATGAACTATAGCCCTTCGGAAAAAGGGAGGTGTTAATTCCGTTGTAGAAATAGCGACGACGATAATGGTTAGTATAAGCAACCAATAGTTCAGTTTTTTATTTGAAGCAGGTGAGTTGACATACCAGATACCTACTCCGAGCATGGCCGTTACATAAGAACTAGCCTCGCTTCCGGAACTGAACAAGACTGTGAAAAGCAGTACATTGGCTAGTAGCAGGAAACGGAAAGAGAGACTTTTGTATTGCCTGATACGCAGATATGGAATAAAAAATAAAATGAGTCCGGGAACTATCAGCCATAAGTCGCTGTAATCGGGATTTCCGGATACCCTCCTGACTAATCCCAGTAAAGATACATTCTGTGAAATGGCGAACATATTATGTGAGTTTTTCTCAGTGATGGCAATAAACCAATCCTGATACTGGCTCATCGTATATTCCAATCCAAAGAAAGGAATCGGGAATATGAATAAAAGGATCGTCCAGAATAAACAAGATAGTAAGAATTTTATCTTGTGTTTTGAGAAAAAGAAGAAAGCCAGTCCGACAATTGAATATATTTTTACAAATGTACCGAGCAATATGACAAATGCTGCCCAAAAATCTTTTTTCTTTTCGATAAAGGCAAAGGCCAACAGGATAAAGGCAGCGACAGATATATTGAATTGCTGGACTAACTGGGCTGTTATCAATTCGATATAAGCAGTCCAGCATATTATCGCTTTTTGGTTTTTTGACAGGGGCAGTTGCTGTATGGCGTAAAATAGCAGGGCTGTATTGGCCATTACCCATAATATCATTCCCAACCACTGGGGGAGAATGGCAAAAGGTGAAATGATAAAACTGAATATGATTCCGTAAAGATTGACGTCGCCATATTCTTCAGGATAAGGACCGTATAATGTGAGTCCGTGTATCGCGTGATTGTAAACACCTTCAAATATTTTGTAATTGTTGAACTTTCCGATAATCAACTTGGCTATGACTGTAATTGCTGCTGTAACCAGCCATATCGCAAGAATCGTTTTGTTTTCTTTCAGTTTAGGATTATGTAGAAAGGAGGTTACAAATTTGAGTTTACTGTTTATTTGAGGTCTGCTACTTACTATTCCCATTTTGTATTATGTTTTGTTGAAATGAAGAAAAGGTCATAAAAGTATAGTTCTTTTTTATAGAGAAGGATATCAAATCGTCCAATCGTTTTATCATACCTTCTCCCGAATGATTGGTTATGATAAATGGTAAATTCCATTTTCTCAGATTGGTAAATTCCCAGGGGTGAAAATAAGTAACAATGTAGCCATCATGTTTCAACGTTCTCTGAAATAACCACCGATAGACTTTAGCCGGGAGGTTATGGTAGGCCAGCCAGAATAGAGGAAAACGGAAAACAGGAGAAACAGATGCAGGAAGTTGCAGGACGTCATCTTTGTAAAACCACGTGCGGGGTTTATCCAGGTGGTTGTATCTTCCTGGAATACATGTCGGGTTTAATGAAGAATTATATGTATATCCTGCTTTTTTTATTTCTTTTTCATCGATCGGCATCATACGTGCCATACGGAATCCTTTTACAGGCTGCCCGGTTTGTTGCTCAAGAAATTCGCGGGAGCGTTTCAAATCTTCCATTTCAAATGAAGAATGATAGTATCCGTGTGAGGCGATCTCATGACCGTCCTGTAGGATGTTCACGATGATTTCGGGAGCGTGAGCAGCGAAATTGGCCGTGCAGAAGAAAGTGGCATGTATCTGGTGTCTTTTAAGGCAAGCCAATATCTTTCTGGTCCCTTCGATAGACACAGCCATTTGTTGTTCAAATGGCACTTCTATCCCATGTTCCAGGGGAACATCGAATTCTTCAATATCAAAACTGAGTAAGATCATTGCTGAGTAAAATTGAAAAAAAGTTTACCATTTCACGTTTTAGCACTTTGAATCCCATGTCGGATACTGTTAAGCCATCCCTGATACGTGACTGTACGGCCTGTATGTTCATTTTTTTCCGTTGAGCCTTGTATATGAACTCAGTATCAAACAAGAAGCTATTAACTTTTGTTGATAAAAAAATCCTTTTGCCTGAGCGGTTGAATCCTTTGAGTCCGCCTTGAGTATCATGTATTTTTAAACGAAGGAAAACAGCGTTGCATATATGGGACGATTCGGAAAGAAACCTCCGGAAAGGCGGTAAATTTTTTTGGTAATTCCTGTCCCTTATGGCAACAACGATATCTGCTCCGTTGAGTAATGTGTTGATTACCTGTCTGAAAGAACTATCTGTGTAGGGGAAGTCATAGTCGGTATATATGATATATTCCGATTGACAATGCCGCACGGCTTCACGCAGAGCGTATCCTTTCCCTCTGTTGGGACGATAGTCAATTACTTGGACTCCGGGGATTCCGTTTTTTAATGCGGCAACTACTTCCGGTTCGTATCCGCGTTTAGAACCGTCACTGACAATAAGCAAGTGAAAATTTACAGGATTAAACAAGGATTGTATCTCTTTGAATTTCCTGATAACCTTTTGCTCCCAGCCGGAAGGTGGGTTATAGCAAGGTAAAATAAGATCAATATCAGCTCTGCAATTCATCTTCTATTTCTTTAATCAACTCTATAGGTAAACAGATGCTCTACGTAAATATCTGATGCAAAGATATGATATTAAATTACTTGTATTGATGTTTAAACTAATTTGTACGGATATTGACAGACGTTTACAGTGTTGGCGTATAAATAAATATACAGAAATAAGTTGTATCTTTGCCTATCATTTCAGAACGGAAAAGAAGAATAAAATAAATGGAAAATATAAAGGTTGCAATTATTGGCCTGGGATATGTCGGGTTACCGTTAGCGCATTTGTTCGCAACCAGATATCCGGTTGTTGGTTTCGACATTAAGCAGGATCGGGTTGAGGCCTTAAAGAAAGGGCAGGATATAACGATGGAAGTCTCTGACGGAAAACTGAAATCTGTTTTATTGTCTCACTTACCGGAATTTGATGAAACAGGGCTCTATTTTACATCTGCTCCTTCTGATCTTCAGTCTTGTAATTATTTTATAGTAGCTGTGCCTACTCCTGTAGATAGTCATCATAGTCCGGATTTGACACCTTTATATAAGGCCAGTGAAACAGTTGGGCGTGCATTATCAAAAGGGGATATTGTTATCTATGAATCAACTGTTTGTCCGGGCATTACAGAAGAGGAATGCGTTCCGATTCTTGCAAAGACTTCAGGATTGGTATATAATGAAGACTTTTTTGCCGGTTATTCTCCTGAGCGTATCAATCCGGGGGATAAGGAACATACGGTAGAGAAAATTATGAAAGTAACCTCCGGCTCCACACCGGATGCGGCGGAGAAGGTAGATGCGCTATACCGTTCTGTAATTACTGCCGGAACATTTCCGGTATCCAGTATCCGTGTGGCAGAAGCATCTAAAGTGATTGAAAATACGCAGAGGGATATTAATATTGCTTTTGTAAACGAGTTGTCTAAAATTTTCCATCTGTTGGATATAGATACAAACGAAGTGTTGGCTGCTGCCGGAACGAAATGGAACTTTCTGCCGTTCAGACCGGGGTTGGTTGGAGGTCACTGCATCGGTGTCGACCCTTATTACCTGATCCGGAAAGCGCAGGATTACGGATATCATCCCGGCCTGATCCTGTATGGGCGTCGTATCAATGATACGATGGGCGAATACATAGCCAACCGTGTGGTGAAATGTATGATTAAAAAGGATGTACCGGTTAAAAATGCGGAAGTGCTGGTGTTGGGTTTTACCTTCAAGGAAAATTGTCCGGATGTGAGGAATACAAAAGTAGGGGATGTTGTCCGTGTATTGAAAGATTACGGCATCAATGTCTCCGTGTATGATCCTTGGGCTCGTGCGGAAGAAGTCCGGGATGAATACGGAATAGAGTTGACCGGGTCTTTATCCGAAGGCAGGAAGTATGATGTGATTGTACTGGCTGTGGCTCATAAAGAGTTTCTGGAACTTGACATCCCGTCGCTTGTCAGTGAAAATCACGTAGTATATGATGTAAAAGGTTGTCTGAATCCGGAATGGGTGGACGATCGGTTGTAAATATAAATCCACAACATTATAGAATGAAAACAAACATACTTTTTTCCCTCCTTGTTTTTTGCTGTAGCTTTTTTACAATCTTTCCTGCCAATGCAGATTGGAGGGATAAAATACCCTTGTTAAAGTATTCTCCCCGTTATTTTGGTGCGAATGCCTTCCCTTTTCCGGAATTGATGGGCGGGAAGTTATCTCCGCGCTGGGAGGTCGAATTAAGAGGTGAATATCATAAAATGACGGGGGATAAGACGAAAGACGTTTTTGCCCGTTTGTATATCCCTATAGCCAAAGGACGTGCCGGTGTATCGCTTTACGGGGTGATTCAGGAATGGTACGAAACATCACCGGAAGTGCGTGACGAGCGTAATGCTGTCGATGTGAAATCTCCGATCCCTTGTCATGGGGATTTTATATTGAGTTGCCATTATCAGGTGCTGAAAAGTGAGAAATGGGTGGATATCGTGGTAAATGCAACTCTGAGAACAGCCAGTGGGGGACGTTTGTGTGATGCCCGTTATACAGATGCGGCAGCTTATTGGTTCGATTGTAATATCGGACGGACGTTGTGGCAGAATCCGGAAAAAAATGCGTCTGTCCGTTTACAGGGAATGGCCGGTTTTTACTGCTGGATGACGAACGATCTGATACATCGGCAGAATGATGCTTTGACATATGCGATCGGAGCACAGGCTACTTATCGTGGTTTTACATTGAATTGTGACTATACAGGCATAAAGGGGTACAGAGGAGACGGGGACAAACCGATGATTGTCCGCTCAAAACTCAATTATGAGATAAAAAAGAACATTATCTCTTTCGGTTATAAACACGGTATACAAGATTATCTTTACGATAGTTTTTCGTTGGCCTATATCCGCTGTTTCTGAAAACGATCTTGAAGGAGGATTTTTCTGTTATTTCCGTCCGAAATCAGCAGGAATTTCCCCCCACACCGAAGTCTCCCATTTCAGGATCGTTGTAGTATAGGTGTTTGTATTCAGCCATTTCTCGGCACGTTCGATCAGATCGAAGATTTGCTCGTTGACAGGTTCACGTTCCAGCAGAGTCTTGCATTTCTTCTTTTTGACCCAACTGATCGCATTACGGCTATCCGAATAAATAGGCAGGTTGCTTCCTTTTTGCTTTAACAGTGCCAGGCCATGAACGAGTGCCAGAAACTCGCCGACGTTGTTTGTCCCTTTTTTCAAAGGTCCGATATGGAAAATCTCTTGTCCGGTGGCTGTGTAAACACCCCGGTATTCCATATCCCCCGGATTTCCGCTACAGGCGGCATCTACCGCCAGGCTTTCGTTGATCGGTTTTCCGACAGGTGCTTTCGGTGCCAGATTGGCGGCAGCTTTGGCTGACGAAGCAGTTTTCAGGTAATGCGTATATCCTTTCTCAAAGGCTTCAACGGCCTCTTCGCGGGTTTCGAACGATTTGTATTTCGCTCCTTCCTGTCCTTCCACCTGCATTTTACACTCTGCCCAGTTGTCGTAAACACCTGGGTTAAGTCCTTTCCACACGACATAATATTTGTTCTTCGCCATCTTCTATATTCTTCGGATATGATTTGCAAAGGTAATATTTTGTTACTTTTCTATTGAAAGAAAAGTAATGAAGAAAAAAAACTTTACATTTGCGGTAAACAATCATATACGAGATGAAGCGTATTTTTTTGATAGGTTATATGGGAGCCGGAAAGACGACGGTCGGCAAAGACCTGGCCAAACGAATGGGGCTTTCTTTTATTGACCTGGACTGTTACATAGAAGCCCGCTACCATAAAACGGTCGGGCAGATATTTGCTGAAAAAGGGGAGGAGGCTTTCCGTGATATTGAACGGCGGATGCTCCACGAAGTGGCCATGTTTGAAGATGTACTGATCTCCACTGGCGGTGGTGCTCCCTGCTTTTTTGACAATATGGAGTTTATGAACGAAACAGGCTCAACCGTTTATCTGAAGGTGTCGGTGGAAGAGTTGGCTAAACGTCTTGAAATCTGTAAATCGACTCGCCCCGTACTGAAAGGACGTTCCGGTGATGAGTTGGTTGCATTTATTGCCGAAAGCCTGGAGAAAAGAACTCCCCATTATATGAAAGCTTCAATCGTGTTTGATGCCGAAGTGATGTTGACGGAAACGGATGTGCATGAGATTTCGGAAGCATTGGAAAAAATAGTATAATATATAATGTAAGGCAGTTAGGAATTGCCGGCCGTGGAATCGTATTATGGAAGCAACAGGAGACAAACAGCTTCAGGGTTCATATATTACCCAGGAACTGTTGAAGGAATTGAATAAGGTAGGTAATCGTTTACTGATTGGTATCCCTTGTGAACGGAAAGAGGGGGAAAAGCGGCTTGCGCTTACTCCTGAGGCTGTTGACATGTTGACCGATCGCGGACATCGTGTATTGGTAGAGTCGGGTGCCGGGTTGGGGATCAATTACTCCGATAATCACTATTCCGAGGCTGGTGCCGAGATTGTCGCTACTCCGGCGGAAGTTTTTCAGGCGGATATTATTTTGAAGATACTTCCTCCTCTACCTCAGGAAATCCTGTTGATGAAACCTCGTTCTACTGTCTTTTCCATGGTGCAACTCAATCTGTTTGCTCAGGACGCTTTTGAACTGATGATGGCCAAACGCATTACGGCAATCGCTTATGAACTGATGTCGGACGATCAGAAAAGATGTCCTATCCTGAATGTTATTTCAGAGATAGAAGGGACAGCTTCTATTACCATTGCTTCCGAATTGTTGAGTAATACCCAGGGAGGAAAAGGTATTTTGCTGGGAGGAATCCCCGGAGTGTCACCGACTGAGATTGTGATCGTCGGTGCAGGAAATGCAGGAACTGTGGCTGCCCGTGCAGCCCTGGCGCTAGGTGCATCTGTTAAGGTTTTCGATGATGATATCAACAAGCTGCGCACGATTCAGCAAGTATTGGGGCAAGGTTTGTTTACTTCGACTTTTCATCCGAATGTATTGCATAATGCTTTCCGTACGGCGGATGTGGTGATCGGAGCTATGCGGTATATCAATACACGTTACCGTTATGTGATTGCGGAAGAATTGGTCAGGACTATGAAACGGGGTTCTCTGGTGATCGATCTGCGTATCAGTCAGGGTGGTTGTTTCGAGACAACCTGCTGTCTGGCTAAATCCGATCCGACCGTTTTTGAGCAATACGGTGTATTACATTATTGTATACCTAATATAAGTAATCGGGTGGCACGTACCACCTCGATGGCTTTCAGTAATATATTTGTACCCATCTTTCTTGCTTTGGGAGATGTCGGGACAGTCCAGAATATGATAAAGTCGGATGATGGCTTTCGTTCAGGTGTTTACATGTATTGTGGGAAACCTGTAAACAATTACGTGTCTAATCATTTTAATTTATCATCAAATAACCTGGATCTATATCTTTCTGCTTTTTAAGCCTCAAAAGTTTTGAACAAGCCAAGTTTATTCTTTACTTTGCGGAAATCTAACTACAAACAAGCGATTAAGCTAATATAAATAATTATGGCAGAACAAACAAAAGTAACAACGTTGGAGAAGGTTGTGATCCGTTTTTCGGGTGACTCCGGAGACGGTATGCAGTTAACCGGAACGATCTTTTCTAATCTGTCGGCTATTTTTGGAAATGAGATTTCTACATTTCCCGACTATCCGGCGGAAGTACGTGCTCCTCAGGGAACACTGAGTGGTGTATCAGGATTCCAGGTGCATCTGGGATCACGTAAAATTTTTACTCCTGGTGATAAGGCGGACGTTTTAGTCGCTATGAATCCCGCCGCTCTGAAAGTGAATGTGAAGAATATCAAGCCAAATGCAATTGTTATTATCGATACCGATTCATTCAAGAAGAGTGATCTGGATAAGGCTTTGTACACAACGGACGATCCGTTCAAAGAACTGGGTCTGAACAGTGTGCAGGTTGTCGCTGCCCCGATCTCTACGATGGTGAAAGACGGTTTGGCAGAGTTTGGCTTGGATAACAAGTCTGCGCTCCGTTCAAAGAATATGTTTGCCCTGGGCCTTGTTTGCTGGTTGTTTGACCGTCCTCTGGAAGAAGCCATGAACATGCTTCAGAATAAATTCGCCAAGAAGCCGGTGATCGCACAGGCTAATATCAAGGCGTTGACAGACGGTTATAACTATGGTCACAATATCCATGCGTCAGTTTCTACTTATCGTATTGAAAGTAAGAAAGCTGAACCGGGATTCTATACGGATGTAAATGGAAATAAGGCTACTTCCTACGGTCTGATTGCTGCTGCCGAAAAAGCCGGCCTGCAACTTTTCCTGGGTAGTTATCCTATTACTCCGGCGACTGATATTTTGCATGAATTATCTAAACGGAAAGATTTAGGCGTAATTACCGTTCAGGCTGAAGATGAAATTGCCGGTATTTGTACGGCTATCGGTGGTAGTTTTGCCGGTTGTCTGGCTGCTACATCGACTTCCGGTCCGGGTTTGGCGTTGAAGAGTGAAGCGATCGGTCTGGCTGTAATAGCTGAATTGCCGCTGGTTATCATCGACGTACAGCGTGGAGGTCCATCAACAGGTATGCCGACAAAGAGTGAGCAGACCGACCTGATGCAGGCGCTTTACGGACGTAACGGTGAAAGTCCGCTGGTAGTGATTGCCGCTTCTACTCCGACAGACTGTTTCGATGCAGCTTACTGGGCTGGTAAGCTGGCTGTAGAACATATGACTCCGGTTATCCTGATGACGGATGCTTTCATTGCAAACGGTTCGTCTGCCTGGAGATTACCTGACCTGGACAACTATCCGGAAATCAAACCGAACTACGTGTCCAACTATCAGGGAGAAAAGCCCTGGAAGGCATATCGTCGTGATAAAGATACACAGGTTCGTTACTGGGCTATCCCGGGTATGGAAGGATTTGCACACCGTTTGGGTGGTCTGGAGAAAGATTACGATACAAGTGCTATCTCGACCGATCCTATCAACCATCAGAAGATGGTTACCACCCGCCAGGCAAAGATCGACAAAATTGCTGATTTTATCCCGGAACTGGAAGTGCTCGGAGATCCCGATGCCGACCTGTTGCTGGTAGGCTGGGGCGGTACATACGGTCATCTGTATGAAGCAATGGAAACAATGCATGAACAAGGCAAGAAAGTGGCTTTGGCCCACTTCAAATTTATCAGTCCGCTTCCGAAGAATACGGTAGAGGTACTTTCCAAATATAAGAAAGTGGTTGTTGCTGAACAGAATAACGGACAGTTTGCCAACTACCTGCGTGGTAAAGTTCCCGGATTCAATCCGTACAGATTCAACCGCGTGAAAGGACAGCCTTTCGTTGTTGCGAGATTAGTTGAGGAATTCACTAAAATATTGGAGGCTTAAAAAATGACAGATATAAAATTCGAACCGAAAGATTATAAAAGCGACCAGTATGTACGTTGGTGTCCGGGTTGTGGAGACCATGCCGTATTGAACTGCTTACACAAAGCGATGGCGGAAGTAGGAGTGGCTCCTCATAATATGGCCGTTATCTCGGGTATCGGGTGTTCTTCCCGCTTACCTTATTATATGAATACATACGGTTTCCATACCATCCACGGACGTGGTGCTGCAATAGCAACAGGTGTGAAGACTGCCCGTCCCGACCTGAGTGTCTGGCTGATCACCGGCGACGGCGACTGTCTGGCTATCGGTGGTAACCATTTTATCCATGCCGTACGTCGTAATGTCGACCTGAACATAGTTCTTTTCAACAATAAAATTTATGGTCTGACCAAAGGACAATACTCCCCGACTTCCGAACGTGGCTTCGTTTCTAAAAGTTCTCCTTACGGAACAGTGGAAGACCCGTTTATCCCGGCTGAACTGGCTTTGGGAGCACGCGGAAACTTCTTTGCCCGGGTGATCGATGTGGATTTGAAGAATACAACTGAAGTATTGGCTGCTTCTGCACGCCATAAAGGTGCTTCTGTCACGGAAGTGCTGGTAAACTGTGTAATTTTCAATGACGGCATTCATAAGAGTATCGTTGATAAGGAATATCGTGCAGACCGTACCATCTTCCTTCGCCACGGCGAAAAGATGATTTTCGGAAAAGAAGGTAACAAAGGTCTTGTGTTGGATGGTCTTAAACTGAAAGCCGTTACGATCGGTGAAGGTGGCTACACAATGGATGATGTGCTGGTTCATGATGCCCATGAAAAAGATACGACACTTCATATGATGCTGGCTATGATGAAAGATGATATGCCTATTGCCTTGGGTGTTATCCGCGATGTGGATGCTCCGGTATATGATGAAGCCGTTCATCAACAGATCGAAGAGGTACAGGCAAAGAATCCTACCCGTAAACTGAAAGACTTCTTAATGAAGGGTGAAGTTTGGGAAGTGAAATAAGATTTTATTATAATAACTGGAATAGGAGGGGTGATCATATGGTCATCCCTTTTTGTATATCTTAATTTAATCAATATATGTATTGATTTATAGAATATTGCATGGTTTCGTTATGAATGAAATAATTTTTTAGGATAAAAGTGAGTATAAAATAAAGATTTCTGTGTTCTGATAAAAAAGCAGTAAACATAGAATGAATAAAGATTATACAAAATATAGATCAGAGGAGCTATTAGAGGATGACTTTTTCGTCCAGTCTAATCTTTCTCCCTCTTTGGAAACGATTCACTTTTGGAAAAAGCAGATTACTTCCGGATTGGATGAACATGAATACCAATTGGCGGTATTTTTCCTTAATTCGGTAAGAGTGAAAAAGTCACAGATGAGCGAGGAAAGACAGGGACAGCTATGGGAAAATATTATGCAGTTGAATAAAAAGCAGGAATTGATTCGTAATCGTCGATTCCATGCATTTATGTATTCTGTTGCTTGTATTGCAGTTTTGGTTATATTCTCAATTTCATATATATATATTAATACAGAAAATGTTCTGGATGTAGAATCGATCGCACAGATAATGCCAGTTATTCCCGAAACAGATGAAATACAATTGGTAATGCCCGATAAGCAAATCCCCATCAGTGGACAAGATTCCAAAATCGAACATGATAAAAAAGGTACAGTTGTTGTTAATTCGGAAAAAATAGCGGAAGTTATTGATAAGTCAGACAAACGGTCGGAAGAATTTAATCAGTTGATCGTTCCGAATGGGAAACGTTCGACATTGGTATTTGAAGATGGAACAAAGGTTTGGGTGAATGCCGGAAGTCGTGTTGTGTATCCGGTTACATTTGCGAAAAAGAAAAGAGAAATTTATGTGAATGGTGAAGTCTTTTTGGAGGTGACTCCGGATAAAAATAAACCCTTTATTGTGAAAACCAATAATATGAGTGTTCAAGTATTAGGTACCTCTTTTAATGTAATGGCTTATGAAAAAGATCTGTCGACTGCTGTTGTTCTGGTGACAGGATCGGTGCAGGTTAATATAAAGAATGAAGAAGATTTTCGTTTAAAACCGAGTGATATGTTGTCTTTCTCTGGAGGCCGAGGTGAAGTGAAACAAGTAAATGTCGAAGATTATATTTTATGGAAAGATGGGCTTTATACTTATAGAAGCGAAAGCCTGTCTGTCATTTTAGACCGTTTATCTCGATATTATGGAAAAAAGATTAGTTATCAACCGGATGTAGCTACATTGAAATGTTCGGGAAAGCTGGATATGCAGGAAGATTTGGATGTTGTGTTAGACGGATTGACAAAGACAGCTCCGGTAGTATGTAAAAAAATAGATGAAGAATATGTATTAGTCAAAAAAGGTGAATAGAGGTTGTGTTTGTGGTTATCTTGCATTTTGATAGAATAGTGTTAACAACTTAAATCAGCGATGCCTATGAAGAATGTGTGATGAATAGATTATAAAAATTAACGTGTAAGTACGTACTTACAAAGAAGCCGGATAACACTGCCATGTTATCCGGCAAGATTTCTAGATTAACGAGTTAAAAATTAACCATTAAAATCATTACAAAGATATGGTAAATAAGCAATTCTCCAATTTTTGGAGTATTAAATATCGAATTATGAAATTGGCTACAGTGTTCCTCATTATAGGGATAAATGTAAGTTTGGCTAACAATACATATTCGCAGTCAACAATGCTGTCTTTGAAAGTAAACAATAAGACAGTGACAGAAGTTTTTTCTGAAATAGAGAAACAGAGTGAGTATGTTTTCTTTTATTATGACGGGGTATTGGATGTTAATCGAAAAGTAAAAGTAGATGTATCCAACCAAACAGTGGATGTTGTATTAAAACAGTTGTTTGCTGGTACGAATAACACTTTTGTAATAAAAGATCGTCAGATCTTTATTTCTAAGAAAAATTCCGATAGTTTGGTTGGTCCCTTACCAGTAAAAAATCAGAATAGAAATACTTTCAGAGGCAAGGTCTTAGATGAGTTCGGTGAACCGTTACCTGGAGCTGCCATTCAGGTTAAGGGTAGTACTCGTGGGGTAACAACTGATTTGGATGGGTCTTTTGAACTGGAAGTAAGTAAATCGGATCGATTGATTATTTCATTCCTTGGAATGGAAGATCAAGAAATAGTGGTAGGTAACCAAAACGATATCGTTGTTAAGATGAAACCGAAAGCAGATGAACTGGAGGAGGTTACAATCGTCGCTTTTGGTAAACAAAAAAAGGAGAGTGTCATTGGTGCAATTACAACACTTTCGACGGATAATATAAAAATGCCGGTAGGGAAGATTTCTACTAGTTTGGCTGGTCAATTGGCAGGCCTTGTTGTTACACAAACTTCCGGTGAACCAGGGGCTGGTGCTAATTTTTGGATTCGTGGTATTAGTACGTTTGGTGCAAATGACAGACCTCTGGTTTTAGTAGATGGTATAGAGCGTTCTTTGGATTTAGTAGATGCTGAAGATATTGAATCTTTGTCGATTTTGAAAGATGCGACAGCTACTGCGGTATATGGCGTGCGTGGTGCAAATGGCATTGTATTGATTACAACGAAAAGGGGAAAAGAAGGAAAGCCTTCTATCAGAGCAAATGTAGAATATGGTTTGTCTACTCCGACAGTTATGCCTAAAACTGCCGATGCGGGACAGTGGATTGATTATTATAATGATATTTCTTTGGATGCGTATGGTCGTCCGGCTTATACTCCGCAACAAAAAGAAATGTTCTTGAATGGAACGGATCCTGATTTATATCCGAATGTGAATTGGATGAAGGAGATATTTAAAAACATGTCTAATTCACAGCGCGTAAATTTAAATATATCTGGTGGGGGAAAGAGAATTCGTTATTACATATCAGGTTCTTATTATTCGGAAGGCGGTATTTTTAATGTACAGAAAAATTCTCAATATGATGCATCTCTCCGTTATAACAAATTTAGCTTTCGGTCGAATTTAGATGTAGATTTATCTTCTTCGACTGTGTTGAATTTGAATTTGTCTAATCAATATGAAACAAAGAATAGACCGGGAACAGGATTGGGAGATTTCTGGATAAGATGTATAGATGTTCCTCCAATAACTATGCCTACGGTGTATTCTGACGGAACAATATCTTGTTATCCGGCAAGTAACAATCCTTATAATATGTTGAATAATTCGGGATACTCAACCGATTTTTGGAACAATACACAGTCATTGATTGGATTAACTCAGGATTTTTCAGAGTTGATAACAAAGGGGCTGAAGGCAAATGTGAAATTTGCTTGGGATGCATATAATGGGGCAACATTGGATAGAAAAAAATCACCAGCAACCTTTTACGCAACAGGACGTGATGAGGAGGGTAATTTGATTTTTCACAAGAATTCAGATGGTAGTGATTATATTGATTTGACAAATAAAGGCTATTCCGGAAATAGATCTTGGGCCTTAGAAGCATCTCTTACTTATGATCGTGTTTTTAATGATGTACATCGTGTAGGCGGATTATTTCTTTATAATATGAGGGAATATAATGATAATGTTCCAGGAAGTTATATCGCTGCGTTTGCCCATAAAAATCAGGGTATTGCAGCACGTGCTACATATTCGTTCAGAGATACCTATTTCATTGAAGGAAATTTTGGTTATAATGGTTCAGAGAACTTTTCTCCGGGACATAAATTTGGTTTTTTCCCTTCTATCGCTGCAGGATATTTGATTAGTAATGAAAATTATTTTTCGGGATTGAATTCTGTTGTTGACCTGTTGAAAATAAAAGGATCTTATGGGTTGATTGGTAGTGACGAAATTGGAGGACAACGTTTTGCGTTTAATTCTGAAATGAGTTGGACAGGAGGATATCAGTTTGGAGAAATGAAAGAGAATTGGATTAGCGGTATTGCTACGGGTCGGATTGGAAATCCTAGTATTTCATGGGAAACTGCAAAAAAATTGAATGTAGGTCTGGAGATGGGATTTTTTAATAAGTTAAAAGCCCAAATTGACTTTTTTCATGAGAAAAGAGAAGGCATTTATATAGAACAAGAAAGTGTTCCTTCTGTTGTTGGAAATAATATTCGTCAATGGATCAATTTAGGAAAAATGCAAAATGGAGGAGTTGATGCATCTTTAGAGTATACTCAGAATATTAATGATTTTATGATTCAGGGACGTGCTAATTTTACGTTTAATCGTAATAAAAAATTATATGATGATAAACCTACTCCAGTGTGGGCTTATCGTGAAGATGTTGGGGTTCCTTTATATCAACAGCGCGGATTGGTTGCTATGGGATTATTTGAATCAGAGGAAGAGGTGAATAACAGTCCCAGACAGTTTGGAGGAGCGAAACCGGGTGATATTAAATATAAAGATATAAATGGTGATGGAATTATTGATACGAATGATGAAATTGCTATAGGTAGAACACATATCCCTGAAATTAATTATGGTTTTGGTCTCAGTATGGGATGGCGTGGTTTTGATTTATCATTCTTCTTTTCAGGAGTAGGAAATGTCACTCGTATTATACAAGGTGGTGCTATTTGGGGAGTTGGAGGTAATATAGAGGCTTTAGGTGGTTTTTTTGCTGAGGTTGCAGAAAATAGATGGAGGCCGGATAATCCGGATCCTAATGCAAAATATCCGAGAATGTATATGGCCCCAAGTCAAAATAATACTCAACCGTCAACATTTTTTCAACGAGATATGAGCTTTTTACGATTGAAAAACGCTGAATTCGGCTATACGATTCCTAAAAATTTAACAAAGAAGATCGGTCTTTCAACAATGCGCTTGTATATACAAGGTCTTAATTTGTTGACTCTTAGCAAGTTTAAAATGTGGGACCCGGAACTGGATACTAATTCAGGAATGGCGTATCCAAATATGACAGTTGTGAACTTTGGTTTGAATGTTAATCTTTAAATATATAGGTTTGATGAAGCGATTAAAATTATATTTGTTATTGTTATTGGCTCCATTTTTTCCTTCTTGTGAAAAATATATGGAGGTAGAGCTTAACAATCAGATTTCAATAGATGAGGTTTTTGATAAACGTAGTACTACGGAAGCTTATCTGGCACAAGTTTATGGTTTTCTTCCGGATGAAGGATACCCATTGGGAAATGAAGGTAGTGGTATACCGCGTAGTGATGAAGCTACTTTTTCCTGGCCAAATTTGGATTATACGCCAATGAATAATGGTACTTACGGAACGGATTATTGGGCGTATCAAGTTTGGGCGGATTATTATAAAGGAATAGCACAAGCTACTATTTTCATGAATAATGTGCATCGTTGTACAGAACTTTCAACGGAACAAAAAGATATAATGCATGCAGAGGCTCGTTTTATCAGAGCTTATATGTATTCATTACTTTTACGAAGATACGGTCCGGTTTTTATTTGGGGTGATCAGGATCCTGATCAGGCAATCAAGCCAGAAACAATTGATAGGCATTCGTTAGATCAGAATGTGGAATTTATTTTATCCGAATGGGAAAAAGCAATAGCTGTATTACCACTTGAAATTGAATCGCCTCAGTGGAAAGGGCGTATAACAAAAGGAGCTGCGATGGCCGCGAAATCCCGGTTGACATTGTACATGGCTCGTCCGTTATTTAATGGTTGCGAATTGTATAAGGGTATGAAAAATATGTATGGAGATTTTTTATTTCCTCAATCAGAAGATCCTGCAAAATGGGATGTTGCAGCAAAAGCAGCAAAGGATGTAATTGATTTGAATTTGTATGCTTTATATGAAGACACGGAAGAGAATGATCAATTTCGCAAATATATCAAATCTTATATGGGAGTAATGTTTAAAAACTGGAATTCAGAGGTTATTTGGGGACGTTGGTCTAGTGCGTGGGATTGGCAGGTAAGATGTGCTCCTCCTCGTGTTGTTAAGGAAGGTTATGGGGGTTTTTGCCCTTCTTTAAAATTGGTTGATACTTATCCGATGGCAGAGTCCGGTCGTTATCCTGTTACAGGTTACGAAGCTAACGGTAATCCAATTATTGATCCGAAGTCAGGATATCAGGAGACCGGTTTTACTTCTCCATATAGACATCCTTTGGATACATTCGTAACGATTAATGCTCATAATAGTTGTGTAGGACGCGATGCTCGTTTTTATGCCTCTGTTTTGGCCAATGGTATGTATTGGATTAATACATTTAAAGGACAAAAATTGGTTACGTTTTATGATGGAGGAACCTCTTCTTATCAATCTTCAGGCGATGTGGTGAAAGTTGGGTATTTGTGGAGAAGAATGAATAATCCGGAAAATAATATAGAAGAAAACAGGTGGGGGGAATTTTGTTTTCCAACGTACCGTTTAGCCGAGATTTATTTAAATTATGCTGAAGCATGTAATGAAAAAACTTCTAGGGACGAGGCGGAGGCTTTGAGATATATTAATAAAGTAAGAAACAGAGTTGGATTGAATAATCTTGAAGCTGCTTATCCGGAAGTCAAGGGAAACAAATTGTTACTTAGAGAATTAATTCTGAAAGAACGCATGGTTGAGCTGGCTTTTGAAGGGCATCGTTTCCATGATATTCGTACATGGATGATTGCTCCGAAAGAGTTTAACGGTCCATATTATACACGCAATGTATTGTCTAAAACTTATGAAGGGTCATGGACACGTACAGATCAAATTTTTAATTATGAAATGGTTTTCGAAAATAAGCATTATTTTCAACCAATTCATGATAATCAAAGGAAAGAGATGGTTAATATGACTCAGAATTATGGTTGGTAATACAAATTTAAAGAATCATATAAAATGAAACTAAGAAAATATATATCACAATTCATTGTCTTTTCATTCCTGTTTGTGGGCATAATTGCCTGTGAGGACTATAGGTCTCATAATATGGTGGATGATACAGTTTATTTGTTGAAGCCGGATTATAATCAAATCAACGTTTTCCAATGGGGAAATTTTGATTATGATTTATGTGTTATAAAAAGTGGAGTAGGTCAACAAAATGCCGAGTTGGAATTAGTTGTTGATCAGGAAGTACTGGATACCTATAATATAAAGCAAGGAACAACCTATAAGGTCTTACCGGAAAATTGTTATACTCTGAAAAATTCTAAACTTGTAATTTCAGAAAAGGAATCATCTAAAGCTTTTGAATTCGTTTTCGATTCAAAGAAGATTCTAGAATTGCAGGATGATGGGAATATTGAATTTGTATTGCCTTGCCGCATCATCCCTTTAAATGCAATTTCGTCTGATCAGGATCGAATGTATACGATTATAGCTCCTTCTGTGAAAATGCCTTATATTGAATTTGCGAACTCTTCGTCATTGAATGTGGCAACAATTGATCCTACATCTTCTAATGAAGAAAAGTTTATCGCTAATATACAAACGAATTATAATAATAAATGGGATCTGACATATATATTGGGTATTGATCCGGATGCTTTGATCCCTTATAATGAAGATAGGGTATCAAAAGATATGAAACCTGTTGAATTATTACCGGCTGATGCTTATACTTTGGTAGAAGATACGTGGAAAATTCCGGCAAAAGCAAATGAAAAAGATTTTGAGTATGTCCTTCACAAGAATAAGCTGCAAGGAACAGATGGTTCTTATAAATTTGGAGAATATGCTATTCCTGTACGAATTGAATCCGTTTCTATGCATGGAATAAATCCGGATAAAGCAACTTTGATTTTACCAGTCTCTTTCCAGCCGATAACATTTGATCGTGCTACCTGGGAAGTAATTGATTGGTCTAGTGTAAGAGATGATGATGGCGGTGGCGTGAATACTGTATTGGACGGGAATTTGGATACTTATTGGCATAGCATGTGGGAGCCAGATGCAAGTTTACCACATTATTTGGTAATCGATATGAAAAAAGAGCGGGATGTGATGGCTATTGAATTGATCAGGCGTAAGAACAATTCGAATACTAAGTATGTGACATTCGAGTTAAGTACAGATGGAGAGACATTCGAACAGGTGTGTGATATGGATTTTGGAAATGCCGATAATTATGTATCTTCAATGGAAAAAACGATTGTTCCTAAAAAAGCGCGGTATATAAAATGTATCGTACATGAAAGCAACAATCCTCCTCACGCCAGTATTGCTGAAATCTTGGTGAAAGGTATTGATTGATTTATAATGAATATAGTGGCTTGGGGATATGTTTCTATATCCCCGGTTTCTTAAAAAGATTATCATGGAACATCGGTATGTAATAAGGATAGCAACACTGGTCATGGTATTGATTCTGGGTTGCCAGGGATTATCATCCCAAAAAGTAACAGAAGATTGGGATAAAATTCCGGTTAAAGCTCTTTTTTTAGCTCCTCCGCGCCCCGGTGGTATAGATGAGTTTTGTCATTTTGTTAAAGACGCTTTGCCTAGAGAAGGGATAAATACTTTAATACTTCGTTTTAATTACGGATATAAATTTGAAAGTCATCCGGAATTGATTGATATGTATGCTTTATCTAAGGAAGAGGTTCAACAGATAACCCAAGCATGTTTGGATGCGGGAGTAAGATTAATACCTAAAATAAATTTGTTAGCCCATCAATCGGAGCAGACACAAATAGGAAAATTATTAATTCATTATCCGGAATTCGATGAATCCCCGGGATTTGATCCTCCTAGTCCATGGATAGAGCCGAGTGCGCGAGGAGGCTTTTATAGTAAATGTCTTTGTCCTCAACATCCGGATTTATATAAAGTAATATTTCCTCTTATAGACGAATTAATTGATGTATGTCAGGCAGATGCGTTTCATGTAGGTTTAGATGAAGCTTGGATAGTAGCACATGAGAGCTGTTCACGTTGTTTCGGTGCAGATCCGGCGGTTGTTTTCGCTAATCATATAAAGGCTTTACATATGCATCTTAAGAAGAAAAATTGTGAAATGTGGATGTGGAGTGACCGGTTGATAGATGGATACACTACAGGATTAGGGGCTTGGCAAGCTTGTATGAATGAAACGCATCGAGCTATTGATATGATACCAAAAGATATTGTTATTTGTGACTGGAAATACGAGGATGCTCCTCCAACGCCCGAATATTTTGCGATAAAAGGATTTAATGTGGTAGTTTGTACGTGTGTTAAAGCGGATGTGGGTATAGCTCAAATGGATATGTTGAATATGGTCCGACAAAATGGAAAAAGGCAAGATTATTCATGTGTTCTCTCTTCTCGTTTGAGAGGATTTTGCGGAACAGCCTGGGAACCTGCATATCGTTTTATTAAAACTTATTATGGACAACCGACCGATTTGGAAAGTGGAGCTGCTTTGGCTTTTAAAAAAATAATTGAACATATTAGAGAATTGGAGAAGAGAAATAAAACAAACTAAGATTAATATGCAACGTCGTGATTTTATAAAAGGTTCCACCTTAGGGTTTGGTGCCTTGTTAACAGGTGTGGCTGGAACTGCCTGTACTTCCGTAAAAGAAGCAGAAGAAACAGTGAGTAAAGCTGTAGAGAAAGGTAAAAGTAGGAAGCAGTTATTTAATATGTGCGGATATGCAGCTCCGGCGATTCCTACTGTCCGGATTGGTTATGTAGGGATTGGTAGTCGTGGCAGTTGGGCCGTGACACGTATGATGAATGTGAAAGATGTTGAAGTAACGGCTTTATGTGATCTGAATGAAGGTGCTGTAAAAAGAAATCAGGAAACACTTCAGCGCTTTAACCGCCGTCCTGCAAAAGAATATTTCGGAGATGATTACAGCTGGAAACAATTGTGTGAACAGGATGATATCGATTTGGTTTATATAGCCACTCCCTGGAAATGGCATACACCGATCGCTGTCTATGCCATGGAATGCGGAAAGCATGTGGCAGTGGAAGTTCCGGCAGCTGGAACACTGGAAGATTGCTGGCAACTGGTAGAGACTTCGGAGCGAACAAAGAAACATTGCATGCAGTTGGAAAATTGCTGTTACGATTTCTTTGAGATCCTGACAGTGAACATGGTACAGAAAGGTTTGTTCGGTGAAGTAATTCACGGTGAGGGTGCTTATATCCATGAACTGTTGAGCGGTATGTTCGGTGAACCGCAATGGCCGACCTGGCGGTGGGATGAAAACCATAAAAGCGGAAACCCTTATCCCACCCATGGTTTGGGACCGGTATGTTGGGCTATGAACATCAACAGAGGGGATAAGATGGAATATATGACATCTATGTCTACCGATGATTTTTTGATGGAAGCTAAAGCAAAAGAACTGGCAGTTCAGAACGATTATTATAAACCGATGGCTGCGATGAAGTACCGTGGAAATATGAATACATCGACGGTTCGTACAGCAAAAGGTAAAACGATTATGATACAACATGATGTGAGTACTCCACATCCTTACGATCGTTTACATGTTTTGACCGGTACTAAAGGTTCTTGCCGTAAGTTTCCCGAGCCGGGAAAGATTGCTTTTGGCGATAACTTTGTCAGTGAAGAAAAGATGCGTGAATTGGAAGTACAGTATACTCCGGAAATGGTAAAACATATTGCGGATGTTGCAAAAGTAATCGGTGGCCATGGCGGTATGGACTTCATTATGGATTGGCGTATGATCGATTGTTTGCGTAACGGTTTACCACTAGATATGGATGTGTATGATGCTGCAACATGGTGTAGTATTACTCCACTGAGTTACTGGTCGGTTGCTAATCGTTCGAACTCGATCGATGTCCCTGACTTTACTTGTGGTGCATGGATAACTAATAAGCCGGTCGACTTGACTCTGAGAGGAGGAGGAAATACAGGAGTTGTAATACCGTAAATTTATGCAAAACCGTTGTGAACCTTCATGGAGTATTTCTTCTGAAAATTTATCCGGGTAACTCCCGTGAACAGCGAACTTCAGGAAAAATTTGAAGTTAGAGTAGTTGCTTATAAAGTAAATAGACTTGAGAAGTTATGTTTACTTTATGAGCAACCCAATCTAATATTGACTAACAGTAATAATACGAATTGCAATTCTACTTTAGAGAAGGTGCTACGCAGTTTTTTTAAAGACCTTTGAATTAGGTTTTGAGTAGACTGGTAGTTCATGTTCATGATTTGACAGATGTCTTCATACGACAGTCCTTCGACAAAGCGGTAATAGATGACCTCTCTTTGTCGTGGAGAAAGGATTTCGAGCATGCGGACCATCTTTTCATTCAGGAATTGCTTCTTTTCATTATTAATAATTTCATCTTCGATCGTGTATTCTGCAGCAAAGACCGGTTCGATTGTATCTATTTGACTGTAGGTTATATCCTTCCGGAATACATTGAACAAATTATTTTTCAGTGCAATAAAAAGATATAGTTTGATATTGTCGGTCGTTTGAAGATGTTTACGATTCTGATATATTTTTACAAATACTTCTTGTATACAATCTTCTACTAATCCGCTATCAGGTGTAAAGTGCATACCGTAAGCATACAATGCCTGAGAATATTGTCTATAAATATATGTATAAGCTTCGTCATCTCCATGAAGGAATTGTTCCCAGATCATTTGATCGGAATATTCTGTTGTGGTTGTATCTACTGTAATCTTTGTGTTTTTTTGCATAAAAATATTACTGGTTAGATTCCTTATTTCAGTAACAGAACACAAATATTAAAAAAATCTACTCACTCTCATTGAAAAAAATGTTTTTTTTACAAGAGTCATATTTTGACATTTTTGTTCTAGATTGTAAAGTGCAGTTTGCAAATTGATTATCCGATTTGTTAATTGCATGGAAAAGAGCAATTATTACTGAAAAATTTCCTTAATAGAGTACCAGCTATAAAAAAATGTATTACTTTTGTACCGGTCTTAACAAGGCGCGATAATAGCAAGTTAGATGTAGGTATTGGAGCCCTGTTATTTTAATTTCGCGAGAGAGAAAAGTTATATAAAGTCAATCATTTAAATTATTATCAAGAATGGCTAATTTAGATTTAAGCAAGTACGGAATTACCGGTGTAACAGAAATTTTACACAATCCGTCTTATGATGTTCTGTTCGCAGAAGAAACAAAACCATCTTTGGAAGGTTTTGAAAAAGGTCAGGTAACAGAACTGGGTGCTGTAAACGTAATGACAGGTGTTTACACAGGTCGTTCACCTAAGGATAAATTCTTTGTAAAGAATGAAGCCAGCGAAGACTCAGTATGGTGGACTTCTGAAGAATATAAAAATGATAACAAGCCTTGTACTGAAGAAGCATGGGCTGATCTGAAAGCTAAAGCTGTAAAACAATTGTCAGGCAAACGTCTGTTCGTTGTCGATACATTCTGCGGTGCAAACGAAGCAACTCGTATGAAAGTTCGTTTCATCATGGAAGTAGCTTGGCAGGCACATTTCGTAACTAACATGTTTATCCGTCCGACAGCTGAAGAACTGGCTAACTACGGTGAACCTGATTTCGTTTGTTTCAACGCTTCTAAAGCAAAAGTTGACAACTTCAAAGAACTGGGTCTGAACTCTGAAACTGCTACAGTTTTCAACTTGAAGACTAAAGAACAGGTTATCCTGAACACTTGGTACGGTGGTGAAATGAAGAAAGGTATGTTCTCTATGATGAACTACTTCAACCCGTTGCGTGGTATCGCTTCTATGCACTGCTCTGCTAACACTAACATGGAAGAAACTGAATCAGCTATCTTCTTCGGTTTGTCGGGTACTGGTAAGACTACTTTGTCTACAGACCCGAAACGTAAGTTGATCGGTGATGACGAACACGGATGGGATAACGAAGGTGTATTCAACTACGAAGGTGGTTGCTACGCTAAGGTTATCAACTTGGATAAAGAATCTGAACCAGATATCTACAACGCAATCA
>OLIT01000142.1_pt1 | contig 70788 bp, 53 predicted proteins | sample 1601341 | NCBI WGS metagenome assembly OLIT01 (sample SAMEA2452121, study PRJEB22498) | human gut metagenome | biome: human feces; feature: human gut; material: feces | place: Australia | collected 2012
TTTTAGCTCCTAAAAGGTGGCCTTTTAGCGTGCAATATGTGGCCTTTTAGAGGCTAAAAGGTGGCCTTTTGCAAATCGGTATGTATAGGGCTGATTTCTGATGTGTGTTGTAAGGCGTTTTGATATATGTTCAGGCATAAATAAAAAGGCATTTTTCCGCAAGTGGAAAGATGCCTTTTGTTTTTCTTTCAGATATATTCCGTTATTCCGTCTGACCGTTGTCTGCCGTTGCTGCGGCAACCTTTTTCTGCGGCTTGAATATCTTGTCGATAACCAGTGCTATGGCTCCGTCGCCCGTAACGTTGCATGCCGTGCCGAAGCTGTCCATGGCAATGTAGAGCGCAATCATCAGAGCCTGCTGCTCGGTGTTGAACCCCAATATCGAGGCGAGCGGTCCGAGCGCCGCCATGATGCTTCCTCCCGGCACTCCCGGAGCTGCCACCATGACTATGCCCAGCATCATTATGAAATGGATGAACACGGGCAGCGAGTGGGGTATGCCCTCAAGCATGCACAGCGTAAGCGCGCAGGCGGTTATCTTCAGCGTAGAGCCCGACATATGGATTGTGGCGCACAGAGGCACCACGAACGACGCTATGTCGTTCCTGACGCCGTTTTTGAGCGTCTGGCGCAGCGATACCGGTATGGTGGCTGCCGACGACGACGTGCCGAGAGCGGTGAAGTAGGCAGGCAGCATGTTGATGAGCAGCCTTATGGGGTTGCGCCTTACTATGGCTCCCGCTATGACATACTGGTAAAGAAGGACGAAGATGTGGAGCGCGAAGATTACAACTATAATCTTGGCGAACACCGTCATGATGCGCATGGCGTCGCCCTTCATCGTCATATCAAGGAATATGCCGAAGATAAAGAGCGGCAACAGCGGAACCACCGCCACGGCTATGGTCTTGGTGATTACTTCCTTCAGCTCCATGAAGGCGTTTTTAAGCGTGGGCGTGTTGCTGTAAGCTATGCACAGACCCATGAGAAACGAGAACACCAGTGCGCTCATGACGTCGGCCATTGGCGGTATGGTTATCTCGAAGTAAGGAGCAGTTCCCTCCGGCTTCACAACGGAACTGAAGTCGGAAACCGACGAAATCATCGAAGGGAACAGGCTTGTTCCCACGCCATACGACAGCACTCCCGTGAGCACCGTGTCGGCGTATGCTATGGCTACCGTGGCCAGCAGCAGCTTGCCCGCGCCCTTGCCTATGTCGGCAATGGCAGGAGTAACCAGGCCGATGATTATCAGCGGAATAACAAAGTTGAGAAACTGGCTGAACACGGCATTGAAGGTGACGAACACTCTCACCACCGGCAGGCTGAGCACGTTGCCCAGCGCTATGCCAAGAGCTATCGCTATGATAACCCTTGGCAGCAGTCCCAGCTTTATCTTTTTCATTATCGGTCTTGTTTAAGCCTTTCGGCCATGGCGCGGCCCAGGGCCTCACACTGTGTGTAAGAGTCTTCTTTCAGGCTCTGCTTCATCTCAACCGGAGTGCCCACAGCCTCAAATTTCAGCTTGGTTTCGTTCCAGTGCTGTATGCGCTCAACGGCCTTGCCGGCCCATGCGTAGCTTCCGAACCATCCGATATAGTGGCGGTTCTTGATGTCCTTGTTGGCTATCTCGCTCAGCAATACCTCCATCTCGTGGTAAAGACCTGCGTTGTAGGTAGGTGCGCCGACGATGAGTGCGCGGTAGCGGAATATGTCGCGCAGTATGTAAGAGTGGTGAGTCTTCGACACGTTGTACATAACGATGTTCTTGATGCCTGCCTGGCTTGCAGCGCGTGCTATCACCTCGGCCATGCGTTCAGTGTTGCCGTACATCGTTCCGTAGCATATCACGATGCCTTCCTCGGTCTCATAGCGGCTCAGACGGTCGTAGATGCCGATCACTTTGCTTACGTTCTCGTGCCATACGGGGCCGTGTGTAGAGCAGATATAGTCGAGCTGCACTCCCTCAAGCTTCTTCAGGGCGTTCTGTACGGGCACTCCGTACTTGCCGACGATGTTAGAATAGTAGCGCACCATCTCGAGCCAGAACGTGTCGCAGTTGATTTCTGAGTCGATTATGCCGCCGTTCAGCGCGCCGAAGCAGCCGAACGCGTCGCCCGAGAACAGCACATGGCTTGTAGTGTCGAGTGTAACCATGGTCTCGGGCCAGTGAACCATAGGTGTGAGAACAAAGTTAAGCTCATGCTTTCCGAGGCTCAGCTTGCTGCCGTTCTTAACCTCCACTTCGTTGGTTGTTATGCCGTAGAAGCCTTCGATCATGCCGAATGTCTTCTTGTTGGCAACGATTTTTATTTCAGGATAATATTTTCTTATCAGTTCTATGGCACCGCTGTGGTCGGGCTCCATGTGGTTTATCACCAGATAGTCAATCTTGCGGTCGCCTATAACCTCCTTGATGTTCTTGATATATGGCATGAAGAAGTCTACCTCAACAGTGTCGATGAGGCACACCTTCTCGTCGTTTATGAGGTAAGAGTTGTACGAAACTCCGTTGGGCAGCGGCCACAAGCCCTCAAAAAGTTCCTTGTTGCGGTCGTTGACGCCTACATAATAGATGTTGTCTTTAATCTCAATCATGATTCAAATAAATTTATTTGGTTTGTTCTTTTTCGTATTTTATATCCTGTATGATGCCGTGCAGTGTCGGTCCGGCGGCTGTTATTCGCCCTTGAGGGCCTCCTTGCGCATGGCCTCGCCAAACTCCTTGTCGATAGAGTTGTCGATGCTCTTGCAGCAGTTCTCGGAGAATCTCTGGGCACATTCAATCACCTTGTCCCACAAATCCTCGCTGAGTCCGCGGTCTATGACGTCGCGCGTCACTCCGTATCGCATCATTCCGTACACCAGTCCGGCGTTGAAGTTGTCGCCGGCGCCTATCGTGCTTACCGTGTTGGTGGCCGTAACGGGGTAGCTCTTCTTGAATCCGTTCTCGGCATGAAGCTCAACCGGCTGCGAGCCGTTGGTGTAGATGAACTTCTTGCAGTAGAAAGAAATCTCCGAGTTGTACACTTTGTCCGATGTGTCCATCTTGTACATCACCTTAAAGTCGTCGCGGCTGCCGCGCACAATGTCGGCATACTCAAAGTTTTCGAGAATGTTCGGCGTGAGCTTCATCACCTCGTCGGCGTGCGAAGCCCTGAAGTTTACGTCGTAATATATTATCGCTCCGTTGCTGCGCGCATGGTTCATGACGGCTGCCACCTGCGGTCTGATAACCGGGTTGACGGCATAATAAGAGCCAATCATCACAATGTCGTCGCGGTTAATCTCGGGGCACACATAGTCGAGTCTGTCGTGCGGGTGGTCTTTATAGAAGATATATTCGGCATCGTTGTTGTCGTTGAGAAACGCGAGCGACACCGGCGACTTGCTGCCGTTGAACATGCAGACGTTAGAAGCGTCAACGCCGTTGTCTTTAAGAAACTTCACCGTGCTGCGGCCTATGCGGTCGTCGCCCACCTCGCTGATAAAAACTGCGGGCACTCCGGCGCGCCCAAGCGATATAATGCCATTGTACACAGAGCCTCCCGGAACGGCACTTACGGGTCGCTCGTTCTTGAAAATGATGTCTAATACGGTTTCGCCTATTCCTATAACTTTCCTCATCTGTTTTAGTTTTGACTTATTGCGGAGCTCCGGCAGCCCCCGTCTTTGTCAGGCATTTTAACCTGCGGCAGGGCCATGGCCGGCACCTTCTGAGGCGGCGCGTGGCTTTATGCGGCCGCGGTTGTGGCTGATGCGGATTTGGCTGTGGCGTACTCCATTATCAAATTCGCTGCAAATATCTGAAATTTTTATTAAATAACAAACTAAAAAGTTGTATTTTTGCACAATGGTTTTTTAAGCCTGAACAAAAGAACAAATGCAATACAACACTTATACTCTGGCCAACGGCCTTAGGGTGATACACCTGCCGTCGGCATCGCCCGTAGTCTATTGCGGCTACGGAATATGCGCCGGTACGCGCGACGAGCATCCGGGAGAAGAAGGCATCGCACATTTTTGCGAGCACACCACGTTTAAGGGCACCGCAAAGCGCACCTCGTTACAGATTCTTAACTGCCTTGAAAGGGTGGGGGGCGACCTCAACGCTTTCACCAACAAGGAGGACACCGTGTTCTATGCGGCCATTCTTAAAGAGCATATAGCAAGAGCCGTCGACCTGCTTACCGACATGGTGTTCCACAGCACCTATCCGCAGGCTGAGATAGACAAGGAAATTGAGGTGATATGCGACGAGATTGAATGTTACAACGACTCGCCTGCCGAACTGATTTACGACGAGTTTGAAAACGCCATATTCAGCGGACATCCACTCGGACACAACATACTCGGAAGGGCGGAGCGCCTGCGCGAATATACAACTGACAACGCACTGAGCTTTACTCGCCGGTTCTACCGACCAGAGAACGCCGTGTTCTTTGCCTATGGCGACATAAGTTTCAGCCGTCTTGTAAAGCTTCTTGAGAAGGCAACGGCCGACTTTCCGCCATGCTCCCCGCTGCTCGACACCATGCCCAAGGGCTTGCTTCCCGAATATAATCCGCAGGAACTGCTCAGCCAGAAGAACACTCATCAGGCTCACGTGATGATTGGCAACCGTGCCTACAGCGTGCACGACGACAAGCGCATGGCTCTGTATCTGCTCAACAATATACTCGGCGGACCGGGCATGAACGCGCGACTGAACATAGCCTTGCGCGAGAAGCACGGACTGGTGTATACCGTGGACAGCTCGATGGTGAGCTATTCTGACACCGGAATGTGGTGTACTTACTTCGGATGCGACCCTAAGGACGTGAAGAAATGCCGCCGCCTCGTGATGCGCGAGCTTGACCGCATGGCGCAGAAACCCATGTCGGCAGCTCAGCTTGCAGCCGCCAAACGGCAGATAAAGGGACAGATAGGAGTGGCGTGCGACAACCGCGAGAGCTTTGCCCTCGACTTTGCCAAGAGTTTCTTGCATTATGGATGGGAGAAGGACATCACTTCGCTCATGTCAAGGATAGACCGCATAGAGGCTTCAGAGATGCAGCTCGTGGCCCAGGAGGTGTTCAACAGCGACAGTCTTACAGTGCTGACATTCCTCTGATGCATGCCCGATAAAAGATAAATTTAAGTTGTTTGCTAACATATTGATATTCAGATGTTTAGCAAAGCCGAATAAATCGCTTTCCAAAAGGCCGTCTTTTAGCTTCTAAAAGGTGGCCTTTTATCGTGTAAAAGGCGTCCTTTTACAATGCAAAAGGCCACCTTTTGCAAAACGGCCAAAATACGGTTGTCAGGCCGTTGGATTTAAGCGGACTTTCAGACGCACGGAAAACAGATTTTCATCCTGCTGTTTCGTGATAAAAGAACAATCCCTCATGCCTGTCAAAAGGTGTGAGGGATTGTCTTGTTTTGTATCAATATGTTGGGTTATTCGTAGAGATGAAACATGCGCTCCATCATCTGCCATTTTTGGTCTGACGTGGCATCGGCGGCGCAATCCTGAAATTGTGCCACGTGCTCTTCCCACTCCTGCTGTCGAGGCAGCGTGGCAAGGCGCGCCATTGCACTGTCCCAGTCGAAGTCTAACGGTGCGTCGACAATCATAAACAGGCGGTTTCCGAGGATGTAAATCTCCATTTCCAATATGCCTACGGCCTTTATTCCTTCCTTAATCTCGTCCCAGAAGTGTTCTTTGTCGTGAGCCTCGCGGTAACGGCGGATAAGCTCCGCGTCGTCCTTCAGCTCCATAGTCTGGCAGTAACGCTTTACGGGCACATCGAATTCTTTTGTCTTGTAGCCTTCAGAAAAAGGCTTTTTTAATTCATAATTCATAATTCACAATTCATAATTGGGTTGGTTAATTGTCCCCAAAAATTATGTATTAATTTATAATTGGGCTAATTTTCTTAATTTTTACTTTTTACTTTTTAATTCTTAATTCTTACTTCCTTCCTTCCCCTTTTGCCTCTTTGAATACGTCTTTGATGATTTGGCTTGCCAGGGTAAAGCCGAAGACGCCGGTGATATGCACCATTGAGCCGTTGGCGCGCGGCTCGTCTGACGTGCCTTGGTTGGGCAGAAGCTCGTCGCTGTAGACGCATCTGAACTTGCGTGCAGGCTTGTCGCCCTGACGTTTGAACTCCTGACGCAGCTTGCGGGCAAGCGGACAGCCCTCCACCTTCCAAAATTCTGTGACCTTGATGCGCGACGGGTCGAGCTTGCGCGCTGCCCCCATAGACGACAGCAGAGTGGCTTTTGAGAGGCATGCCGTGCGTATCAGCAGCATCTTGTCGGGTATGCTGTCTATCGCGTCGACAACATAGTCGTAGTCGTTGAGATTAAATTCAGCCGCCGTATCGGCACTGAACGCCATAAAACGCGCGTCAACCTCAGCCTCGGGACTGATGTCGAGCAGTCTGTCGCGCAGCACTTCCACCTTCGGCTTGCCCACGGTCGACGTGGTGGCCATGAGCTGTCGGTTGATGTTCGACGGACACACGCGGTCGGGGTCTACAATGGTTATATGTCTTACGCCCGAGCGCACCAGTGCCTCAACGCACCAGCTGCCTACGCCGCCCACGCCAAACACAATGACGCGTGTTGCGCACAGCCTTTCAGTGGCATCGTCGCCGAGCAGCAGTCGGGTTCTTGATAAATCGCTGTTCATAATAAACAATCAGAAAGATAATTCATAATTCACAATTAGCTAACGCTGAACTTCGTTTCATAATTCATAATTGGGCTGATTTTGTGCCTTCTTTTGCCATATCTTCAACTGCCAAGTCATGCTTTCTTAATCCTTAATTCTTACTTCTTAATTACCCAGTCTCTTTCTGCAATCTTCGAGGATGGCCATCAGTTCGTCAACTGTTGAGGCTCTGAGCATGGCTATACGCGTCTGACGGAAGTCGGGAATGCCCTTGAATATGGGCGTGGCGGCGAGATGACGGCGCGTATGCAGTATGCCGCGATACTCGTCTATGCGCTCCACGTTGATGCGCAACTGCTCCTCGAGGATGTCCAGCTTGCGGTTGAAGTCGAGTTCAGGGTCAGGCTCCTTGCCGTTAAGATAGTCGCGAATCTCCTTGAAAATCCACGGATGACCGAACGTTGCGCGGCCTATCATCACCGCGTCTACGCCGTAACGCTCAAACGCCTGCTTTGCCTCTTCGGGCGTAGTGATGTCGCCGTTGCCTATTATGGGGATGTGTATGCGCGGATTACGCTTCACTTCGCCTATCAGAGTCCAGTCTGCCTGACCTGTGTACATCTGCGCCCTTGTGCGTCCGTGTATCGTCAGAGCCTGTATTCCGCAGTCCTGAAGCTGCTCGGCAAGCTCGGTTATTATTAGGTTTTCGCTGTTCCATCCGAGCCTTGTCTTCACCGTTACGGGCACTTTCACCGCCTTGACCACCTCGCGTGTTATGTCGAGCAGCAGCGGAATGTTCTGCAGCATGCCTGCTCCGGCGCCCTTGCCTGCCACCTTCTTGACAGGACAACCGAAGTTTAAGTCTATCAGGTCGGGTCCGGCCTCCTCTACAATCTTTGCCGCCTCCACCATCTGCGGCACGTCGCGGCCATAGATCTGGATGCCCACGGGTCTCTCGTCGTCGCTTATGGTGAGCTTGTTCATGGTGCTCTTAACCGAGCGCACCAGTGCTTCTGCGCTGACAAACTCGGTGTATACCATGGCCGCTCCGTAGCGTTTGCACAGCCGGCGGAATCCTATGTCGGTTACATCTTCCATCGGCGCCAGCAGCAAAGGCCGGTCGCCAAACTGTATGTTGCCTATTTTCATTGCGTGTAGGGTTGATGGTTTGGTCTTAAGTAGTTATCGCTCATGCTGTGAGCTAGTAGTTAAAGGAGTTATCGCCGGCTTTGCCGGCTAGGAGTTAAAGCCGAATGCCCTGCTAGGGTTTGTGGAACTTATGGGACATGATGAAACTTATGCCGGGATAAGCCACAAGGCATTTGACTTTAACTACTAGCTCACCACGTGAGCGATAACTACTTTAACTCCTTTAACTACCTGACGTTTTTTCTATTTTCAGTTATTAATTAAATGATAAACTCCTCCTGCCATGCATCTCACCATGCCTTTCATCTCGAGCGTGAACAGGGTGGCGGCGAGGCGGTTGATGGGGATGCCGGAGGTCAGGGTCAGACTGTTTACCTGCTGGTCGTTCTCCTTCTGCAGGGCATCGGCCACGGCCTGCTCGTCGGCTGTAAGCTCTGGGAAGAGCGTGCGCTCTATGCCGTTGCGGCGAGCCTGCTCCATACGGGCGTCGGTCTGCCATCCCATGGCGTTTATAAAGTCGGCGGCACCGCATATAAGTCCCGCCTTGTTGTCGCGTATAAGGTTGTTGCAGCCTTCAGAATACATGTCGCCCGTGCGGCCGGGAAAGGCAAACACGTCGCGGCTGTAGCTGTTGGCAATGCGCGCCGTTACAAGTCCGCCGCCGTGAGAGGCACTCTCTATGAGCACCGTGGCGTCGGATATGCCTGCCACGATGCGGTTGCGGCGCAGAAAGTTGAGTTTGTCGGCATTGGTGTTTGAGAAGAACTCGGTGAGCAGTCCGCCCTGAGTGAGCATCTTGTCGGCCGTGTCGCGGTGGCGTGGCGGATAGAGATAGTCTAATCCGTGAGCCAGTACGGCCACTGTGTCGAGTCCGTCAGCCAGTGCCTCGCGGTGCGCGCAGATGTCCACTCCGTATGCCAGTCCGCTTACTATCAGCACGTCGGGGCACATCGCAGACAGGTCTTTAACAAAGCTGTGTATGCAGTCCTGCCCGTAGGCTGTGCAGTGGCGCGTGCCCACTATGTTGATTACGCGCATGCGGTTGAGCCTTGCCGTTCCTTTATAGAACAGCACGAGCGGTGCGTCGGCACATTCCTTCAGCCGCTGCGGATAGTCTTCGCTGCCCATGCACAATATGCTTATGCCGTTGCGCGCCGCAAACTCAATCTCGCTCTCAGCCCTTGCCTCTGCCTCAGCCGTGTCGGCCAGCGCCTCGGCAGTGCGCTTGTTGCAGTCGGGCATCAGGTCGTATATGTTGCGGCGGTTGTCCATTATGGCCGTAGCGCTGCCCGCCTTGCGCCACAATGCGGTTATCTCAGCAGAATTAAAATAGCTGATTCTGCTGAGCGTAAGCATGTTTAATATCTCTTGTTCGTGCATGGCGGGGGATTTTTTTTGAGGATGGGAGGGATGGGAGTAATGGGGATTATGGGAGAGATGAGGGAGCTGAAGGCGCGTGCGCCTTTTGTCGCTGCTGCCTAAAGCCACTGGCTGAAGGCCTCGTCATACTCCTTGCTGTTTGCCAGCTTGCCGTTTACCAGGCATACAAGGTCTATCACGCCCTTAAAGCATATCTTGTTGTCAGACGCGCGGTAGATGTCCTGATTGAACACGTAGCGCAGTCCTTCCTTGCGGAGGTTGAGGCATGATATAAACTCGTCGTCGCATCTCAGCGGCGTCTTAAACTGCAGGTTCATTCGTGCCACGACGGCGTCGATGCCCTTGCGGTGCATCTCGGCGAAGCTGAGTCCGCATTTCTGCAGAAACAGGTGGCGCGTATGTTCGGCGTAGTGCAGATAGTTAGCGTTGTTCACAATGCCTTCGATGTCGCACTCATAGTCGCGAACCATCATTCGTGTGGTGAATATATATTCCATAATGGATGCAAAGATAAGGCTTTTTCCGTATTATTTTCTGTTTTTTTATGCTAAAAGATTTGTTTTGTCTTCACGGCAGTTTTTCAGCCCTGTTTATGCCCTTGTTGTATGGGTCATGACGGGGCGTTTTCTGAAAGGTGGCCTTTTAGCTTGCAAAAGGACGCCTTTTACACGATAAAAGGCCACCTTTTAGAGCCTAAAACACGGCCTTTTAGAAGGCTGTTTGTATCATACTGATAATCAAATAGTTACGAATAGCCTTGGCATTGGCCTCAATCCGTCTTATGATATGCCGTTTTATATGGCACGGATTGCGGTAAAAAGGCACATTCAAGATGCCTTTTCAGTGTTTTGTTTTCAGATATTCGTATCCTATCCGGCATCTCAGGCAGTCCTTCTTGTCGCAGTATTCCTTTTTCAGTTGTATCAGTGCCTGACTGTCTCCGGCGTTTTCGGCCTTCAGTCCGCACTGCTCCCACAGCCTTACTATATGGTTGTTTTCGGCACGAAGCTCACTGAGCAGACTGAACGCGCGGCTGCACAGGGATTCGTCGTGGCGGTGTCGGCCGTAGGCAAAGAGCATGGGCACGGCGGTGTTGATTATGAGCAGATTGAGCGACGGGTCGGAAATGCTCTTGCGGTTCTTAACGCTCGTGCTGCCGAAGGTGTAGTGAGTCTCCCAGTAAGGCGTAACCCTGGTGCGCAGCAGGGCTTTAAGCTGCTCAACAGATGTACACTCGGCAAGGCGGCTCAGGTCGCTTTGGCGCGAATGATAGAGCTGTGCCAGCTGCGATATGCGTATGTGAGGAAAGTTCTGAGGCCTCATCCTGAGAAACTTCCACATGCCGGCGTCGATGGGAGTAAGGCCGAACTTATGCGCCATATACTGATATTCCTTGCGCAGACGGTCGAAATAGCCCTCCTTCATGGCGTCGTTGCGATAAGGTTCGGGTATGGTGTCATACTCAAGCAGACCTGCCTGTCCCATGAATATTGCCTCAATCTGGAACAGGTCGTCGCGGTGATGAGCCACGCTCTGCAGCGGAACGCTCATTGCCCAAGCCTCAAATGCGTCGCCGTTGACGCCGAATCCGTAGTTGCGCGCCATCGTTACGAAGAGCGCCGACTCCCACGAGCCGCCGCATCTGTCGGCCCTCTGCCTTATGGCATCGGTCTTCTGCTCCAGCCGTTCGGCCTGCAGGCGGCTCATCCAGCTGTGAACCGTGAGCCGGCTTAGCTGCGGTATGATGGCGTAGCATGGCGGATAATGGTCTGTGGTGATAAGTTCGTCATAGTTGCGGCTAACCTCCTGCGGCACGTCGAGCCTTATCTGCGCCACCTTGCGGCCGTCGGACGTTATGATGTCCTGCCCCGTTTCGGCAGCCACATGCAGCACAACGTTGTCGTAGGCCTTGTCTTTGTCGTGTCCGTGCGTGTACCAGTCGGATGCCTTGTCGTGTATCTCGATGTTTCCTACCCACATAGTGCCGCCTATTCTGACCTTTGCGTTGAAGAAGTCAGGCCCCGCGTTAGTGTTGGGCAGACCTGCGTCTATCACCTCAACGCTCTCGCCCGTGGTGGTAAGGAGCGGCCTTACGGGAAACATCTTGTGCTTCCATACATAATGAAGAAGCTTTTCCATAAGCGTGTTTTTATATGGTATATCAGTCGGTTGCAGGCCTTTGTCAGGCCCTGTGGCGCGTTTCTGCGCAATACAAAGATACGAAAAAATCCCGTACAAGATGTTTCCTGTACGGGATTTTTTATCTTTAAGCGCCATAAGTCTGCGCCTTCAGCGGCACAGATGCTCGCTGCGCGTCATTATTTCTTGATAACCTTAACGGTTGTTCCGTCAGCCTTCTTCAAGATGTTGAGGCCCTTCTTCATGCTGTTCAGTTTGTTTCCGTTGATGTCGTAGATAGCTTCAACGTTGCTGTTTGCAGAAGTTGTAGTGCTGCTGATGTTTGTAGAAATCTGAGTTCCGAATGTAACAGTAACACTTGCCAACGGCAACTGTATAACAGCATATAGCTTGTCGTCTGTCATTTCTCCGTTGATTGTAGCTTTAAGACCGGCCTGAGCAAGCTGTTCACCCATGCTCCAATCTACGCTTTCATCGTCGCCCGGAGTTATGGTTACAGGCTGTTCAGTCACGCTCAGTACGGTGATACCGTCTTTGTCGGTGCCTTCAACGTCGTTGATTGTTATGTTTCCGATGCCAAGTGCATATTCGGGAGCTAGTTCAAACTTGAAGTTTTTCAACTGCATTGTGTATTTTCCGTTCTCCTGTTTCTCAACGCTTATTGTAGCGTTTATCGGGTCTGATGGTCCTGCTCCGAGGTCAACAGTCATGTTGTCTGTATAGGTCTTGGCTGTACTTGGAACTGTTCCGAAAACCGCATCAACATTTAGTGTGGTGAAAATCATGTTTACAGGAAGACTTATTACAAGATAAAGTTTGTCGTCGTTCATGCAGCTTCCTTCCTTTATGGTCACGGTTACTTTATTACCGAGCATTGCAGCGATAGAACCGCCGTTGGTTATTGCGGCGTCTTTGGTTGTTTCTTCAAAGTAAACATATCCGTTGTCGCCTTCTGTGCTGTTGCCTTTTATTCCTTCAATGTTTACATCTCCGATTTTCATATTTTCAAAGCTGAAGTCTTTCAGTGTGATGTTGTAGAGTCCGTCAGAGTTTTCTACCTCATTAACTGATACAGTGGCCTCAGATGTAGAAGGATCTCCACCATTCAGCGAGATGGCAAGCTGGTCAGTGAAATCCTTTGCTCCTGCTGTCAGTGTGAGCACGAGGAGCGCAATAATAGTAAAAATTTTCTTCATCTTTTTCCTTTATTTGTTGTTAAATTATCTTATTCTGTATGAAATACCTATTGTTCCGTATATTGGATACATTGTCTGTTCTATTGTGTTGAAATCCTTTTTGAATATGCCGGTGAATCCCCATGACACGTCGGCAAACGCTCCCCAGCGCTTGTGGAAATACCAGTTGGCACCGAGCATCATGCCGAATTGCAGGTTGCGCATGTCGTCGCTGAAGTCGTAAGAGCCGCGGCTGCCCTCGTCAGAGCCCATCTCAACCTTTGGTCCTGTAGGGTCGCCAACGCGCAGGTAGCCGTCGTAGGCATATCCGCGGAACGTGTGCGACCTTACATACGACATGTAAGGACCCAGCTTTAAGTATACGTTGTCTCCGAAAGAATATGTCGCCTGCAGCGGCAGTGTGAGCATCCACTGTTCCACTTCCGACGAGTTGCGTCCTGTGAATTGTCCCTCAAGGCTCTGTCCTCCGCGCACTATCGACATGTGATAGTTCTTCACGGTGGCGTCGATGTTCATACCCTTGTTCTCGATATGCAGTCCTGTTGTTATGCCCCAGTGGCCCGACAGATGCTTGTATACACCGAGTCCGAGCGAGAAGTTAGGCTCCAGCTTATAGCTGTCGAGACTTCTTATAGACGAAGGCATGTCCATTGGTGCCGTTCCTCCGATGCTGTAGCCGAACCTCAGGTTGTATTTCAGGTTGTCAAATATGCCTGCTCCCATGGCTGTAGATGCCGTAAGGGCGGCTATGGCTAATGTTGCAAATACTTTTTTCATGGGCTAATTGTTAGTTTCTTCACATACCACTTCTACCTCATCCACGATAAGTGTGCTGCCGATGGCTCCGCAGAACGAAGCACCCTGGTTGCTCGACGTGAACACAACGGCCAGGTTATATCCTCTGTTGGCCAGTTCCGTGGGGTCTACGTCGGCGGTATAGTTAAAGTTGATGTCAAACTTTGTCCACTCATCAGTAGTATTAACTTTATCTATCCGTGCTATAGCCACGATGTTCTTGTTGGTAAGCACGTCGTCGCCATACAGCATAACGGGGTTGCCGTTGCTGTCGTGGTTGCGGTAGAACACGGCATATATGTCGGCCTGGTCGGTCTGGTCAGGTATTACGTTTCCGTCTTTGTCAATGAAATCTTTTCCAGGTTTGTATTTATACCATCCCGTAAAGCGCAGCGGCTTGCGGTCGAACGGCTTTCCGAAGTTTGTGGCTTTGAGTGTGCTTGTCAGCGCCTTGCTCACGTCGAAGTAGCCTATGAAGAGGTTACCGGCAGCAATGCCCATGTGTACCATGGCTCCCAGAGGTCCTGTGCTGCGTGTCTCAAGCTTCACTGCATGACCGTAATATCCTTCGTTATACGGTGCTGTGGGATAGTCGTAGGCATCAGCCTGGCTCATGCTGATGTTATATCCGGGGTTGCCTGTAGCCCAGTTGCCCAGCCATTCGCCTTCGTCGTTAAGGTCGCTCCACTCATAATATCCTCCTCCGGCAGAGCCTTTCACTAAGCGGAAGTTTTCAAAGTCGTATTTTCCCACAGAGGTCTGTGTCTTGAACGTTACCGCATAAGTTCTGCTCCACTGCCCGTCCTGTGATGTAACCTTGTAAGTTACACTCTTGTCGTTGCTGAAGTCGTGCACCGAACCGTTTTCCGGCTCAATCGTGGCGCCTTCGGTCAGCTTGAACATTGGGGCCATGGCAGTGAGGTCTGCGCCTGGTTTGACGTTAAATGTTATTTTCGTAAGATCCGACGGTACGTTTACAAGCGTGTCGCTTGCTGCAAAAAATATTTCAGAAGGGTTGTCGGTGTGCACGTATGCCTGTTCAATGTCGCACTCAGCGTTGAGCGGCTCGTCTTTGAAGCAGGATGTCAGCGAGCTGCATACGGCGATACTTAGAAGTATGCTGGTAAACTTCATCTGTGATACGAATATGATTTAAATATCTTGCAAAGATATTCCAAAAAACGATGTAGTCCAAATTTTTTAACAATAATTGCATTTTTTAGACTAAACTTTTTTGTCTGGTAAAGTTTTTTATGTGTCCTGTCGATAAATTGGCTTTGTACGTGCATTGTAATGTTTTATGATTTCCGTGACGCTCTGTCACTCCTTTTCAGGTCATGTCAGAACCTGTCTTTAAAGCACCTCCACACCCCCTGTTTTCCAAAAGGCCACCTTTTAGCCTCCAAAAGGCCACATATTGCACGCTAAAAGGCCGTCTTTTAGAGCCTAAAAGGTGGCCTTTTGCAACGCATTGAATGTCAGGAAGTTACACAGGCAGTATGAAACACCGCTGCCAAAAGCCTTTTCTGCATGCTTAAAGCGCATTTATAGAGAGCGCTGTGGGCGGCGTCAAGTATTAATGTCCGGCGCGTATCATGGCCGGGAACTGCAGCCGTTGCCGTGCATTGCGGCTTTGCGCGGTAAAAATAAGTTATGTGAAATTAAAAAAACTCTTTTGTCTTTGTTTTCTCTCCGACTTATGTTATCTTTGCAGATGATTTAAATCGCGATTTAATTATGAAAATAGCTCTTATCGGCTATGGCAAGATGGGCAAGATGATTGAGCAGATAGCCCTTGGCCGTGGCCACCAAATTGTAAGTATAATCGACATCGACAATCAGCAGGACTTCGACAGCGAGGCCTTTGCTTCGGCTGATGTTGCTATCGAGTTCACCAATCCTACTGCCGCCTACGGCAACTATCTCAAGGCCTTTGCGCACAACGTCAAGGTGGTGTCAGGCTCTACGGGATGGATGAAAGACCACGGCGACGATGTCAGAAAGATGTGTTCTGAAGGCGGACAGACCCTTTTCTGGGCATCTAACTTCAGCATCGGCGTTGCCATATTCTCTGCCGTCAACCGTTATCTGGCAAAGATAATGAACGGTTTTCCGCAGTATTCGGTAACCATGGAGGAGACTCACCACGTGCATAAGCTCGACGCTCCGAGCGGCACAGCCATAACTCTTGCCGAGGATATAATAGACAACCTCGACCGCAAGGACAAATGGGTGAAGGGCACTCTTGTTGCTCCCGACGGCCATGTAGAAGGCTCTGCCGACTGTGCCGACAACGAGTTGCGCATCGACTCAGTGCGCCGCGGCGAGGTGCCTGGCATCCACACCATTAAATACGACAGCGAGGCCGACTGCATAACCATCACTCACGACGCCCATTCGCGTCAGGGTTTCGCCCTCGGCGCAGTGCTCGCAGCCGAATATACTGTGAACCACAGCGGACTGCTGACGATAAGTGATATGTTTAAGTTTTAAATAAAGGAGTTAAGAAGTTAAGGAGTAAAGGAGTTAAGACAAATGCCTTGTCGTGTAAACGGCAATACATCTGCACCGCTTAGCTGATTGATGCGGCGGCGTGTCAGTGCTAATCATTGTCAAAGCATTTGTCTTAACTCCTTAACTACATAACTCCTTAACTCCTCTCAGTAAAGAAAACAACAAGATTTAACCAAATGATTGACAAAGAAAAGAAACGACTTAACATGAAGGTTCAATGGACTAAGTTTGCCGTTGTAACCCTGTTGTATCTCATCTTCCTCTACTGGGTGGAGAGCTGGTGGGGACTTATCGTAGTTCCGTTCATATTCGACGTATATATCACAAAGAAGATACGCTGGCAGTGGTGGAAAGACTCTGAGAGGCCCGTGCGCTTCATCATGTCGTGGGTAGACGCCCTCGTGTTCGCGCTCGTGGCTGTATATTTCATCAATCTGTTCTTCTTCCAGAACTATGTCATACCTTCTTCATCACTCGAGAAATCGCTCCTCACAGGCGACTACCTCTTCGTAAGCAAGGTAAGCTACGGCCCGCGCATACCGCAGACGCCGCTCACCATGCCGCTGACACAGCACACTCTGCCCGTGTTCGGCTGCAAGTCGTACATCGAGTGGCCGCAGTGGGACTACCGTAGAGTGAAAGGCTTGGGCCATGTCAAGCTCAACGACATCGTGGTGTTCAACTATCCGGCAGGCGACACGCTCGTGTCTAAACCGCAATATCAGGCTGCCGACTATTATCAGATGTGCTATTCGTTCGGCAATCAGCTTACAATGGAGCATCCGGATCTTACGAAGATGACTCCGCAGCAGCAGTATGACTGGTACAACCGCCTGTATAACATCGGACGTAACTATATCATCGACAACCCGAGAGAATACGGCTCGATAATATCTCGACCCGTAGACCGCCGCGAAAACTACGTTAAGCGCTGCGTGGGACTGCCCGGACAGACGCTCCAGATAAAGAACCGCATAGTTTATCTTGACGGCAAACCCAACAAGGAACCCGGCAACGTGCAGTACACTTACAAGATAAAACTGCTGCAGCCGCTGCCCGAAGACCTGATGTATGAACTCGGAATAAGCATGGAAGACCTTACCAGTCTGAACGAGAACGGATACATGCCGCTCACCAAGAAGGCTGCCGACGCGCTGGCTAAGCGCCGCGACCTCGTGGCAAGCATAACGCTCAACACCGACGCTACCACAGGAGACCTGTATCCGTTGAATGCCAACACGGGCTGGACACGCGACAACTACGGTCCGGTATGGATTCCGCAGAAGGGCAAGACCATAACACTTAACATGAAAAACATTGCCGTTTACGAGCGTCCTATACGTGTGTATGAGGGCAACCAGCTTGAAGTTAAGAACGGAAAGATATACATTAACGGCAAGCAGACCAATAAGTACACGTTCAAGATGGACTATTACTGGATGATGGGCGACAACCGCCACAACTCTGCCGACTCACGTTACTGGGGCTTTGTGCCCGAAGACCACATCGTGGGCAAGCCTATCTTCATCTGGTGGAGCAGCGATCCCGACCGCAGCGGATTCTCAAGAGTGCGCTGGAACCGCCTGTTCCGTTTTGTTGATAACATTAAGTAAAAGTAATATATTAAGGACTTTGAATTAAGAAAGGAAGTATGGCGCCGGCCGTAAGGCCCGTTAGTTTGGCGTGAGCAACGTATTAACGCGCCACGGTATCTGTAGCAGCGGCACATAAGAGGGCCGTTAACAATGGCAGATAAGCATCCGGCCGCAGGGCCTGCGCCTTACTTCTTGACGCTTAATTCATAATCCTTAACCCTAAGGACTATGAGAAGTGCGCTCAAGTTTGTGATGGCGTTGATAGTCACAATCTTGTTGATGTTGGCTTTCCGCGCTTTGGTGTTTACCGTATATACGGTCAGCGGCTCAGGCCTTGAGCCTTGCTTTATTAACGGCGACCGTGTGCTGGTAAACAGGTGGAGCTATGGCCTGCGCACGGGCGGCGGTCCTTATTTCAGATACACGCGCTGGATGTCATCGCCGGTTGAGCGCGGCGACCTCGTTGCCTTCAACTGTCCTTCCGATTCATCCGTACCATTCACCAGTCTTCCTGTAAGCGCCTGCTATTGCACAGGCGTGCCCGGCGACACCGTCACGGCCGACGGCGTCAGTCTGATTGTGCCCGGACGCGGCCACATAGTGAAGGTTAACGACAGCAACGTGCGCCTGCTGTGCTATTTATATAATAGGTACGAGGGGCACAGCGCAAGGGTTGTTGACGGCCGTCTGATAGTAGACGGAGCAGAGACACGCTGCGCCTCGTTCGCCAACGACTATTACTGGTTCAGTTCGGGACGTCCGTCAGAGCCTTACGACTCGCGCTATTTCGGTTTCGTTCCCGAGAGTCACATCATCGGCAGGGTGGCTGTGCTGCTCTATTCGGTAGACCCTTCGCTGCCGTTCTACGAGTGTCTGCGCCCCGGACGCAACATGCAGGTGATACGAAAGCCTGACGCCCCTTACGCGGAGCCGTGCCGCAGGCAGTAGGCAAGAGGCGCTTTGAGGCGTCAGAACGCAAGATTTTCAACTATGCGCGCCATTGCTCAGTTGCGTTGAAATGGCGCTTTTTGATAACGTAAAACATCCCAAGAAACAACAAATCCACTTAAATATTATGTCAGAAGCATTGCTTTCATCGGCCTATTTCGGCCCTGTTCAATGGTATCAGAAACTCAACCGCTACGACAAGGTGAGCGTTGAGGCTTACGACAGTTTCATAAAGCAGACCTACCGCAACCGCTGCGTGATAGCCACTGCCAACGGAGTGCAGGCCCTCACGGTGCCAGTGGAGCGCACAACCGAGCCTGCTGCTGCGGCAGATTCGCCACAGGCGCTCAAATGTCTTATGAAGGACGTGCGCATAAGCGACCACGGCAACTGGCGCCATCTGCACTGGAACGCGCTGATGAGCGCATACGGCGAGTCGCCGTTCTTTGAATATTATGCCGACGACATAAGGCCGTTCTTTGAAAAGAAGTGGACATTCCTCTATGATTTCAACATGGAGATATGCGCCAAAATGTGCGAACTCATCGACATTGAGCCGCACATAGAGCCTACGGCGGAGTTTGTTCCGCACGATGAAATGGCAGGTTCGGGCGTTGACGACTATCGCGACGTAATTCGCCCCAAGCACAGTCAGCCCGACCCGATGTTCAGCCCCAGGCGCTATTATCAGGTGTATGAGCAGCGCCACGGCTTTCTGCCCAACCTCAGCATACTCGACCTGCTGTTCAACATGGGCAACGAGAGCGTGCTGTATCTTTAGCGCCAATCGGCCATAAGGCCGCAATGGCTTTATCTGTTTTACGCATTCATGATTTCAGCAGTCTTTTAGTTCGCTTTTCCTTGAACAGTCAGCTATGTCTGCGATAAATCCGACTAAAATCTGCTCAGTATAAAGCAAATATCCCGACCGAATCCTGATAACCTGTTTGGGCTTAACAATAAAAGGCTCACGGCATAACTGTAATAGCGGTGCCGTGAGCCTTTTTCTTACGGTTTCATCGTGCCAAAGACGATGAAAAGAGCCGTATGTTTTGCTTTTTTAACCCTTGCGTTTTCTCGTTTCTTTACAAAATAAATTTCAGTTCCGGCAAAACGTCTGTCCCTTTTATTACCATCGGCATGCCCCATGATGTCCGTTTTTTCCCAATTTAATCGCTTTAATCATGCCATTTCATCGTGTTTCAGTGTCTGAAAGGCCATGTTTTGCGGTGCGTTTTGCCGTATATTGCAGTGCGAAAGGCCACCTTTTGCATTGTAAAAGGCCGTGTTTTGCGTTTCAAAGACACTAACTTTAAAGCTCTGTTTTGCGTAATGCCCTTGTTGTCAGAGAGTTATGTATAAGATGCAAAAATGTTAGATTTATGACGTCTGTTGGCTGTTTCCTGAGCAGCACGGCCATTCTCAGAGCCTTAACCGGATTTTCATGAATTGGCGTTTTAACACGTTTTAACCCCGATAGACTCAATGCCCTCCCGCATCCGTATGCCTCCGTTGATTCAGCCATACAGCCTAATGCCGGGCATACGTACATAATGCGGCCGCAGGCAGCGTCAAGACGAATGGCAAAACGGCATCATTTGTTATGAATACCAAATGTAAACAAATGCAATAAGAACATATTTCATAGTTTAAAATGACGAATTTTTCTACATTTTATATTTTTTATTACAACTTTTCCGATATTATTAAATTATTATATTAGATTTGTAACCTGTTAATTCATTTAAACTAAGAAAACTATGTACAACAAAACTTTAAAATCTTTTCTTCTTATCATGACTGCATCATTGGTCATGAGTTCTTGCATAGGTTCGTTCGGCCTTTTCAATAAAGTGCTCGACTGGAACAAAGATGCAACCGGCAACAAGTTTCTCAATGAGCTTATTTTCATCGTCATTTCACCGGCTTATGCCCTGTGCGGAACGGCCGACCTGTTAGTGCTCAACACCATAGAGTTCTGGACAGGCTCTAATCCTCTCGCCGCCAACGTAGGCAAGACGGAGAGCATTATGGGCAGCGACGGCAAACTGTATGCCGTTACTACGCTGAAGGACGGATACGAAATAAAGGACGCCGACGGCAACGTGATGAACTTTACATACAACGAAAAAGACAACACATGGTCGGTTGAGAAAGACGGTGCCACGACTGTGCTGCTCAAGATGAAGGGCAACGACACGGCTCAGATATACCTGCCTGACGGCAAGACTATGGACGTTACGCTCGACAACCAGGGCCTTTATGAGGCAAGAATGGCTGTCAACGGCGGAATGTACTTCGCGTCGAGATAACGTCAGCGCGGCTCTGCCGCTGTAGATACGCATTAAGGGCGGAAAGATGCGTGCCGTTGTGGCATGCGATCTTTCCGCCCTTAACTGTTATATCGGCTCCGGATTATCTGTGGCCGAGCTTCTCGGCACATTCGGGACAAAGCCCCTTTATCACATAGTTGATGCTGTTGAGCACAAAACCCTCGGGCAGGTTCACCACGGGAACGTGTATGCGCTTAAGGCAGAACGTGCGGTGGCAGTGCTCACAGTAGAAGTGGGTGTGCTCATCCTCAACCCCGCAGTCGCAGTCGTCGCTGCATACGTTGTATTTAAGGCTGCCGCTTCCGTCGTCGACAACATGTATCAGACGGTTCATCAGAAACACCGACAGCGTGCGCGATATTGTGCTTTTGTCCACCGTAGGCAGCAGTTTCTCCAGTTGGGGCAGCGATACGGTCTCGTCGCCCCTGAACATTGCCCGCAGTATCAGCAGGCGCGTGGCCGTAGGCTTTATGCCCCGGTGCTCAAGTTTGTGTATGTAAAATTCTTCCGATGCCATTCTGATGCAAAAATAATGCTATTTGTACGAAAAGCAAAATTTAGCGTCCATTATTTCAGTTTGCACCTTTATGTGTTGCGGCAGTCCTGCCGAAGAATATCCTTGTAGAGTTGAGCACGGCGAGCAGAGCCACGCCTACGTCGGCAAACACGGCTCCCCAGAGGTTGGCTATGCCCAGGAGTCCGAGCAGCATGATGAGCACCTTGATGCCTATGGCGAACGTTATGTTCTGTCTTACCACGCTCTTTGTGAGCTTGCCGGTCTTTATCGCCGCTGCCACCTTCGATGGATGGTCGGTCTGTATCACCACGTCGGCAGTTTCAACGGCCATGTCGGCGCCCAGTCCTCCCATGGCAATGCCCACGTTGCTCAGTGCAAGCACAGGCGCGTCGTTTATTCCGTCGCCCACGAAAGCCACGTTGCGGCCCTCGCCTTGCAGCTGTTCTATATGCTTAACCTTCCCCTCGGGCATCAGGTCGCCGTATCCGTTGTCAACCTTAGTCTCGGCAGCCACCTTGTCTACGAGCGCCTGCTTGTCGCCCGAAAGTATGTCCATGCGGCTTATTCCGCACTCTCTCAACATTCTTACAGCCTCCACAGAGTCGTCCTTCAGCGTGTCGGCAAGTAGGATGTAGCCCGCGTATTTGCCGTTCTTGGCACATGCCACAATCGTTTCGGGCACGCTCTTCAGCTCATCTGGATAGCTTACGTTCTCGCGTTCGAGCAGTCTTAGCGTTCCTGCGAGCCATCTGTCGCCGCCAGCCGTGGCTGTCATGCCGTAGCCTGGCAGGTCTTTCACGTCGCTCACCTGTGCTTTCTTGTCCCCTGCAAAGGCCGTTATCGCCTTGGCTATGGGGTGGTTGCTGTTGCGCTCCATTGCCGCAACGGTGGCAATCAGCGTGTCGGTGTCGTCGCCGCATACCTTAGTTACCGAGAACACTCCGCGTGTAAGGGTGCCCGTCTTGTCGAACACCACGGTGTCGAGATGAGTAACGGCATCGAGCCAGTTGCCGCCCTTGAACAGTATTCCGTTCTTAGATGCCGCTCCTATGCCTGCGAAATAGCTCAGCGGTATGCTTATTACGAGGGCGCAGGGGCATGATATAACGAGGAATATTAGGGCACGGTAGAACCATGTGCTGAAGTTGTAGACAAAGCCTGTGTCTGCAACCGACCAGACGTAAGGCACGATGACCGTCAGCGCTGCCAGCAGGATAACCACCGGAGTGTATATCCTTGCAAACTTGCGTATGAAGAGTTCGGCAGGCGCCTTGCGCTCAGATGCGTCCTCAACCATCTTCAGTATGCGCGCCACGGCGCTCTCGCTCTCGGGCCTTGTAACCCTGATGCGTGCCACGCTGTCGGTGGCTATCATTCCGGCAAGCACCTCCTTGCCGCTAGCTATGGTGCGGGGCACGCTCTCGCCTGTAAGTGCCGATGTGTTGAATGCCGTGTCGCCGCTTGCAAGTATGCCGTCGAGCGGCACGCGCTCGCCCGGTTTCACCTCTATAGTCTCGCCCGGAGTTACGCTTTCGGGCTTCACTTCAACCTTCTTTCCGTCTCTTATCACAACGACAGTCTTGGGGTGAAACTCCATCAGACTGCGTATGTTGTCGCGCGCCTTGTCGACTGCCATGTCCTGAAGAGTCTCGCCCACGCAGTAGAACAGCATCACGGCCACTGCTTCGGGATATTCGCCTATGATGAATGCGCCTATCGACGCTATTGTCATGAGCATAAATTCGCTGAACACTTCTTTGTTCATGGCGCACTCCCATGCCTCGCGCATAACGCCAAGTCCTACCGGCAGGAAGGCCAGTATGAACCATGCCAGGCACACGATGTTGTTGCTGAATGCGGCAACTCCTGCTTCTCTAAGTCCCATCCCCGCCATGAGCAGGATGAAGGACAGCACCGGTTTCTGAAATTTTGCTATTGCCATATCTTTTGTTTTTTATCTTTCCTTTTTCGCATGCAAAGTTAGATGATATGCAATGCAACCGGGTTGCAAAGTTGTGATTATATACAAAAAGAGGCCCGGCAGATGTTGCCGGGCCCCGTGATGGCTTTCACTATTTCAGTTATTTTGACTTCCAAAGTCCGTGGAGATTGCAGTATGCGCGAGCGTAAACGTTCTTGCATTCTGTATGGAACACAGCCTCGGGCTTCTCACCCGGGTTGAGGTGCTTGCACTGAACCTTGTCGCACTCTACCAGCTCAATCCACTCGATGTAGTGGTTTTCGAGCATCGGGTGCTCAACGTCGCCGACCTTAACTTTGTATCCGCCTTCAACCGGCTCGATAACGGGTACGTGCTTCTCTGTAGCAGCGTCAACAGAATTCTCGTTAAGCAGCTCCATGGGCTGTCCGCAGCACGACAGTGTGCCTCCTGCCGGGTGCATTACTTCTACTATGTTGCCGCATACGGCACAGCGGTAAACTTCTTTCAACTTTGTCATGATAATAATTCTTTTTGTTGTTTAAAACTTCTTGTTCGTATTATACGGACGATTTCCGTAGCTGATACAAAGTAAATAAAAATATCTGAGATTCCGTTTCTTTTTATATTATATTTTTGTTTTATCTGTATTTTTTAGAGTTAATATACTTCTTATTTGTTATTTTGTCAATAAATCCGGCTTTACATCCGTTCTGATGCCGATGAGTTGCCGGCTCGGCTTATGACCTTTTTCTGCGCTGTTGAGTGTAGGGTAGACTTGCAGTAGTGTGCAGTGGCATTGCAAAAGGTGGCATTTTGGCTTCTGAAAGACGGCAAATTGCACATTAAAAGGCCACCTTTTACGAGCTAAAAGATGGCCTTTTGTAAATCGTTGAATATCAAATTGTTGTGTAGCCTTTGAGTAACCGGCTTCTCATCATTCTGAAACAGTGCCGCAGAGTCATGAATTTGCCATATAGAGCTTAAGCTCTTCGGGTGTCATTTTGCGGTAGACGCAGTAAAATTCCCTGACGGCTCCGCCGTTGCCTTCGCGCTGTTTCTTTATTATTTTCATTTCATAGTCGTTGAGGGTGATAATCCTGAAGCCGTTGCCTCCGGCGGGTTCAATATAAAATCCGTTGGCTCTGTAGGTGTAGTTCTCCTTCTTTGCCGTATAGTCTGCCGTTCCGGCGTTGTTGGGCAGCCATGTTATCGTGCCGTTGTCAATGAAGAAGTTGGCAGGCATGTCAGGGGCGTCAGCGTTGTATATGTTGTCAATGTGGTATCTGTCGGCCATTTCCAGCTTGTGAGCTTCGGTGCATTTCCATCCGTTGCCCACGCCGTAGCGCCCTAAATATTCGGGAGTTATCCTCATCTGTTCGGGCATCATGGGATATTTATCGTTGAGCGAGTCGAGGTCGTAGGGATGATTCTTTATACATTCTGCAAGTTCTTCGCTGCTCATAACCGTGTAGATATAGTAGACATATATCTTGTTACCGTTGCCGTCTATGCCCTGATATTTTATCATCTTCAGTATGTTTTCGCTGAGCGAGATAATCTTAAACACCTCTTTTCCGCCGGCCATGAGCTGGTTGGTGGCCTCGTTGTACGAGTAAGTGCTGTTCTTGTATCCGCTTATAGGTTCTGAGTCGATATAAGAAAACGTGGTGATGGTGTCGCCGCTGAATTTATATTCCGACGGCCCTCCGCCATACCTTTCGGCCCAGTATTCTTTTCTTTCAACCGTTCCGTTGCTCTTTATCTCGTGCGAATCAAAGTATTGCCAGCCTTTCCCGTTGAGAGTCTCCATCACGTACTGCTCTGTCATATGCTGCGGCACGGGTATTATTAGCTCATCGTCCTCGCTGCATGATGTCACTGCCGACATTACTAATGCCAGTACCAGTAAGGTTAAGGTATTCAGGTTTTTCATAAGCATTGTGTTGAAAGTAACATCTGCAAATATAATGTTTTTTTGTTTAGTTTGTGTTTTATTTGTGATAAAAATGCGAAAAGATGTGCTTTTTTTGTAAAATATCTGATATTTAACATTTTACGGGGCTTTAAGCGTTACTGATAATGCGCCGTTCAGACTAAATATTTAATCATTATTAGGCTTGAAGATTTGTCTGTCTTTAGAGTTAAAGTATATACGGAATAATGACAGATAATGTATTCAGTGTTGCCGTAAGACATGCGACAACATAAAAGGAGAAGCCGGCTCACAGGCTCTGCATGATGTATGGTCATGCCGCTGTGCGCCGGCTTCTCCTCTGTATTGTGCCGCTGTAGTGGCGGCTGTTGTTATTTGTGGATGTAAGAGGCAACGGTCAGAAACTTCTGAGCCATGCCTTCAGCTCGAGCTGCATCTCGTTGTGATACTTAAAACTGTCGCGGTTGCCCCATCCGTGGCCGCCCGATGGATATACATGGAGCGTGGCAGGCACGTCGTGGCGGTAAAGCTCAATGTAGTAGTTTACGCCGTTGGCAGGCAGCACCACGCGGTCGTCGTCGCTAAGGGCGATAAATGCGCGCGGCGTCATGCGCGTAACCTGCATGTCGTTGCTGTAGTCGCGCTCGTCCTTCTTCTTTGCGCTGCTGCCCAAGAAGTTGTCGTGCGAGCCCTTATGGGTTATGTCGGGCATCATCGTTATCACGGGATAGAACAGAATCTGGAAGTCGGGGCGCGCGTCTTTTGCGGCATGAGTGGCTATGGTCGACGCAAGATGTCCGCCTGCCGACGAGCCCATTATGCCCACGTCGTCGGGATTTATGTTCCAGTTTGAAGCGTTGCGGCGCACCAGTTTTATTGCCTCCTCAGCGTCAGATATTGGCACCTCCTTGTCACCGTTGGGCATTCTGTATTTCAGCACGATAGCCGCTATGCCCATGTTGTTGAAGAACGGCGCCCAGTCGTAGCCCTCATGATCCATGGCGAGATGCTGATAGCCTCCGCCCGGACATATCACCACGGCACGTCCCGTGGCGAATTTCTTTTCAGGAAGAAACACTTTAACCTTTGCCGTGTCGCCCGCGTCGCTGCTCTTAACAGCCGGACCGTTGGGCCACAGGTTTATTTCGTAACTCTGTTGTGCGCTCATGTTGAGGCTTAATGCCAGCATTGCTGCCACAAATAATAGTTTTTTTAATGTCATTGTTGTTCAGGATGATCGTTATGACCTTGTTTTTTGTTATTTATTCAAGGCGTTTTTGCAAAAATACTGATTTTTTTTGTAATATTGCAGTCTGTTTGATTATTATAACAAATTATAAAACAGACCTATTATGCGTAAACTATTTTTAATGATTTCAGCCCTGACAATGGTCCATGCAGGCATGCAGGCAAAGGTCAGGCTACCACATATCCTGAGCGACAATATGGTAGTTCAGCAGAACGCCGACGTGCGTCTGTGGGGAAGCGCAAAGCCCAATTCAACAGTGAAGGTTACCGTTTCGTGGAGCGGCGACGCCTATTCGGCCAAGGCCGGACGCGACGGCGAATGGCAGTTGAAGGTCAAGACGCCGAAGGCCGACAACAAGCCGCTGACCGTGAAGTTTGACGACGGCGACGGCGAGGTGGCTCTCAACAACCTGCTTGCGGGCGAGGTGTGGGTATGCGCCGGACAGAGCAACATGGAGATGCCCATAAAGGGATTTGAGAACTGTCCCGTTGAGGGATACAACGACGTTGTGGCCGATGCCGTCAACTCGTCGAATGTGCGTTTCGTCAAGATACCGAGCGTGATGAGCATGACGCCGCTGAAGGACGCCAACTGCAAGTGGGAGGTGTGCAGTCCTGCCACGGTGGGCGACGCGAGCGCCGCAGGCTACTTCTTTGCGCGCAAGGTCAACCGCATGCTCAACGTGCCCGTGGGCCTTATCATGGCCAACAAGGGAGGCTCTAAGGTGGAGAGCTGGCTGACGAAGGAGAACCTGAAGAAATACACCGACGAGCCTGTTGACTCGCAGGGCATTGTGAAGAAATATCCTGCCGACTATCACCGCGCCCTGGTATGGGGCAACGGCACGTTCAGTCCGATACTCAACTACACCGTTAAAGGCATCCTCTTCTATCAGGGATGCTCTAACGTCGGCGACCCGGGTAACCAGTATTCAGACCGCCTGGCGCTGCTGGTAAAGCAGTGGCGTGACGCTTTCGGCTGCGGCGAGATACCTTTCTACTTTGTTCAGATAGCACCTTACGACTATGGAAACGTTGACGCCGACTGGGGCGCAAAGCTGCGCGAACAGCAGGTAAGGGCGCGCGACATAATACCCAACAGCGGACTTGTATGCACCAACGACTGTGTGTATCCGTGGGAGCTGCGCCAGATTCATCCAGCACAGAAGCAGAAGGTGGGCGAGCGCCTGGCTTTCCTGGCGCTGAACAAGACCTACGGACAGACAGCGATATTGTGCGAGAGTCCTGAGTTTAAGGAGCTTAAGATAGAGGGCGACACATGCTGCATAAAGCTGAAAAACGACTACGGAGGTGTGAGCCGGCTCGACGACATGCAGGGATTTGAGGTGGCAGGAGCCGACAAGTTGTTCCATCCTGCCAAGGCCAGCTACGACAATGCCAAGGGCATAGTAATAACCTGTCCCGAGGTTAAGGCTCCCGTGGCAGTGCGCTACTGCTTCAAGAACTTCCAGTTGGGCAACGTTGCCAACATGGGAGGACTTCCTCTGATACCTTTCCGTACAGACAATTGGTAAAAAGATTATACAAGCTTCATGGCCATTCGTGGCCGTGGAGCTTTTTTTAACTTAAAACGCAGATATATGAATCTATTGGAAAAGTTTGAGTATTGCCCCGTTTGCGGCAGTTCTCATTTTGAGAAGAACTCGCAGAAGAGCAAAAAGTGCAGCAACTGCGGCTTTGAGTATTTCATGAATCCGGCGGCAGCCGTGGTGGCATTCATCACCAACGACAAGGGCGAACTGCTGGTGGAGAAACGCAAGAACGAGCCTGCCAAGGGCACGCTCGACCTGCCCGGAGGATTTGCCGACGTGCTTGAGACGGCCGAGGAGAGCGTGACGCGTGAGGTGAACGAGGAAACCGGACTCACAGTTACCGAGGCAAAATACATGTTCAGTCTGCCTAACGTATATCGTTATTCGGGACTCGACATACAGACGCTCGACATGTTCTTCGACTGCAAGGTTGAGGATGCGTCGCAGCTCAAGGCCATGGACGATGCCGCAGAGTGTATGTGGATAGCCCCCGGGGACATTCACACCGAGCAGTTCGGCCTCCGTTCAGTGCGCCAGGGACTTTACGAGTATCTCAAACTCCACGGACTCGAACGCTGACATACGGCCGCCGTTCCGACGGCTCATGATGTCTTTTGCAAAGCATTGATTCTCAGTGCTTTGCAAAAGGCGTCCTTTTAGCCTCTAAAAGATGCCCTTTTACGTTGCAAAAGGCCGTCTTTTGCAGTGCGTTTTGCCGCCTTTTGCAAAACGTTTTCCTTCGTGCCGCTTTTTATGCAGGCATATTGTAAAAATCTTTCTCATTCACTGAATGATACTTTATGCGCAGAACGGTTTTTCATATAGATGCGTATAAAATACTTAAAAGTTATTCAAAAAGCTAAAAAAACAGAAAAATTGCCTATTATATAAGGTGTATGAAAAAGTTTTGCTTACATTTGCGCCCTAATTGAAAATATAAAGTGCGATGCAAAAAAATCTTGTAATTGTCGAGAGTCCGGCAAAAGCCAAAACCATTGAAAAGTTTTTGGGCAAGGACTACAAAGTTATGTCCAGCTACGGACATATACGCGATTTGAAGAAAAAACAACTCAGCATAGACTTAGATACTCTTCAGCCCGACTATGAAATACCTGAGGAGAAGAAGAAACTTGTAACGGAGCTGAAGAACAATGCGCAGAACTCGGAGAAAGTATGGCTCGCATCCGATGAGGACCGCGAGGGAGAAGCCATATCATGGCACCTTTGCGAGGTGCTCGGACTTGACGAGCAGAAGACTAACCGCATTGTGTTCCACGAGATAACCAAACCCGCCATACTCGAAGCCATAAAGCATCCGCGCCACCTTGACATGAATCTTGTCAACGCACAGCAGGCGCGCCGCGTGCTCGACCGCCTCGTGGGTTTCAAGCTTTCGCCCGTTCTTTGGCGCAAGGTCAAGCCGGCATTGTCGGCAGGACGCGTGCAGAGCGTTGCCGTAAGGCTCATAGTTGAGCGCGAACGCGAGATTCAGGCGTTCAAGAGCGAGCCTTATTTCCGTGTGAGCGCCATATTCGGCGTGGCAGCACCCGACGGCTCAATGTCGGAACTGAAGGCTGAGCTTGACAAGCGTTTCAACACACACGACGAGGTGATGGCATTCCTCGAGAAATGTAAAACTGCCGGATTTACCGTCAGCGGAATAAGCAAGAAGCCGCTGAAGCGTACCCCGGCGCCCCCGTTCACCACGTCAACCCTGCAGCAGGAGGCAGCCCGCAAGCTGGGCTTCACCGTGTCGCAGACCATGATGGTGGCACAGCATCTGTATGAGAACGGACGCATAACATACATGCGTACCGACTCAGTGAACCTGTCGTCGCTCTGCATCAACTCGAGCAAGGAGGAGATAATAAAGCTCTGGGGCGAGGAGTACAGCAAGCCGCGCCAGTATCACACTCACTCAAAGGGAGCGCAGGAGGCACACGAGGCCATACGTCCTACCTACATGGAGAACGTTGAGATAGACGGCACGCAGCAGGAGAAACGCCTCTACGAACTGATATGGAAGCGCACTGCCGCATGTCAGATGGCAGACGCACAGATAGAGAAGACCACCGTGACGATAAGCATCGACGGCACCGAAGAGCAGTTTGTTGCCAACGGTGAGGTTGTAAAGTTCGACGGATTCCTTAAGGTTTACCGCGAGTCTTTCGACGATGACGACAATCAGGAGGAGACATCACACATACTGCCCCCGATGACCGAGGGACAGAAGCTGCAACGCCGCGAGGTTACTGCCACACAGCGCTTCAGCCAGGGACCGCTGAGATACACCGAGGCAAGCCTCGTACACAAGCTTGAGGAGCTGGGCATCGGCCGTCCGTCAACCTACGCCCCGACCATAAGCACCATACAGCAGAGAGAGTATGTGCAGAAAGGCGACAAGAAAGGCGAGGAGAGACAGTATATCGTTGACGTGCTGCAGGGCATGGTTATAAGCGAGAAGACTAAGACAGAGACCGTGGGCAACGAGAAAGGCAAGCTGCTGCCCACCGACATAGGCATGGTGGTCAATGACTTCCTGCTGAAATATTTCCCTACAATCATGGACTACAACTTCACGGCTAAGGTTGAACAGCAGTTTGATACCATTGCCGAGGGCAAGTCGCAGTGGACATCCATGATAAAGAACTTCTATAAAGACTTTGAGCCTACCGTAGAGCAGACAATGAACACACGCGAGGAGCATAAGGCAGGCGAGCGCGAGCTGGGCACCGACCCTGCAAGCGGCAAGCCGGTGTTCGTAAAGATTGGCCGCTTCGGCCCTGTTGTTCAGATAGGCAAGGCAGAGGACGAGGAGAAGCCGCGCTTCGCTCAGATGCCGGCAGACAAGAGCATTGAGACCATAACCCTCGATGAGGCGTTGGAGCTGTTCAAGTTGCCGCGCACTCTTGGAGAGTTTGAAGGCTCGCCCGTCATAATCGGCGCAGGCCGTTTCGGCCCTTATGTCATGCACGCAAAGAAATACGTTTCGCTGCCAAAGAACGAGAATCCGCTCACCGTTACGCTCGACACCGCAATACAGCTCATCGAGAAAAAGCGTCAGCAGGAAACTCAGCGCCACATCAAGACATTCGACGAGGAGCCTAAGCTCGAGGTGATGAACGGCCGCTACGGTCCGTATCTGGCATACGACGGCAAGAACTACCGTCTGCCGAAGAACCTTCACGACAAGGCTGCCGAACTAACTCTTGAGGAGTGTATGGACATAATAAACACATCGAAAAAGAAATAACGCTGATGACGAGAATACTTATCATCGGATATATGGGCGCCGGAAAGACCACTCTCGGCAAGGTGCTGGCAGAGAGTCTCGGACTGCCGTTCTATGATCTCGACTGGTACATAGAGAGCCGTATGATGAAGACCGTGCCGCAGCTCTTTGCCGAGCGCGGCGAGGACGGCTTCAGAAAGGTGGAGCACAACATGCTGCACGAGGTGGCAGAGTTTGAGGACGTGGTGATAAGCTGCGGCGGAGGCACGCCCTGTTTCTACGACAATATGGAGTATATGAACGCGCAGGGCGACACCGTTTATCTCAAGGCAAGTCCCGAAGTGCTCTATGCACATCTTCAGATGGGAAAAGTGGAGCGCCCGCTCCTCAAGAACAAGACCCGCGAGGAGATGCAGGCATTTATCCAAGAGCAGCTCGCCGAGCGCGAAAAGTATTATACAAAGGCAAGGCACATATTCAATGTTGACCTGCTTGACAATTACGAAAAAATACAGACATCCGTAAATAACCTGCGGAAATTGCTTAATATTTAAATTTTACAGCCCTGATGAAAAAATGGACAATAGAAGACTCTAACGAGCTCTACAACATGAGCGGGTGGGGAACATCCTATTTTGGTATTAACGAGAAAGGCGACGTGTATGTCACTCCTTGCAAGGACGACACCCAGATCGACCTTCACGACGTTATGGACGAACTCTCGCTGCGCGACATCACACCACCTGTGCTGCTGCGTTTCCCCGACATTCTTGACAACAGAATTGAGAAGACATGGAGCTGCTTTAAAAAAGCTTCTGACGAATACGGATTTACGGGAGAGAATTTTATCATTTATCCTATCAAGGTTAACCAGATGCAGCCGGTTGTGGAAGAGATTATCAGCCACGGACGCAAGTTCAACCTCGGACTCGAGGCCGGCAGCAAGCCTGAGCTTCACGCTGTGATTGCCGTGCAGTGTCAGAGCGACTCGCTCATAATCTGCAACGGATACAAGGACCAGAGCTACATAGAGCTGGCACTGCTGGCGCAGAAGATGGGCAAGCGCATATTCATCGTGGTTGAGAAACTCAACGAACTTGAGATTATAGCAAAGGCCGCAAAGAAACTTAACGTAAGACCCAACCTCGGCATACGCATAAAGCTGGCTTCGTCAGGAAGCGGCAAATGGGAAGAGAGCGGAGGCGACGCAAGCAAGTTCGGACTTACAAGCTCTGAGCTGCTTCAGGCTCTCGAGATTCTCGACAAGAAGGATATGAAAGACTGCCTGCGCCTTATCCACTTCCACATAGGAAGCCAGATAACAAAGATACGACGCATACAGACCGCGCTGAGAGAGGCTTCGCAGTTCTACATACAGCTGCACAAAATGGGATACAACGTTGACTTCGTTGACTGCGGAGGCGGACTCGGCGTCGACTACGACGGCACACGCTCGCCCAACAGCGAGAGCAGCGTCAACTACTCAATACAGGAATATGTCAACGACTGTATTTACACCTTTGTTGAAGCTGCCAACCGCAACGGTATTCAGCATCCTAATATCATAACGGAGAGCGGACGCTCGCTTTCGGCTCACCACTCAGTGTTGGTAATCGATGTGCTCGAGACGGCATCTCTGCCCGAGATGGACGACGAGTTTGAGCCGGGCGAGGCATCTCATCCGCTCGTAAAGGATCTCTATGATATATGGGACAACCTTAACCCGCGCACAATGCTTGAAGACTGGCACGATGCAGAGCAGATACGCGAAGAGGCGCTCGACCTGTTCAGTCACGGCATAGTTGACCTTCAGACACGTGCCGAGATTGAGCGTATGTACTGGAGTGTATGCCGCGAAATCAACTCTCTGGCAAAGAGCCTGAAGCATACGCCCGAGGAACTGAAGAACCTCGACAAGATACTTGCCGACAAGTATTTCTGCAACTTCTCGCTGTTCCAGTCGCTGCCCGATGCATGGGCTGTCGATCAGCTGTTTCCTATTGTGCCGCTGCAGAGGCTCAATGAGCGCCCCACACGCAGCGCGACACTGCAGGACATAACCTGCGACAGCGACGGAAAGATAACCAACTTCGTCACCAACCGCAACATATCGCACATCCTTCCGGTTCACACCCTGCGCAAGAACGAGCCTTATTATCTCGGCGTGTTCCTCGTAGGAGCTTATCAGGAGATTCTCGGTGATATGCACAACCTGTTCGGCGACACCAACGCCGCACACATCACGGTTAAGGACGGACGCTATCACATCGACCAGATATTCGACGGCGAGACCGTTGAGGAGGTGCTCAACTACGTTCAGTACAACCCCAAGAAACTGGTAAGGCAGCTTGAAGTATGGGTTACAAAGAGCGTCAAGCAAGGCAAGATTTCGCTCGAGGAAGGCAAGGAGTTCCTGTCTAACTATCGTTCAGGACTCTACGGATACACTTATCTCGAATAAGACAAATGACAATAGAGCCGATGCCGTGGCGTCGGCTCTTATTTTTATACAGCGCGCCGGCGACGGACTGTTGTGCCGCGCATGGCGTTTTTACTATATTACAGTATGATGAAAGAAAAGATAACAGTAGTGAAGGTGGGCGGAGCCGTTGTTGAAGACGAGGAACGCCTTAGCCGTCTGCTCAGCGACTTCAGCGCCATTGAGGGCCGTAAGGTGCTCGTTCACGGCGGAGGACGCCGCGCCACGGCCGTTGCCTCGCGCCTCGGCATAGAGAGCAAGATGGTCAACGGGCGCCGCATAACCGACCGCGACATGCTCGAAGTGGTTACGATGGTCTACGGCGGACTGGTGAACAAGAACCTCGTTGCGCGCCTTCAGGCAAACGGCGTTGACGCCATCGGACTTACTGGTGCCGACATCGACGTGATACGCTCGCACAAACGCCCCGTGAAAGACGTCGACTACGGCTTTGTGGGCGATGTTGACCGTGTGGACGGACATAAGCTCCGCACGCTCATAGAGGCAGGAATAACGCCCGTTATGGCGCCGCTTACGCACGACGGCAACGGCAACATACTCAACACCAACGCTGACACCATAGCCGCAGAGACGGCAAAGGCGCTGGCCGGATATTACGACGTTACGCTCATATTCAGCTTCGAGAAGAAAGGAGTGCTAAGCAATCCCGACGACGATGACAGCGTGATACCCGTGATAACACGCGCCGACTTTGAACGCTACGTGGCCGACGGCACCGTGGCAGGAGGCATGCTGCCGAAGCTCGAGAACGCTTTCGACGCCATAAGTGCCGGAGTGTCGCGCGTTAACATCACCCTCGCCACAGCCATAGACGGCCGTCACGGCACGATGATAGTGGAGTAGGGCACACAGTAAGCACTGCACATAAAGAAACTTTTGAGAGAAGCTTTGCAGCCGTGGGCATCATCTCACGCAATGATTTGTGAGATATATAAAAATGATTTGTGAGATATATAAATATGTCCGCATGCGCGCATAAACAGCCTTTGCAGTCTTTGGCGGCCAATAGCCTTGGCGACTGCCGCCGCAAACAATAAAGCAGAGGTTGCCGCCTCATAACAGTAAATAAACGTTAAAACATAAAAAAGACCGCATTTGTTTGTAACTTTCGGTCGTCTAAATCGTCATTTAAATAGAGAGCAGATGAAAAATATCAGTTTCCGTAACGATGTTTTGCCGTTGAAGAACGTGCTCTACCGCCTCGCATTGCGCATAACGCTCAATAAAGAGGAGGCTGAAGACATCGTCCAGGACACGCTGATTAAGGTCTGGAACAGGCGCGACAGCTTGCAGAACGTCGACTCGATAGAGGCCTTCAGCCTTACGATATGCCGCAACTTGTCGCTCGACAGACAGCGAAAGGCCGGAAACGACAACCAGCCCATAGGCGATGAGGAAATGAGTTCTGCCGACACCGCCTCTGATCCTTACGAACGGATGATTCAGAAGGACCGCGTTGAACTGGTGAAACGCATCGTTGACAGCCTGCCCGAGAAACAGAGAAGCTGCATGCAGCTGCGCGATTTCGAGGGAAAAAGTTACAAAGAGATAGCCACTGTTCTCGGTCTGAGCGAAGAGCAAGTGAAGGTTAACATCTTCAGAGCGCGCCAGGCGGTTAAACAAAAATATAAAGAATATGAAGGATATGGACTATAAATACATAGAACAGCTATTGGAACGCTACTGGAAGTGCGAGACAAGCCTCGAAGAGGAGCACATCCTGCGCACGTTTTTCAGCCAGAAAAATGTGCCCGACAGCCTGCGCCAGTATAAGGACTTGTTCTGCTATGAGCATTCCGAGAAGCATGCTGACGTGCTTGGGAGCGACTTCGACGCCAAGATGCTGTCTATGATTAACGAGCCGGAGCCGGTCAAGGCCGTCACTATAAGCCTCAGACAGCGCTTCATGCCGCTTATCAAGGCAGCCGCAGCCGTTGTGATAGTCCTCACGCTTGGCAACGTAGCCCAGGTGGCATTCACCGACGGCGGACAGCCCGAGCCTGCCGTGGCAGGATTTCAGCGCACGCACAACGGTCCTTCGGTGGCAATGAGCGACTCTGCAAAGATCGACTCTATGAAGCAGGCCTCTGCCCCTGCCGCCGTATTAAAGTAAGACATATTTCGATGCTTTCTCAATAAATCATGTTTAGTAAAACAAAAAAACAACGAAACTGTGAAGTTTCAATTCTCTCAAATTTTTCATAACATACTAACGTAAAGAAAAGAAGCCGTTATCTGACAATGGATAACGGCTTCAGTTGTTTATAGAGTGTTATTCTGGCGATATAATCGGATTATATGGTTGTTTTAGTTTTATGCTTATGTCTTTTTTCTAAATCTTTCTGCCCTTATAATACGTGTTGAAGGCATCTCTGGCGTATCCGTTGTCGAGGATTACGAAATTTGAGGATGTTGCACCTTCTATTTTCTGTCCTTTGTAGAACACTCTGAACGAATCTTTGGCGTATCCTTCGCCGAGCAGAGTGAAGCTCGATGCCGTTGCTCCTTCAATCTTTTGTCCTTTATAGAATACTCTGAACGAATCCTTGGCGTATCTGTCGCCTAACAGAGTGAAGCTTGATGCCGTTGCTCCTTCAATCTTTTGTCCTTTGTAGAACACTCTGAATGCATCCTTGGCGTATCCTTCGCCGAGCAGAGTGAAGCTCGATGCCGTGGTTCCTTCAATCTTTTGTCCTTTGTAGAACACTCTGAATGCATCCTTGGCATAGTCTTCGCCAAGGACGGTGAAGCTTGATGCTGTGGCTCCTTCAACGGCCTTGCCGCGGTAATACACCTTGAAGTCGCTCACCATATAGTCGTTGTTGCGGCTGTGATGCCTTTTATTTGCGTGTGAGCAGCCGTTGTGGCCTTGGCTGTGTTGTATGTCGCAGCAGTCGGATTCGTGGCACTGGGCGCGGGATATTGCGGGCATTGCCAACGCAAATATCAATGTGAGGGTTGCTGTAAGAATTTTCATAATGATGAGCTTTTAAATGATTTCACGTTTTATTTATATAGACGTATGTTGTGATGAAGGTTTATCTTGTTAATATTTTTTACGCTTTCATCCTGCCGTCGGCTTGATTGCTCTCTGCTGACGGCTGTATATAAGGTCAGCATTGGTGGCGTGATGAACGGGCACAAAGGTTTTGCTTTGTCGGCGTGTTGCCTGCGTTCAAGGCTGATGCGTCGCGTATTCGCGGCATGTGGTTATGCCTTTTGTATACGAGTGTTATGCCTTTAACCTGCTTTTTTATTGATATTAAAAAATGGCGGCAATGTGAAAGTTGCCGCCATTAAGTTATAGTGTTATTGAGATAAGCTCAATTAATCGTTGTGGTCAAGACTGTCGTTGAAGTCTCTCGGCTCTCTTGGTGCCAAGGGATCGTGGAAGTCGTTGTTGTTGCTGCGGTGCTCAAAACGGCGCTGCTCGCGGTTGTTCTGACGCTCTCCGCGCTCACCTCTCTGGCGGCGCTCAGGTCTCGGACGACGCTCGCGCTCAACATATCCTTCGGGTTTCGGTATCAGCACGCGGTGAGAGAGCTTGTATTTACCAGTCTTCTGGTCGATGTCCATCAGTTTAACGGTAATCTTGTCGCCCTCTTTCAGTCCTGCCTCCTCAACTGTCTCGAGACGTTTCCAGTCGATTTCAGAGATGTGCAGCAGTCCGTCCTTGCCCGGCATGATTTCAACGAAGCATCCGTAAGGCATGATAGAGCGTATTGTACCCTCGTAAACCTCGCCTACCTCAGGAATGGCAACTATGGCCTTAATCTTAGATATGGCGGCAGTGATGCTCTCCTTGTTAGGCGCACTTACCTGCACTTTGCCCTTGCCGTCGGTCTCGTCGATAGTGATAACGGCTCCCGACTCTTCCTGAATCTGCTGGATAATCTTTCCGCCCGGGCCTATTACGGCTCCGATAAACTCCTTTGGAATGTCGAATGCCTCGATGCGAGGTACCTGCGGTTTCAGTTCGGCGCGAGGCTCTGCTATAGTCTCGGTGAGTTTGCCGAGGATGTATTCACGTCCGCGCTTAGCCTGCATAAGGGCTTTTTCGAGGATTTCGAAGCTCAGTCCGTCGCACTTGATATCCATCTGTGTTGCTGTCAGACCGTCTTTCGTACCTGTTGTCTTGAAGTCCATGTCGCCCAGGTGGTCCTCATCGCCGAGAATATCGCTCAGTACGGCATACTTGTCTTCACCGGGGTTCTTGATAAGTCCCATTGCGATACCGCTGACGGGTTTCTTCATTGGAACACCTGCGTCCATCAGAGCCAGTGTGCCGGCGCATACTGTAGCCATTGATGAAGAGCCGTTGCTCTCGAGGATCTGTGATACCAGGCGCACTGTGTAAGGGAAGTCCTCAGGAATCTGTCCCTTGAGGGCACGCCAAGCCAGGTGGCCGTGACCTATTTCGCGGCGGCCTACGCCTCTCTGAGCCTTAGCCTCGCCTGTGCAGAACGGCGGGAAGTTATAGTGGAGAAGGAAACGCTGATAGCCCTTGTTGAGCACATCGTCAACCATCTTCTCGTCAAGTTTTGTTCCAAGTGTACATGTAGTGAGGCTCTGAGTCTCGCCACGTGTGAATATAGAGCTTCCGTGAGGCATCGGCAGCGGGCTTACCTCGCACCATATCGGGCGGATTTCCTCTGTTGTACGTCCGTCGAGACGCTTGCCTTCGTCGAGGATGCAGCGGCGCATAGAGTCGCGCATAACGTCGGCATAGTAGCGGTCAACGAGAGCATATTTCTCCTCAAGCTCTTCTTCAGTAAGGTCAGTGTGTGCTGCGGCATAAGCCTCTTCAAAATCGGTCTTGATCTTGTCGAAGGCCTCCTCGCGCGACTTCTTGTCGTGGTCGCCTGCCTCAGCTATGGCATAACACTTGTCGTAAGTCTCTTTTCTGAGCTGTTCGCGCAGTTCCTCGTCGTTCACCTCGTGGCAGTATTCGCGCTTAACGTCGGTGCCGAGTTCTTTCATGAGCTCCTCCTGCAGAACGCACATCGGGCGTATAGCCTCCTGAGCGGCCTTGAGGGCTCCGAGCAGGTCTTGCTCTGAAACTTCGTTCATCTCGCCTTCAACCATCATGATGTTCTCTTTAGAGGCACCAACCATGATGTCCATGTCGGCGTTTTTCATCTGTTCGAATGTCGGATCGATTACAAATTCGCCATTAATACGTGCTACGCGCACTTCAGAGATAGGGCATTCAAACGGAATATCTGAGCATGCCAGGGCACATGAGGCAGCGAAACCTGCCAGTGCGTCGGGCTGGTCAACACCGTCGGCCGAGAAAAGGATTACGTTAACGTAAACCTCTGCATGGAAGTCTGACGGGAAGAGAGGGCGCAACGCGCGGTCTACCAAACGGCATGTAAGGATTTCGTTATCGGTTGCTTTGCCTTCGCGCTTTGTGAATCCGCCCGGAAAACGTCCGGCTGCGGCATACTGTTCTCTGTACTCAACCTGCAAAGGCATAAAATCTGTTCCGGGAACTGCATCTTTTGCGGCACAAACAGTGGCCAGAAGTACGGTGTTTCCCATGCGCAGTACGCATGAGCCGTCGGCCTGCTTTGCCACTTTCCCGGTTTCAATGCTGATGGTTCTGCCATCAGGCAGTGAAACTGTTTTCGTAATTACGTTCATCTAATAAAAAACTTCTTGTTTTATAACATCTTCAAAAAAATCTCAACAAAGATAGACAAAAGCCCATAAATAAACGAATAAATGTCGAATTATTTTCTTTTTTTATGATTATGTGTGATGTTTTGGCTTACGGGCTGTGGGCGGACGTTTTCCAAAAGGTGGCCTTTTAGCCTCTGAAAGGCCACCTTTTACACGCTAAAAGGGCACCTTTTGCAGCCTAAAAGACGGCCTTTTGCAACGCATTGAGTATCAATGTGTTATGAAGACAGTTATGAACGGCGTTTCCGTCGGTCTGCTGATGCCTCGAAGCCGTGCGCCGGCATATATTTTGCTGTAGCGCGTCAGGTTGTCAAAAAATTGCAGGGCGACACTCAGAAAATCAAAAAATTTTATTAGTTTTGCAGTCGTTGCCGCGGTTGCCTTTAATGTGTGTAATCCGTTGTAACACACAATATTCTGTTTAATCCGAAAAAAATCAAGTTATGAAACAATATTCAGCCGTAACTTTTTTATGCAGATTCACGTTTGCATTTATTGTTGCAGTCGGCGCAATATCCTTGTCATCATGTCATGACGACAGCGACGAGCCGGATACGATAGTCCCCGAAGTGCCGGATTCAGTAGGCCCCGACAAGCCCGACACGACGTCGAGCCGGAAAACTCTGTTCATGTATTATCCTTGGTCAACCAACCTCACCGAGGCGTTCAAGACAAACATCGAGGACATGGAGGAGGCCATAAGCAACAGGGGACTTGACAACGAGCGCGTGGTGGTGTTCATATCCACAAGTTCGAGCGAGGCCGAGATGTTCGAGATAACCTGCAAGGACGGAAAATGCACGCGTACCGAACTGAAGACTTATGAGAACCCGGCGTTCACCACGGTGGCGGGACTTACGGGCATATTCAACGACATGAAAAACTTTGCCCCGGCCGATGTCTACTCCATGATTATAGGCTGCCACGGCATGGGGTGGGTGCCCGTTGAGAGCCAGAACAGGGCCATGCGCCTCTCGCCGGCATTCGTGCCTCACTATAGTGCCGACAAGGGCTATGCCATGACGCGCTATTTCGGCGGCATCACGAGCAATTATCAGACCGACATATCTACGCTTGCCGACGCGCTGAACGCAGCCGGACTCGACATGGAGTTTATTCTCTTTGACGACTGCTATATGTCGTCGGTCGAGGTGGCATACGACCTGCGCCACGTAACCGACCACATAATAGCCTGTCCGACGGAGATTATGGCCTACGGAATGCCCTATGCAATGATTGGCGCAAGCCTGCTGGGCAAGCCCGACTATCAGAGCATTGCGCAGGGATTCTATGATTTCTATTCAAGTTACGTTTATCCTTACGGCACGCTCGGCATAACCGACTGCAGTCAGATTGACGCCCTGGCGGAGATTATGAAAGAGATAAACAGCCGCTATAAGTTCGACGCCTCTCAGCTCGACGGCCTACAGCGCATGGACGGCTATACGCCCGTGCTGTTCTTCGACCTTGGCGACTATGTTGGGCATCTTTGTCCCGACGAAGCCCTCTTGGCAGAGTTTAAGGCCCGCCTTGCGCGCGCTGTGCCCTATGCCGTACACACCGACCAGTATTATTCGGCATATTGCGGCGTGGTGGACATACACGCCTATTCGGGCATAACAACCTCTGAGCCGAGCGAGAACTCCATGGCTGCCGACGTTAAGAACACCAACTGGTATAAGGCCACTCACTGACGCCGCCTTAAGGGCGCCTCTTATGCCTTGTCGTCCGGCCCCTTATGCAGGCCGCAAGGCGGTCAGGCGGTTGCACATTCCACGAAAAAAGCGTTTTCGTTTTGTATTCCGCCCGATTTATATTAATTTTGCCGTTCAAAAGAGAAAGAATATTATAAACATATATGGAAGAAAAACATTTCAAGCGCACCACCGTAACCGCCGCCCTGCCATACGCCAACGGCGGCGTGCACATCGGCCACCTGGCCGGAGTATATGTGCCGGCTGACATCTATGTGCGCTATCTCAGACTTAAAAAACAAGACGTAAGATTCATCTGCGGAAGCGACGAGCACGGTGTGCCCATCACCATCCGTGCCAAGAAAGAAGGCATAACTCCGCAGCAGGTTGTAGACCGCTACCACGCAATGATCAAGAAGAGCTTTGCCGACTTCGGCATCTCGTTCGACATCTACAGCCGCACAACTTCTGAAACTCACTCAAAGGTGGCTTCAGACTTCTTCAAGAAACTTTATGAAGAAGGCAAGCTCGTAGAGAAAACCTCAATGCAGTATTACGACGAGGAGGCACATCAGTTCCTCGCCGACCGCTACATAACAGGCGAGTGCCCTCACTGCCACAACCCGAAGGCCTATGGCGACCAGTGCGAGAAGTGCGGATCAGACCTCGACCCCACAGAGCTTATCAATCCTGTAAGTGCCATCAGCGGCTCTAAGCCGGTGCTGAAGGAGACCAAAAACTGGTATCTGCCCCTCAACGAGTATCAGGACTGGCTCAAGAAGTGGATACTCGAAGGACACAAGGAGTGGCGTCCTAACGTTTACGGACAGTGCAAGTCGTGGCTCGACCTCGACCTTCAGCCGCGCGCAATGACACGCGACCTCGATTGGGGTATACCCGTTCCTGTTGAGGGAGCTGAGGGCAAAGTACTCTATGTGTGGTTCGACGCGCCTATCGGATATATCTCTAACACCAAGGAACTGATGCCCGACGACTGGGAGAAATGGTGGAAAGATCCCGAGACACGCCTCGTTCACTTCATCGGCAAGGACAACATCGTGTTCCACTGCCTTATCTTCCCGACCATGCTTAAGGCTCACGGAGGCTACATCCTGCCCGACAACGTTCCGGCAAACGAGTTCCTCAACCTTGAGAACGACAAGATATCTACATCACGCAACTGGGCTGTATGGCTCCACGAGTATCTCGAGGACCTGCCCGGCAAACAGGATGTGCTGCGCTATGTGCTTACAGCCAATGCGCCTGAGACTAAGGACAACAACTTTACATGGAAAGACTTCCAGGAGCGCAACAACAGCGAGCTGGTGGGCATCTACGGCAACTTCGTCAACCGTGCGCTGCAGCTTACAAAGAAATACTGGAACGGCGTTGTTCCGGCATGCGGCGAGCTGCAGGACATCGACAAGCAGACCATCACTGAGTTTAAGGACGTTAAGGCAAACGTTGAGCGCCTGCTCGACAACTTTAAGTTCCGCGACGCCCTCAAAGAGGCCATGAACCTTGCGCGCATAGGTAACAAATACATCGCTGACTGTGAGCCTTGGAAGGTTGCAAAGACCGACATGAAGCGCGTGGAGACAATCCTCAACATATCTCTCCAGCTTGTTGCCAACCTGGCAATAGCCTTCGAGCCGTTCCTGCCTTTCAGCAGCGCAAAGCTCAGAAAGATGATCAACATTGACGAGTTCGACTGGAATCAGCTTGGCTCTACCGACCTTCTCGAGGCCGGACATCAGCTTGCAGAGCCTGAGTTGCTCTTCGAGAAGATTGACGACGACGTCATAGAGTATCAGCTCAAGAAGCTCGAGGACACCAAGAAGGCCAACGCCGAGGCTAACTATAAGGCCAAGGAGATTAAGCCTAACATACCTTTCGAGGACTTTGAGAAGCTCGACATCCGTGTAGGCTTTATCAAGGCATGCGAGAAAGTGAAGAAAGCCGACAAGCTGCTCAAGTTTACCATCGACGACGGAAGCGGTCAGGACCGCACCATTGTCAGCGGCATTGCCAAGTTCTACAAGCCCGAAGACCTTGTAGGCAAGCGTGTCTGCTTCATCGCCAACCTTGCTCCGCGCAAGCTGAAGGGCATCGAGAGCCAGGGCATGATTCTCTCTGCCGAGGACTTCGACGGCTCTCTGAGCGTTATAACTACTTCTGCCGACGTTAAGCCGGGCAGCGTGGTATGCTGATTTAGATGATTCCGGTTCAGTATTTGGCAGTTAAAGCCATTCTATTGAATAGGAGTTTATGATATAGAAAATAATAATAGAATAAAAAAGACGCATGCACCATAACATTGGCGCATGCGTCTTTTTTGTTTTTATGTGCATTGTTTATATGTCCTTCCGTTTCCGATTGTAATTTTGTCAGATTGTGTCTATTGGTTGGATAACAAAAAAGCGGCCTGCGGCATTGTGCCCTTTGGGGGCGGCTTGCCTGCAGGCCGTTGACTGGAGATTGTTATTACAAAAACTTAAATTAACTGTTAGTAAGGTCTATTCGTATCCGTTGTCCATGCCGTTCATGTTCTCAGAGTCCTCGTTGGCGCTGTTGTTTACCTTCTTCTTTGGAGCCTTGGCCTTCATGTTGCCGAAGTTCCATGTCAGCGAGAGGTTCACGGTGCGTCCGCTTCGCCAGTTTTTCTGGTAGCGTGTAAAGGTGTCTGAGCTTGTGTAGTTCTCAAACTTACGTGTGTTGAGCAGGTCGCGGCAGTTGATGGCGAGCGTCAGTTTCTTGTTCAGGAAAGTCTTGCGCAGACCTAAGTCCATGCTGAAGTTGGCCTTGCGGTATCCCTGTGTTATCACCTGGCGTGCGCGGTAGCGTCCCGACAGCTGCAGAGATATGTCCCAGGGCAGCATCAGCGAAGCCTGCATACGTGCGTTCCATGTAAAGTTGTTGTTGCTTTCGCCCGTGATGGTCTGTCCGTCAATGTTGTATGTAAAGCCGTCCAGCTTATAGTAGTAGGCGTTAGCCGTTGTGGTGAGGTCGAGTATTCGGCAGATCTTGTTCTTCAATACAAGTTCAAGACCGGTGCTAAGGCTGTTAGACACGTTCATGTAAGTCTGATACATCATGTTGTCCGTGCTGCTCTGATATTTTATGCGCTGTATCACGTCGCTTGTTGGGCGGTAGTATGCGCTGATGAGCATTGAGTGCTCTTCCCATGTCTTGAGGTAGTTGAGCGAGAACGAATTGCTGAACTCAGGTGTCAGTTCCGGGTTACCGAACGATATCATCGAGGCGTCGCGTGTGTTCTTGAAACTGTTGAGCTGGCCTCCCCACGGACGGCGCAGGCGGCGTGTGTAGTTGAGCTGCAGCTGCTGTGTCTCGTCTATCTGATAAGAAAGGAACACGCTCGGGAAGAGCTGGAAGTAGTCTTTCTTGAACGGATTGTCGCGTTTCGACGGGTCGTGCTCCTGCTCATAGTTGTAGCTTTCGGTGTTTACGCGCCAGTATTCGCCGCGCAGACCTGCCATCACTCCGAGTCTGCCGAACTTCATTGTGGCTGTGGCATAGAGCGCGTGCAGATCCATGTCGTAGATAAAGCGGTTATAGTAAGTCTGGTCTTCCACCTGGTTTACGCCTTCCCATGATGTGTCGTCGATGTAAGACTCCTGCGGAGAGTTCTCGCGGCTGAAGTTGCCTTGGTATCCGGCCTGGAGCATAATCTTGTCGGTTATCGGGTTCTCGTAGTCGAGTTTCACCTCCCACGACCTGTTGTTGTTATGCATCGGGCGGTTCTGATAGTCGTATTCTGTAGGCAGCATCTCGTCGATATACGTCGTGCTGTCCTGATAGATGTTGCTCTGGTTCATCTTCCACTTGTTGAAGTCGACGGTGAAGTCGAGATAATGCTTGTCGGTGAAGTTGTGGCGATAGTTAAATTCGCCGTAATACATGTTCATGTCAGAGCTTCCCGTTGAGCGGCGCAGCATGATGTAGCTGTCCTGCGGCGCGCCTATCGTACCATAGTGATACGGCGTTGTGCCTCCGTTGTGGTGTCCGCCTACCATTGTCATTCCGCTCAGCGTGAACTCATCCTTGTCGGTTGCGCGGTAAGTAAGTCCGGCGCGTGCAAAGAGGTTGTTGCCCATACGGTCGTTATTAGCCGTGTACGACTGATACTGGTTAGTGTTTAGATACTCCTGATAGCTCATCGAGCCGCCGTCGTTGCTGCGGTGGCGGTAGCCCAGGCTTGCGTAGCCCTCAAAGCGTCCCACGTTGAAGTTGATGTTGCCGTTGACGTTGGCACTTCCGCGCGAGCTTCCTCCTGCCTGCACCGAGCCGTAGTATCCTGCCTGTCGGTTCTTCTTCAGTATGATGTTAATGATGCCGGCGCTTCCCTCGGCGCTGAATTTTGCTGACGGGTTGTCGATCACCTCAATTCTCTCAATGCTCTCCGAAGGCAGCTGCTGCAGTATCTCGGCGCGGTTGTCGCTCGTCAGTCCGCTTGCCTTTCCGTTGATCCACACCTCCACGCTGGTGTTGCCTCGCAGCGATATGTTGCCGTCGGTGTCAACCTCTATCGAGGGGATGTTCTCAAGCACGTCGGTGGCGTCGCCTCCGGCGTTGGTTATATCTTGTGAAACGTCGAACGACTTGCGGTCAACCTCGAGCCTCATTGTAGGCCTTTGTGCCGTCACCGTAACCTCGTCAAGAGTCTGACTGTTGTCGTTCATGTACAGTTTCTTAAAGTTCATGTTTCTCTTGTCCTTCGTCACGCTGAAGTCTTTTTCCAGCGTGGTGTAGCCAATATATGTCAGTTTAATGGTGTAGTCGCCGTAAGGCAGCTTGTCTATAAAGAACAAACCCTTCTCGTCAGTGATTGCACCTTTTACGAATTTAGAACTTGTACGGTTGTATACCGCCACGTTGACAAATGGCATCGATTCGCCCGTTTGGGTGTCCTCGACTTTTGACCTTACGCTGCATTGCGCATGGCAGTAGGCAGCGAAAAATACTAACAGACTAAAAATAATAAGTTTCTTCATAACACTTATTCAGATGTTTCTAAGCGTAAAAAGTTTAATTGTTTATATGATTTTTCACATTTTATTTGGTTTTCACTATTAATCTGACTAAATTTGCACTCGGATTGGTCTCATAGTTCAATGGATAGAACAAGTCTCTCCTAAAGATTAGATCCGAGTTCGATTCTCGGTGAGACCACTTTCAGGGCGGCATCCATGCGATGGCCGCCCTTTTTTGTGGCCATTTCTCATTAATAGATATATTCCTTTATGTCCGGGTTTCAGTCATGATGCTGCTGCTTGTGCCATGTATGCTTTATGGCGTGCCGCGGCAATATATATACGACGAAGGCTGCTGAATGTGTCATGACGTTATGATAATTTAACTTTACAATTTGTTTTTGCCTGTTGTTTTAACACGGCTGAAACCTGCAAAATAGCTCTTCGCCTTAGCCTTTCAGCTGTCTTTTACATCCGTGTGATGCCTGTTTCATGCCTTTTTGATGCCGATTAAGCCCTTTTCGCCATGCTTTTTCGGTTAGTTTTGTGCCCTTTTGCGTTGTAAAAGGCATCCTTTTGCACTGCGAAAGACGGCCTTTTGTCTTCTGAAAGGTGGCCTTTTGCATCGCCGTTTGCTGCCTTTTGTTTCTTGTTTTGTGTAAGGCATTGATATATAATGACTTACAAAAAGTGTCACTTTTTGATGCCTTATCCGTCAAATCGCCTTCAGATGTCAAAAGTCGGCATGTATAGTTGCTGTCCGTTAACTTATTTAACATCTTTTCAGAAGCCGTCAATCCAAATACTCAAAAATGATTATCATCCCGGCTTTGTGCCCGTTTGGAGGTTCGTAAAAATACCGATTTTTTGCTATTGTGAGCTTTTTTTAATGCCGTTAACTTTGCAGCGGTTTTTAGTTATTAACGAAAAAATATATCAAAGTGAAAGCAAACAGATTAAAATTTGTGATTATCTTTATTCTTTTGTCAGTTCAGCTTGCAGTCAGTGCGCAGTCAGCCGGCAGCGGAACTATATCAGGCAGGATAACATCCTCAGGCGGCGAGGCCGTAAGCTATGCCACGATAAGGCTGAAAGGCACGGCCTGTGCAGCTCATACCGACATGGAAGGAATATACAAGATAAATGCTCCCGCGGGGCGCTACAGCCTCGTGGCGTCGGCCGTGGGGCACAAGACCGTTGAGCGTAACGTCAGCGTTGAGGTCGGCGGCAGTCAGCATGTTGACATCCGTATGAAGGAAGACGCCATACAGCTCGACGAGGTCTCGGTGGTGTCGGCAGGCGTCAGCAGGGTTAAAAACTCGGCATACAACGCCGTGGCTGTTGACACACGCGACATGCTCAACACAACCAAGACACTGAGCGAAGCCCTTGCCAAGGCACCCGGACTAAAGCTGCGGGAGTCGGGTGGAGTAGGGTCCGACATGAATCTCATGCTCGACGGCTTCAGCGGCAAGCACGTAAAGATATTCATCGACGGCGTGCCGCAGGAAGGTGTGGGCAGCTCGTTCGGACTTAACAACATACCCGTAAGCTTTGCCGACCGCATAGAGGTCTACAAGGGAGTGGTGCCCGTGGCGTTCGGCACCGATGCCATCGGGGGCGTTGTCAACATCGTTACCAACCGCAAGCGCCGCCGCTGGTTTGTCGACGCGTCTTATTCTTACGGCTCGTTCAACACCCACAAGTCGTATATCAACTTCGGCCAGAGCTTCAGCAACGGCCTTACATACGAGATAAACGCCTTTCAGAACTATTCAGACAACAGCTACCGCATTGACGCTCCCGTGTTCGACTTCGGCTCGCAGAGCATCGACACAAAGAAGCTATATAGCGTCAGGCGCTTTAACGACACCTATCACAACGAGGCAGTGGTGGCAAAGTTCGGACTTACGGGCAAGAACTGGGCCGACCGTCTGATGTTAGGCTTCACCTATTCGCACATGTATAAGGAGATACAGACAGGCGTAAGACAGAAAACTGTTTACGGACAGAAGCACCGCCACGGCCATTCGCTCATGCCGTCGTTAGAGTATTCAAAGCGCAACCTCTTCACCAAGGGGCTTGATGTCACGCTTACCGCCAACTATAACCGCAACGCCACGTTCAACGTCGACACCGCAAGCTATCGCTACAACTGGCTTGGCGAGCGCCGGCGCACAAGTTCGCCGGGCGAGCAGACATATCAGTATTTGAGGGCAGACAACAACAACTGGAACGCCACGCTCAACACAACTTACCGCATAGGCACGGCGCACGCGCTGACGCTGAACAACGTGTTCAACTCGTTCAGCCGCGACAACACGTCTCTTCTCTATGGGCGCGAGGACAAAGACCCCATATCCAAGGACATGCGCAAGAACATAACAGGACTGTCTTACAGGTTTATGCCGTCTGAAAGATGGAACGTCTCGCTCTTCGGCAAGTATTACAGCCAGTATGTCTCAGGTCCCGTGGCTGCCGACGAGAACGCGAGCAGCTATGTAAGAACAAGCCGCACTGTCGATTCGTGGGGCTATGGCGCAGCCGCAACCTGCTTTATCGTTGACGGTCTGCAGGCCAAGCTGTCGTATGAAAAGGCGTGCCGGCTGCCCACGATAGAGGAGATGTTCGGCGACGAAGACCTCGAGTCGGGCAGTGTGCTCATTCGTCCCGAGCGCAGCGACAACATCAATCTCAGCCTTAGCTGGAGCAAGTCGTTCGGCCGTCACTCGCTCTACGTCGAGGGCGGAATGGTATATCGCGACACGCGCGACTACATTCAGCGCAGCATAGCCGAGCTTAGCGGCAACCGCGAGGGCGCATATTATGAGAACTACGGCAGGGTTAAGACAGCCGGATTCAACCTTTCGGCACGCTATACCCTCGGCAGATGGCTCAGCGTTGGCGGCAACTTCACCCGGATGGACGTGCGCGACAACGAGAAACTTATGGTGGGCAGCACCTCGGTTGCCAACCCTATGTATCATACGCGTATGCCTAACGTGCCCTGGCAGTTTGCCGATGCCGACGTAAATCTCTACTGGCACGACCTGCTGAAAGACGGAAACACGCTCACCCTTACCTACGACAACCAGTATCTGCACAGCTTCTGCTACTATTCCGACGGCGTTCAGGCAGCTAATCTGAGCGACTATATGGTGCCTACGCAGTTTTCTCACAACCTCACTCTTACCTACAGCATGAGCCGCGGACGCTACAACGTGTCGCTTGAGTGCCGCAACTTCACCAATGAGAAGCTCTACGACAACTTCAGTCTGCAGAAAGCCGGGCGCGCGTTCTACGGCAAGGTGAGGGTGTATTTAGGCAAATGAGATGACGAGATGATACTAAACAATCAACAAAGTTAAACCCGATAAACGATAAAAGACAAATGAACAACATCCGACTTTATGCCGCACTGCTTGCCGTTACGGCTTCGGCGGCAGCCATTACATCATGTTCCGACGACGCGTCGGCCGACGTTCCCGGCGCAGCCTCAGGCATTTCAAGTCCTTATGTCATAGCAACCACCGTGACAGGCTCTAACGCCACGGCCAACATACTTACCTCGGCAGAGGCTCTTGAGGGCGAAATCAGGCCTTCGGGACTTGTCAACGACGGCGCCACTTACTGGGTGTTCCACGGCCGAAAGTATCTTTATGCCCTCAACTATCATCAGGGCGAGAGCGGCACAACTTACTCTTACGTGCGCAACAGCACTACGGGTAAGCTGGAGCAGCGCGCCAAGGAGTATTATGTTACGCGCTTCACCACCTACGGCTTGTATGACAACTACATCATGACGACATCGAGCGGTGACGGCAACGCAGCCTGGGCAGACCCCGTTACGGGCTATCTGCCGCAGGCGTTCAAGGTGTCTTATCTCGATGTTGACAGCGAGACATTCGAGTCGAACACCGTTGCTACTGACGGCAACGATACTTCCGTGGCCGATGAAGACTATATCTGCGAGAACTTTCTGGGCAACGGCGAGTATGTAACTCTTGCCGGACTGGAGCAGGTGGGCAGCAAGATATACAGCGCAGCCGTGCCGATGGGACTGTCGCAGTATGGCTGTCAGCAGTTCACCGACGACGCCCGCACCCAGTATAAGTGGGTGCGCCCGGGCTATGAAGACCTTATCAAGACCGAGAGCGGCGGCACGGGCAGCAGCGCTTACGACAAAGATGAACTGCAATGGACCCAGTGGCCCGACGAATGTTGGGTGGCTGTGTTTGCCGACAGGACGCTGAAGGAGAAGAAACTGATAAAGACCGACAAGATAAGTTATGCCTGCGGACGCAACAAGTCGCAGTATTATCAGATGGTATGGGCAACGGACGACGGCCGGTATGTCTACGTCATATCGCCCAGTTATGGCAAGACGATGGCTGATGCACGCCAGCAGACCACGCTGCCGGCAGGAGTGGTGCGCATAGACACGTCGACCGATGACTTTGACGACTACTATTGCAACCTCGAGCAGCTGTCGCCCAACGGACTCTTGCGCAGCTGGTATATAGGCGGCGACAGTTTTCTGTTCCTTATGTACGACGCCCCGATAACGTCATCGGCAAAGACTGCCAACCGCCTTGCCGTGTTCAACGCATCGGCAAAGACGCTGACTGAGGTTACGGGCCTGCCCTCAGACGTGTCAGGTTTCGGTACAACGCCTTACATTGAGGGCGGATATGCCTACGTGTCGGTGAACACCGCGTCGGGTTATCCTGCCGTATGGAAGATTGATCCGGCAACGGGCGCAGCCGTAAAGGCACTCACTGTCAATGGCGCAACCACCGTTACTGCCGTAGGACGCATAGATTAAATACGGCTTGAGCACGCACTTTAATGTGCGTAATACGGTCTGCCGGAGCATAATCAGTCTGTTCCGGCAGACAATAATTTTTAGAAAGTTGCGTTTAATAGTATAGTTATGAAGAAGATATTTTTAAAGTTTCATTTATGGCTGGCAGTGCCTTTCGGCATCATTGTCACACTGATATGTTTCTCGGGCGCCATGCTTGTGTTTGAGTCTGAGGCCGTTAAGGTGTTGAGGCACGACATTCTGTATGTTGACAATCCGCAACATACGGCGCTGCCCATAGATATTCTTGTTAAGAATGTTGAGCAGACGCTGCCGTCGGATGTCAAGGTTACGGGTGTTACCATGTACTCTGACCCGGAGTTTGCGTGCAAGGTTAACCTGTCGAAGCCGCGCCGTGCGGCAGTGTATGTAGACCAGTACACGGGCAAGGTGAAGGGAAAATATGAGCGTCCGGCGTTCTTCGACTTCATGCAGCGCCTTCACCGCTGGCTCCTCGACAGTCGCGACGACAACGGCGGAGTGTTCTGGGGCCGCACCATTGTAGGCATATCCACCATAATGTTCGTCCTCGTGCTGTTGTCGGGAGTTGTCATCTGGTGGCCGCGCACGGCGCGCATACTGCGCAACAGTCTGAAGATAACCACGTCAAAGAGCCGCCATCTGCTGTGGCGCAGTCTTCATGTGGCAGGCGGAATGTATGTGCTGATTCTGTTGCTCGTCATGGCACTGACCGGTCTTACGTGGTCGTTCACATGGTACAGCAAAGGCTTCTATGCCCTGTTCGGCGTCAATGAGGTGCCAAAGAGCGGTGCCGTGGCTTATGCAGAGCAGCAGGCTAAAGACGCGGCAAAGGCAAAGAAGAATGCCGGCAAGGCTGATGATAAGGCCGGCAAGGACGAAAAGACCGCTGATGTATATGCCGAATGGCAGGGAGTGTATGACACTCTGCGTGCGCGCAACGTAAAATTCGACAATATAACCGTATCCGACGGCACGGCCGACGTGGCTTTCGGCGGACTTGGCAACCAGCGTGCTGCCGACAAATATACGTTTAATCCGGCTGACGGCCGCATCACTTCAGTTTCGCTTTATGCCGACAGTGATAAATCGTCGAAGATACGTGGCTGGGTAATGTCTGTCCATATGGGCAACTGGGGCGGTCTGCTCACGCGCATACTGTGGTTCATAGCCGCTCTGTTTGGCTCAACTCTGCCCATCACGGGCTATTATCTGTGGATACGCCGCCTGCGCCGCCGTTCACGCGGATAATATCTGGGATGGCGTAAATAATGTGAATGTTTTGAATGTCTATAGTCTGTTGCATGGTTAGTTGGTGCCGTGTTTTTATGGCATGGCAGTGGCGAAATTATTCAATGGGTATCTATATATAATATGAAAGGTGGTCTTTTGCATTCTGAAAGGCCACCTTTTGCCGTCTAAAAGGCCGTCTTTTGCAAGCTAAAAGGTGGCCTTTTATATTGTAAGCAATATGCTTTGTTTTGCTTAATGATTTTCTTTTAGAATGATGTCGACGGAAGTTGATGTAAGCATTAAGAATAGTTTTGCTTACAGATTTTTGGCATTTGCAGATTGCCCGGCCTTGTTTACATTCTTCCTTTATATTCTAATAATGTAAATATAGTCTCGGAAATAAAAATAAAACACTGTTTCACACTCTTTTATTTTGTATTTCACTCAACTTGCATTAACTTTGCAAGCATGTTGAAAAATATTATCTTAGTGGCCGTCGGAGGAGCCTGCGGAAGCGTGGCACGCTATCTGCTGTCAAAGCTCGTGCAGGACAATGTGCTGTCACATTTCCCCTTCGGCACAATGACTGTAAACATTCTGGGATGTTTAATCATAGGTATGGTCTACGGACTTGCCGACAACAACATCAGTATAAGTCCCGGACTTAAACTTTTGCTCACCGTAGGATTCTGCGGAGGATTCACCACTTTCAGCACATTCATGAACGAGTCGCTCTCGCTTATGCGTGCCGACAGCGCACTCCTTATGGCGCTTTATGTCGGCGGAAGCGTGGTGCTGGGACTCCTTGCGGTGTTTGCCGGATTGCAATTAATAAAACTAATATAACAATGAAAAAGACATTTTCATCATTGTGCGTATGCACTCTCGCCCTCATGGCGGCAATGCTTACCTCATGCGACAACAGAAAGTTTCATATAGACGGAACAGTTACCGAGGCAAAAGACTCTGTGCTGTATCTTGAAAACATGAGTCTCGATGGACCGGTTGTGGTCGACTCGGTTAAGCTCGACGACAAAGGCTCATTCAGTTTCAGCGAGAAGGCTCCCGATGCGCCTGAGTTCTACCGACTGAGAATAGCCGGACAGATTATCAACCTCAGCGTTGATTCAACCGAGACTATCAAGATTAAGGCTGCATATCCGTCGATGGCAACAGGATATACCGTTGAAGGCTCTGCCGAATGTGCCACCATCAAGGAGCTTGCCCTCAAGCAGATTGACCTGCAAAACCGCGTGATAGCAGTGCAGAACAACCCAAACCTGGGCTACGACCTTACACGCGACAGCATTGGAAAGCTTATTGAGGCATATAAAGACGAGATAAAACGCAACTATATCTACAAGGCTCCTATGCGCGCCTCGTCGTATTTCGCCCTGTTCCAGACGCTCGGCAACATGCTGATATTTAATCCGCGCGAGAGTGCCGAAGACGTTAAGGCGTTTGCGGCAGTGGCAACAAGCTGGGACACATATCACCCCAACGCTGTGAGAGGCAAGAACCTGCACAACATTGCCATTGAAGGCATGAAGGATGTGCGCATCATGCGCAACAAGATGGCAGCCCAGAGCATAGACGCAAGCAAGGTGCATGTGTCTAACATCATAGACATCTCGCTGCTCGACAACAAGGGCAACCGCCGCAGTCTGACCGACCTTAAAGGACAGGTGGTGCTGCTCGACTTCCACGTATTCGGTGCCCGAGAGTCGACAAAGCGTATAATGCAGATGCGTGAGCTATATAACAAATATCATTCTCGCGGTCTGGAGATTTATCAGGTGTCGCTCGATCCCGACGAACACTTCTGGAAAACGCAGACAGCCGCCCTGCCGTGGATAAGCGTAAGAGACCCGCAGGGACTGCAGTCGAAGAATCTTGCATCGTATAACGTAACGAGTATTCCTACCTTCTTCCTCATAGACCGCAACAATGAGGTGAAGAAACGCGACGCACAAATTACTGACATTGATGCCGAAATAAACGCCCTGCTTAAGTAGGACGCTGCCCGGCTGACGGGCTTAGGCAACGATATGGATATAGCCGCGGGGCTGCACAGACGATGATGTGCGGCCACGCGGCCTTTTATATGCCTGATACGGAGTACTGTCGGGATGCCTCAAATTATTTGATTTGTAACAAAATATCAATACGCATCTTAAATAAAGTTAGTAATTTTGCAGCGTCTTAACATCTGCCGGCAATGGTTCAGTCATGCATTAAGGCGATGATGTTGCGGTTTCGGCCGGTCTTATCGCCGGTGATTGCACGGCAGACAGACGTCGATGAGCCTGTGACGAAGATGTAAGACGAAGTGAACGGCATATTAAATAATGACATAAAAGAAATAAAGAAGATGAGAAAAACAAGTCTGTTGACATTACTTCTGCTCGCGTTTGCAGCCATAAGACTGTGCGCCGGGCGCCATTACACGGTGATAGTGTCGCTCGACGGATGCCGCTGGGACTATCCGATGATGTACGATACGCCGTTTCTCGACTCGCTTGGAAGCCGCGGAGTAAGCGCAGTTATGCGCCCGTCGTTCCCCTCGAAGACATTTCCCAACCACTATACGCTTGCCACAGGACTCGTGCCCGACCATCACGGAATAATAGCAAACAAGTTTTATGACGTGGCTTCGGGCCGCACCTACAGCATAAGCGACAAGGCAACGAGCAAGGACGGCTCGTTCTACGGCGGCGAACCGATATGGCTCACGGCAAAGCGACAGGGCGTAAAGGTGGGCGTGGTCTATTGGCCCGGCTCTGATGTGGCAATCAAAGGAATGTATCCCGACTACTACAAGGACTACGCAAAGAAACCTCTGCTGACCTTTCCCGAACGACTTGATGAGGCTGAACGCCTGCTGACGCTGCCCGACAGCGTGCGTCCGCAGCTCGTGATGATATACTTTAACGAGCCCGACCACAGCGGACACTTCTACGGTCCGGCGTCTAAGCAGACGCGAAAGGCCGTTGAAACGCTCGACTCGCTGCTGTGCAGCATGTACAAAAGGCTGCGTGCGCTGCCCTGCGGACAGGACATCAACTTCATTGTTACGTCCGACCACGGCATGGCATCCACATCGCCCGAGCGCATAATACGCCTCTCTGAATATCTGAAACCAGAGTGGTGCGAGCGCGTGATGCCCGACCTGCCCACGCTGATATTCCCCAAGAAGGGACATGAGGACGACATAATTAACGCTCTGAAGGGCGTGGCGCACATAAGGACGTGGAAGAGAGATGAAGTGCCCGAGTGCTTCCATTATGGCACCAACCGCAACATTGCGCCGATAGTGGTGCTGCCCGACGTTGGCTGGACAGTGTCGGAAGACGGAAAAGTGGTGCCGGGCAACCACGGATTCGACCCCTACAACTCAGAACTTAACGTGCCCTTCCGTGCCGAGGGGCCCGACTTCAGACACGGATATGTGAAGACCGTCATGTTCGACAACACCTGCATATATCCTCTTCTGTCGCGCCTGCTGGGCATAGAGCCGGCCCCGTGCGACGGAAATATTGACGACGTGGCAGACATGCTCGCGCCGGTTGGACAATAAGATCATATACATATATTTTTTGGCGGAGGCAGTGCGGCGGCACGTCTCCGCTTTTTTGTTTTATCACAAGCCGTTAACATCATCCTTGAAAGATAAAACAGGCACGCAGGGCAGGCGCAGAACAGCTTTAATATTTAAAGTAACACAATGGTAAACACATTGAAACGTCATTGTCAGACGATAGAAACGCAGGAGTAACGACTGTTTTGTTATTTTGCATCATAACAAGATAAAACATATAAAAGATGCTCGGAATTTTCAACGACTGCTTTCCGCCGATAATGGACGGGGTATCTGTAACGGTGCAAAACTATGCGCGGTGGCTCAACCGCAAGTGCAACAACGTGTGCGTGGTAACGCCTTCAGTGCCCGGTACGGTGTACAAAGAGGAGTTTCCCGTTTATAATTATTTCTCCTTGCCTATACCCATGCGAAAGCCTTACCGTATGGGATTTCCACGTGTTGACCTGCCTTTCCGCTCGCGTATCGGTAAGATAGGTTTTTCGCTGGTGCATGCCCATAGTCCGTTTTCGTCGGGAAAGCTGGCGCTGAAAATTGCGCGCGAGCAGAATATACCCATCGTTGCCACGTTCCACTCTAAATACCGGGCCGACTTTGAGCGCGCCATACCCAACAAGACGATTGTCGACTATATGGTGAAAAACGTGATAGACTTCTACAGTCAGGCCGACGAGGTGTGGATTCCGCAGGCATCCGTTGAAGAGACTCTGCGCGAATACGGCTACAAGGGCAGGGTGGAAGTGGTGGACAACGGCAACGACTTTGCCGCCGACACACGCATAGACCTGCTCAGAAACGAAGGACGAAGAATGCTCGGAGTGGCACACGGCGAGCCGGCGCTGCTATTTGTGGGGCAGCATATATACGAGAAAAATCCGCAACTCATCATCCGTTCGCTCGCCAATATGCGCGACCGCTCATGGCATATGTATTTCATTGGCACGGGATATGCCGCCGACGAACTGCGGCAGATGGTGCAGTCAAAAGGCCTTGACAACAGAATTACGTTCCTCGGACAGATAACCGACCGCGAGAAGCTGAAGCGCTGTTATGCCGCTGCCGACGTGTTTCTCTTCCCTTCGCTCTACGACAACGCGCCGCTCGTGGTGCGCGAGGCGGCAGCCATGCACACGCCGTCGCTCATGGCGCAAGGCTCAACGGCGGCAAGCGTGATAAAGGACAACGTAAACGGATTCTTGTGCAGTGCCGACGAGCAGAGTTTCACGGCGCGTCTGTTGCAGATTCTTGCCGACGAACGCCTTCGCACTGTCGCCGGCGACAACGCACGCGCCACGCTGGCACGCCCATGGCAGGACATAGCCGACGAGGTTTACGACCGCTACATGCATCTTATCCGCCGTCGCGGAGGCATATTATCGGCATAAAGACATAGACATTCCTTCAGCCGTATGCGTCGTGATGACGCCTTAACCGGCGTTTATGATACAGCAAAAATCATTATTTCGATACTATCTATGACACACATTTTAGGGAGTTGCCGGGCAGGTTATAATGCTGTCGGCAACTCCTTGTTTTTCAGACATTTACAAACCGAGTTGCAAAAGACCGCCTTTTAGCCCCTGAAAGATGCCCTTTTAGCGTCTGAAAGGCCACCTTTTGCAGGCTAAAACACGGCCTTTTGGAAAACCGTTTACGGCATGATGAAAAATGTTTACATATATCATGGCATTTCATCGTACTGCATTTATTGTAAAAAATACATCAACAGACAGTCTTTTAGTATGCCCGCAATGCCGTATAATAAGCATCCTGACGCTCAAAATGGCTTATAGACGGGCTAAACGTCATGAAAAAATATATTAAAAGGCTTAACTTTTTGCAAAGCCGGATAAAAATCTTATTTTTGCAGATTGTATGGTACTGAATTATATTTGGATAGCATTTTTCGTGGTGGCCTTCGTCATCGCCCTTTTCAGGCTTGTGGTGATGGGCGACACGGAAGTGTTTCCCGAGATAATGAACTCAACGTTCGCCTCGTCGAAGACGGCTTTCGAGATATCCCTCGGCCTGACAGGCGTGCTGTCGCTGTGGCTCGGCATAATGAAGATTGGCGAGCGCGGCGGTGTGGTCAATGCGCTCGCAAGGGTGCTTAGTCCGGTGTTCACCCGGCTCTTTCCCGACATTCCGAAGGGCCATCCCGTTACGGGCAGCATATTCATGAACATAGCCGCCAACATGCTCGGCCTGGACAACGCTGCCACTCCGCTCGGACTCAAGGCCATGGAACAGATGCAGGAGCTGAACACAAAGAAGGACACAGCCACAAATCCGATGATTATGTTCCTCGTGCTCAACACGTCGGGACTTACCATTATCCCCGTTTCCATAATGGTTTACCGTGCCCAGCTCGGCGCGGCACAGCCTACCGACATATTCATCCCCATACTTCTTGCCACATTCTTCTCAACGCTTACGGGCATCATCGTCACCAGCATTTATCAGCGCATCAACCTTATTAACCGCGTGATGCTGCTCACTTTGGGCGGTCTTTGCGTGGCAGTGGCAGCCGTGATGTGGGGCTTCGGCAGACTCGACAAGGAGCAGATGAACATAGTAAGCACGTCGGTGGCAAACATTCTGCTGTTCACCATAATCATAACATTCATTCTTGCGGGAGTGAGAAAGAAGGTGAATGTCTACGACGCGTTCATCGAAGGCGCCAAGGACGGATTCTCAACGGCAGTAAGAATAATACCTTATCTGGTGGCAATTCTCGTTGGAATCGGCGTTTTTCGTGCTTCGGGAGCCATGGATATGCTCATTGGCGGCATAAAATGGGTGGTTGAGGCCTGCGGAGGCAACACCGACTTTGTGGGCGCATTGCCCACGGCACTGATGAAACCATTGTCGGGCAGCGGTGCGCGAGGTATGATGGTGGATGCCATGACAACCTACGGCGCCGACTCGTTCGTGGGCCGTCTGAGCTGCATTTTCCAAGGTTCCACCGACACTACGTTCTATATCCTTGCCGTATATTTCGGCAGCGTGGGCGTAAGATACACCCGCCACGCCGTGGCATGCGGCCTGTTGGCCGACCTTGCCGGCGTGATAGCGGCCATAGCCATATGCTATATGTTCTTCGGATGATGCCTCAGGGCAGTAAGAAGAGCGTTAATATGATGTCAGAAAATATAACTTATTAGATATTATGAGTAATCTTAAAGGTCTTGCAAAAGACACGGCCATCTACGGACTGAGCAGCATCGTGGGCCGTTTTCTCAACTATCTGCTCGTGCCCCTATACACCGCTAAGCTCTCGGCAGCAAGCGGCGGCTACGGAGTTATAACCAACGTGTATGCCTATACGGCGCTGCTGCTCGTCATCCTTACCTATGGTATGGAGACAACATTCTTCCGTTTTGCCAACAAGGAGGGCGAAAATCCGCAGAAAGTATATTCAACCACGCTCATGGCAGTGGGTTTCACCTCGCTTCTGTTCGTAGTGCTGGTGCTGGCGTTCATAAGTCCCATTTCATCGGCAATGGGCTATGCCGAGCATCCTTCTTATGTATGGGTTATGGCCATAGCCGTTGCGCTCGACGCGTTTCAGTGTATACCGTTCGCATATCTGCGCTATAAGAAACGCCCGATAAAGTTTGCCGCGTTGAAGCTCTTTAACATCGTGCTTACCATCGCGCTCAACCTGGTGTTCTTCCTGCTGCTGCCCGCGCTCTACGAAAAAGGCGGAAACGGCGGTTTCATCGGCAATATCTACAATCCGGAGATTGGTGTTGGCTATGTGTTCTACATCAATCTGTTCTGCTCAGCCTCGCTAATGTTCCTGCTTGTCAAGGAGCTTACGGGTTTTAAATACACCTTCGACCGCACCCTTATGCGCCGCATGCTGTCTTACAGCTGGCCTATACTGGTGCTGGGTATAGCCGGAATACTTAATCAGACGGCCGACAAAATTCTCTTTCCTTATATATACAAGAACGCCGACGCCCACTCGCAGCTCGGCATATACGGCGCAGCCAGCAAGATAGCAATGATTATGGCTATGATAACTCAGGCGTTCCGCTATGCCTACGAGCCGTTTGTGTTCGGCAAGGCTAAGGACAAGGACAACCGCGAAACCTACGCCAAGGCAATGAAATATTTTGTTATCTTCACCCTTCTTGCCTTCCTCGTCGTGATAGGATATATGGACATTTTGCGCCATCTCATCGGCCGCGACTACTGGAGCGGACTGAAGGTTGTGCCTATCGTGATGGCTGCAGAGATAATGATGGGTGTATATTTCAACCTGTCGTTCTGGTATAAGCTTATCGACAAGACCATCTGGGGAGCCTGGTTCTCGGGCGTGGGCTGCCTGGTGCTCATCCTTGTCAATGTGATATTCGTGCCCCGCTTCGGCTACATCGCCTGTGCATGGGGCGGATTTGCAGGCTACGGCACGGCGATGCTGCTCTCTTACTTCGTAGGACAGAAGCATTATCCGATAGCCTATCCCGTCAAAGACATCATGCTCTATGTGGGCGTGGCCCTCGTTATGTTCGTTGCCATGCGCATTGTCAATGCCGACCTGCCCATGTGGGCTGCCCTCGGCGTCAACACACTGCTCATAGTGCTGTTCATGGCGATGATTGTCAAGCGCGACTTTCCGCTGTCGGGTCTGCCAGTCATCGGCAAATACTTCCGCAAGTAACATGCCTTGCGCCGTGTAATGCGGTGCGGCATGGAAATAGCGATGAAATCGTTAATTATCAATAATAAAGAAGAAATCAATAAACCGGATAAAATATCCTTAACTTTTTAAATCAAACACAATGAAAAAAGCAAAAGCTCTATTACTTTCAGCGCTCATGGCGGCTGCCCCCATGGCTCATGCTGACGAAGGAATGTGGACGCTCTACAACCTGCCACAGGCTGTTTACGACCAGATGAAATCTTATGGTTTCAGTCTTCCTTACAACGACATTTATGGCAGTAACGATGCCATCAAGAATTCTGTAGTGCTCTTTGGCGGCTTCTGCTCGGGCGTGGTTGTGTCGCCCGACGGCCTTGTATTCACCAACCATCACTGCGGTTTTGAGGCAATACGCAGCCACTCTACCGTGGAGCACGACTACATGCTCAACGGCTTCTATGCCAAAAGCTATGAAGAAGAGCTTCCTAACGAGAACCTCTTTGTGAGCTTCATGGTTAAGCAGGAGGACGTAAGTCAGCGTCTTAAGGCTCTCGGAGTGGACGATCTGCCTGCCGACAAGGCCACAGAACTCATCGACTCAGTGGCTGCTGCCATGACGGAAGAGGCACGCAAGACCGACAAAGGACTCCACGTGGAGATTGATCCTTACTATGAGGGCAACCAGTATTTTGCCACTACATACCGCATGTTCACCGACGTGCGCCTCGTGTTCACCGTACCTAAGTCGATGGGTAAGTTCGGTGGCGAGACAGACAACTGGATGTGGCCGCGCCAGACATGCGACTTCAGCGTGTTCCGTATATATGCCGACCCGAAGACTAACGGTCCGGCAGAATACTCTAAAGACAATGTGCCTTACAAAGCACCGCATTGGGCACAGGTTTCGCTGCAGGGATACAAGGACGGCGACTTTGCAATGACCGTAGGTTATCCCGGAAGCACCGAGCGTTATCTCTCGTCTTACGGCATCAAGGAGATGCGCGACGCAGGCAACGCCACACGTGTTCAGGTGCGCGGCGTTAAGCAGGAGATAATGAAACGTCACATGGAGGCCGACGAGGCTGTGCGCATCAAGTATGACTCTAAGTTCGCACAGAGCGCCAACTACTGGAAAAACTCTATGGGAATGAACAAATGTATCGATTCTATCGGTATCATCGGTCAGAAACAGGCTTACGAGAAACTTATCCGCCAGTATCAGGACAAGACAGGATATCTGAAGGGCAAGCTCGACTTTGACAAGATGGCAAAGCTCTACGGCGAGCGTTTCGACCGTATGCGTGCCTTCTATTACTGGTCAGAGACATTCCGCGGAACATGCGAGCTGGCTACACGCGCGCTCAAATACTGCAACGGAATGGAGGCAAAAGGCTCTGAAAAGGATTCAACAAAGATGTACAATGAGTTTGAGGACAACAGCGACTCATGGGACGAGGCACTTGATAAAGAGGTGTTCTCAGCTCTGCTCAAGAACTATCGCGAGCACGTGGACAAGAAGTATCTGCCGTCGTTCTATGCTACAATAGACAAGAAGTTCAAGGGCAACTGCACAGCTTATGTTGACTATCTCTACAAGAAGTCAATACTGATGAAGAAGGGTGCAAAGATTTACTTCAACAAGAAGAGCACCGCTAAGGATCCCGGCATACAGCTCGGACTTTCGCTTATGGACTATCTGGCAGACCAGCGTGAGGCTCTCGGAGCGCTCAGCGACTCTATCGACCTGCAGGAGAAATATCTCTGCGCTGCCAAGCTGCGCATGGAGGAGGATATGCCTCACTACAGCGACGCCAACATGACAATGCGTCTGAGCTACGGACGTGTAGGCGGATTCACTATGAACGGCTCGCCTTCAGGCTATTACACAACAGCCGAGAGCATGGTTAAGAAGATGGAACAGGGCAAGACCTTCACCGACTATTATGCCGAGCCAATCATGTCGGAGCTTCTTTCAGCCAAGGACTTCGGCCAGTATCAGGACAAGACCACAGGCAAGATGCAGCTCTGCTTCCTGACAAACAACGACATTACTGGCGGTAACAGTGGTTCGCCAATGTTCAACGGAAAGGGCGAACTCATCGGTCTTGCATTCGACGGCAACTGGGACAGTCTGTCAAGCGACATCTATTTTGAGAAGAATCTCGCACGTTGCATCGGCGTAGACATCCGCTACGTGCTCTTCATGATGGACAAGTGGGGACATGCCGACCGTCTGCTTAAGGAAATCAACGCCAAATAATATTGGCTTTATGCGGTGAATGCCGCTGACTAATCAAGGCTATTATCCGCACGATACGGTTAAAGGCGCGCTACGAAAGTGGCGCGCCTTTTTGTGTGTGGGCGGTGTAATGGAGGGGGATGGGAGGTATGGGACTGATGGGAGTAATGGGTGATGTGAAGGTAATAATGGGGATTATGGCAAAAAGATGGCGGTTTCATCGGCAGCGGATTGTGCAGCAAGGGCTGTGTGGTGATACCGAGAAATCTTATTTAAGAAAATAATTCATGGCTATAATGTTTTTTAGATGTTTTGAGAGAAGAGTTTGAGCGTAACTGATTATTTTTGCAGAAACAATACTTTAGCTTATGAAAAAACTTATTTTTGCGCTCTTTATGAGCCTCGTTCCGCTGCTGTTGCCGGCCCAGACCGACTCGACGTTCAACGTTACTCTTCGCAACGACGAATATAAAATATACATAACGATGAACCTCTACGACAAGAACGTGGACGTGCCGGGGCAGGCTGTGCTGGGCAAAGTTGACGGATTCATCGGGTCGAAGCAGAGCTCGGGCAAGTGGATTATCGTGTCGTCGAAAATCAAAAACAAGCATGAGGCGGAGATAGAAGTTATCAACGACTACGGCAGCGAGGACTTTACAGCCGTGATAAAGCGTAACAGCGACGGCACATACTTGTACAGCAAGAAAGACGGAAGCACGCTGAAGTTTGCCGTCAGGGGCAAATGGCAGAAGATTCCCGGCAGTCTTAAGTTCGTGAAATAGCCGCACTAGTTACCGGAAGTGCTGATTCATCAACATATATTGCTCCGTGCAGCGGTGCAATATATGTTTTTTATGTTCAAATGATACTAAAAGAAAGACGCAGCCGCACCCTTGTCATAATTAATGTTTACCTTTGCACCTGTTTTCAATAAAGGTTATTAGTCATGGGTATTATTGATTTTGTTAAGAAATGGACGCTGCCTTGCTCCATGGTTTTCGGTGCCATAGTCTACACATTGTTCACTACTATAAGTCCGCTCGTCCCCATAGGCGAGGCAGTAGGCCCTTATGTGGTCAAGATTCTGCCCATCGTGATATTCCTAATGCTCTACGTTACGTTCTGCAAGATACAGATAGACGACCTTCGTCCAAGGGCATGGCACTTCTGGCTTCAGGGCATACGCGTGGCATTGTCGGCAATAATGGTGCTGGCAATATCCCTGGTTGACAATCCTGAGACAAAGATTATACTCGAGGGAGTGTTCATCTGCGTAATATGTCCTACGGCAGCCGCCGCGCCCGTGATAACCGAGAAGCTGGGCGGAAGCATCGCCTCGCTGACCATCTATACGATAATAGCCAACTGCGTTACGTCTATAATCATTCCGCTCTTCTTCCCGATGGTTGAGAAGAGTGCCGACATAAGTTTCCTCTTCGCCTTCGTGATGATACTCAAGCGCGTCATCACGGTGCTTCTGCTGCCGCTCTGTCTGGCCCTGCTCACGCGCCGTTTTCTGCCTAAGTTTGCCGAGAAGATAAAGAAGCAGAAGAATCTTGCCTTCTATATGTGGGCATTCAACCTCTCGATAATGATGGGCCTTACGCTCCACAACATCGTTGCAGCCACCGTGTCGGGCCTCAGTCTTATCCTTCTTCTCGTCCTTCCGTTGGGCGTAACCCTGCTGCTCTTCAGCATAGGCAAGGGCGTAGGCCGCTGTTATGGCGAGAGCGTTAGTGCCGGACAGGCCCTCGGACAGAAGAACACCATGGTGGGTATATGGCTTACGGTGACCTTCCTTAACCCTACAGCCGCCGTAGCTCCCTGCGCCTACGTTATATGGCAGAACATGGTTAACGCATGGCAGCTGTGGTATAAGGACAAATACGGCAAGCTGAAATGGTGATACGGAAAGCTGAAATGGTGATTTGAACAAATAAAAAAGTAAATTGATTGATATATATTCCGTTGCAATACAACGGCTTTCTAAAGCAATTTTATAGATTGAGAATCGATTTTATTGAAAAAAATATATTCATTAGTGTCCCGTTAGAATTAAAATTGGGGCACTAATGAATATTTAGGGAATGATACTTTTATCTGTATCTGAATAGAAACTTGATTATTTCTTTATCAGCTTTGTTGTTTTTGTCGTTCCGTCGTCGTAGGTAACAGCTTTGATGAATATGCCTTTTGACGGCTCAGCAACAGTACGTCCCGACAAGTCGTAGTATTTAACAGCCTTGATTTTGCTTCCGGTCTCAATGCTGTTCACTGATAAAAAATATATTTAAAACCGTTTCATATTTTATCTCATTATTTTGAAGATATCATTTCCTACACGGACGATGTATGAACCTGACGGCAGTGCAACCGTTGTGTGTGTAGTTCCTGTCAGGTCTTTTGTAACCATGCTTCCGTTGATAGAGTAAATGTATATCTTTGCAGCCTTAGGATTGCTGATTGCAACTCCGCCTTCAGTCAGTGTGACAGATGCTTTTTCAGCTGCATCAGACAATTCGGCTATACCTGTTGCGCGGCTTACAGTGATGTCGTTAGATACATCGCTCTTCATTTCGTCAGAGAAATATCCCTGTACGTTATAGTATGCCTTGTCTTCGCCTGTAAACGGCATTTCAACGTTATGCGAAGTTTCGGTGTAAGGCACATAGTAAGTTGTGTAAGGAAGCTTTATTATCTCACCTTTGTTCATTGTGCAGGTGATTTTTATGTTGTCAAGCAATATATAATCTTTGCTCGATAAATTGTCGGGTATGCTAATATAAATCTGGCTGTCGTAAGAGCCTCCGCTAAGTTCAATGTCGAATGTTCCGCCTGATGTAGATACGTTTATGGTCTTCTCGTCAACAACCTGATTATCCTTTACGATTGCTATAGACAATGCTGCATCGCCAAACATCGATGCTGTGTATCCGCTGATATTAACTTTTCCGTCACCTACGCCAAGATTCATTTTCGGGGATTTCAGGTTTCCATTCATATCTATTTCTGCATATACATTTGTAATAGCAATCATTCCGTTCATTCCTATGACGAGGTCTCCATACCATCCGCCCCGTTTGAAATATCTGTCGCAATATCCAAGTTGTGCAACAAAACCAGGGTTCTCTATACTTGTATTGTCTAATGAGCTGAAGTCATCATCAAAGATTATAAATGTTTCATTGTCTCTTGTGGCAACATGCTCTTGTGTTACAGCGAGAATATATTGTGATGCGCTTATTGCTTTTTCCCAGTTTGCTGTGAAACCATTGTCGCTGATATTGGTTGCCGGCAGTGCAATCGGTGTTGTTACATAACTTGGTCTTAGGCTGTCCCACCATACAGTAGGGAAGCTTTCGTCTTCACCATTCTTTGCAATAATGTATATGTAGTATTTTTTGTGGTCTATTGGTATGAATCTTAAGTAAGCCGAAGTGCCTGTTACAGTCTGCTCATCTAAGATGCTGTTGTCTTCAGGGTCTTGTACATAAACATAATAAGATGTAGCTCCGTCTACGGGGCTCCATTTAACTTCTATCTTGTTAATGTCTATAAATGATACATATGTTATCTTCGGAGAGTCGAGAGGGTAGGTTACGCATTCTACAGTGAAGTCATCAATATATATGTTGCCTCCGTTTGCGCATAACATTATTGAAGTTTTTTCTACTCCTCCTGAGAAGGTAAATTCCATATCAGTCCATTTATTGTCAAATGGTTTTGCATCCATGTTTATGACAAATGTGCTTTCCTCATCAATAGAAATTACCTGAAGCATCTGTTGGGTGTTGGGGATGTCGTTGCGTACGCGCAGCTTTATTCTGTATAGTCCCTGCTTACCGCGCAAGTCGATAGCCGGAGTTCTCAAGTAACCTGGACCGTTGGCCTGGTCATACCCGAGGTACATCATGCCTCCCGCCTGGTAAGTATATATTCCTGACCAGTTGCCGGGATAATTCATCAGCGAAGACAACTCTGAAGCATTCTGTGAGACATCCTTAGTGTCAGGATTGCCTTCTGAGCCGGCTGTCCATTTTGAGAAGTCTTCACTTATCACTATAGTAGCATCCTGATCGCTCGGTGCATACTTAGGTGCATGAGCAATATTGTTCATAGCGTTGACAAACTGTGTTTCAGAATACTTCTTGCCTTCTTTACTGTTAAGGAGGTTCTTTATAGCTTTAGGCAGTATGGTTGTTTTCCCATGATCAATTTCTTGGCCAAAAGCATTGCTGCTAAAGACGTTTAGCACTAAAACAGCAATCAAAATTAAGGTACATTCTCTTCTCATGATAATACATTATTGGTTAATAATAATTTTTACAAAAATAACTGAAATCGTTTTTTTACAGAAAAAATAATGGCTTTAATGCTTTCTTTTTCTTGAAACCGAAAAAGAATATTTACTTTTGTAAGGTAGTGTTAAACATTCTGTGAAAATATTATGAGAATCTTTTTCATATTGATATTGATGACCTTTTATACAGCCTTTTGTAATGCAAAAGATACGAGGGCTGAATTTTTATATAATGCAGGTATAGAATGTTATGAAAAGGAAGAATATGCCAATGCCATGGATTTCTTTTTGAAATGTATGGAAGTGGCAAAGGAGTCAAATGAGAGGTATTTTTACTGTCAAAGCCTTAATTGTATCGGTTATGTTTATATCAGGATTGATGACGTTGACCGTGGCATTTATTATTTAAAGAAGGGATATGAGGTTGCACTGAGATACGGGATTAAGGAACTGGAGGCATCAAGTATTACAATTCTTGTAAGCGCATACTGCTTTAACAATGACGCAAAATCGGCAAGGTATTATTTTGCTAGGCAGAAGTTGCTGCCGCGAAAGAACAAACATCTGAAATATTATCTCGAATTGTTCAATTCAGGTCTGATAGCTCAGACCGAAGGGCATAATGATGTAGCCGTAAGCTGTTACAAGAAGGCCATAAAGTACGGCTCGCATTATAACGTAGGCGACAAACTGCTGTCGTCGGCATTTGGACTGCTCGTTTACACGTCTCTGGCTGAAAACAACATCGCCGAGGCAAAGAAATATTGTTCGTGGTATTATAATTATGCCTCACGTAAGCAGAACCTTATGGCCGTAAAGACATACTCAGAGATGATGAGGGATATTTATGCAAAGATTAAAAATGATGATTCGGTAAGACATTACACCTCTTGCATTGACTCAATTAATAATGTTATCATTGATGAACAAAAGATGAATAAGGTGGGCGGAAAGCTGCTTGAGTTTGAAAATAAGGTGAATAAAGAAAACATAAGTCTGCTTAATCAGAAAATAAACTATCAGCAGCTGGCCATAACCGTGTTTATAACGATGACGATGCTTCTTGTCATACTTATTGTTGTCCTTGTTGTAAAGGATCAGAATCTCCGCAAGGCTTTCAGACTGCTGATTGAGAAGAATGAGGATATGGAGAAGTCGGAAAAGAAATATAAACAGCTTCTTGACTCTTACTGCGAGCAACAGAACGACATGGTGTCTGACAAAGCTGATGCCTCAGTACAGCGCAAGCGCAACGACATAGGGCTTACCCAAGATGCGGCAGACTCTCTTTTGAACAAGATATTGGCCGTGATGGAAAACATTGACGTGATAGCTAAGCCTGACTTTAATCTCAGTCAGCTGGCGCAGATGGTTGAGTCGAACACAAAATATGTGTCATGGACACTGAACGATGTGTACGGCAAGAGCTTTAAGACTCTTCTTAACGAATACAGAATACGTGAAGCCTGCAAACGCCTTAAAGACACCGAGACTTATGGAGGCATGACAATTCAGGCTATATATAAAGATCTTGGATATAGTTCTGCTTCAAACTTTATCACGGCTTTTAAGAAGGTCAACGGCATGACTCCTTCTGTATACATGAAGTTGTCGCATGCATAAACGGCCGGTCTTTTCAGATATATGTCTGCCTTACATCCGTTACGCTTGTATTTTGTATTCTAAGTTCAATATCGTCCATATTTTTCGTATATCCGTCTATGTTTTTGGTCTATAAAACCCTGCGGTTTAGTATATGCATGGTCGGCAGCCTGCTGTGATTCTTTTCGCGGCTCATACATTTTTGCTAACTTTGCACCCGAATAAGATAATAGAGGATAACAATGAAACAAAACATGAAAGTATTTATTCCTGCCACGCTCGGCATGCTTACGGCCTTCGGTCCGTTCGTTACAGACTTCTATCTTCCGGTGCTGCCGGAGATGACAGGCTATTTCCACACCACGCCCGCGCTGGCCTCCATGAGCCTCACGGCCGGCATGATAGGTCTTGCCGCCGGTCAGCTGTTCATAGGGCCGCTCACCGACAAGTACGGGCGCAAGCGCATATTGGTTGGCTCTATGCTGCTCTTTGTGGTGGCGTCGCTGCTGTGCATATTCTCGGGAGATATATTTATGTTTAACGCCATGCGCGTGCTGCAGGGACTTGCCGGCGCGGGCGGCATAGTGATTGCCAAGAGCATGTCGGCCGACATGTACACAGGCCGCGAGCTTGCCAGCTTCATGGCTCTGCTAGGCGCCATCAACGGCATTGCACCAGTGTGCGCCCCGGTGGTCGGCGGACTTATGGCCGGCGTTACGTCGTGGACGGGCGTTTTTGCCGTCATTCTTGCCGTGGGACTTGTGCTCATGGTGTGCAGTATGTTCTTGCCCGAGACGTTGCAGCCTGCCAACCGCATACGGAAGAGCGTGATAAAGGTGTACGGCAATCTGTTCCGCGTGTTCCGCAACTCTCGCTTCACTCTTTCCGTCATGGCCGAGATGGCTTGCTTCTTTATGTTCTTTGCCTATATAGCATCTTCGCCGTTTATCATGCAGCAGGTGTATCATCTTTCGCCGTTAGGCTATAGCCTCTGCTTCGGCCTGAACGCCCTCATGATAGGCGTTGGTGCCGCCATGGCCACGCGTTTCCGCAGTCAGGGCACATGCCTGCGCTTCGGCGGTCTGGGCATGCTTGCCGGCACGCTGCTGCTTGCGTTCCTGCTCAACACGGCCATGCCTCTCTGGATAGTCATGCTGGCATATATCTACACGCTGATATGCTTCGGACTGATGCAGCCGCCTTTGACGGCCATAGCCCTCGACAGCGAGCGCGACAATGCCGGTGCTGCCAGTGCCATCTTCGGTGCCTCCGGCTTTGTTGCCGGTGCCCTTTCGAGTCCGCTTGTAGGCATTGGCGACGTAACCGTCACTTCAGGCCTCGTCATGGCATGCGGAGCCGTTGTCTGCCTCCTGTTTATCCTGCCGCTGAGCAGCAAGCTGCGCGCCGTTGCGGCATAGGCGTGTTCCGTTGAGGCTGATTCCTTCTTAATTGTGCCAGACTTTTGTTACAGAAAATAAAAACAGCGTGGAAACTGCCAAGACAGTTTCCACGCTGTTATGTTTTATAGTCGGGTTTATATTATCTTATAACTTTTTTTGCCGTCTTTCCGTTGGCGTACTTAATGATGTTTACACCCTTTTTCGGAGCAGTCAGTTTGCGTCCGTCAAGGCTGTAGTATGCAACAATGCTGCCGTTGTCTTCTGATACAGTTCCGCTTATCGATGTAACGCCTTCGTTTGTAAATTCGACGGTTATCGACGGACCTGCAATTCCGTCAGAAGTGTCGTTGGCATCAGCGAGCTTCTTCACTGTATATGTTATGGTCATCAGCGAGCCGGGCTTTACGTTGGCTACAGGGTTGTCGCCAAAAGGATTATAGTTGGCGTCGAGTATCCATTCGTCCATGAACGGTTCAGTGTCGCCCATCATTGGTGATACGGCAGAGGTGTAGCTTCCGGCTTCAAGGTTAGGCGACTTGCAGTTGACGAAGCATATCTGATATGCAGTTCCTTCAGTCATCTCTTTTATGGTATAGTCAACTCTTGCGTAAACCGAGCCTTCAACGTTCTTTTTTACCGACAAGCCCGAATGAATCACAGGGCCGTAGAACGTATCGTTCTCAATGTTTGTACGTTTTATTGTAGTGCCGTCTTCTATTACATTTCCTTCGGCATCAATAAAAGAAAACGTGTTGTCAATCTGGGCGTTGGCAAACAGGCTTCCTGTCAATAAAGACAGTGCTAAGGTAAAAACTCTTCTCATATTTCTAAAGTTGATTAATGTTTTTTGTTTATATTACCTCAAATCCGCAACCTATAGGGTTTAGTGGGATTTTGCTTGCAAAGCGACAAAA